>Ga0265295_1001632_pt1 | contig 38688 bp, 38 predicted proteins | sample Munlansysbiofilm_FD_192503 | JGI IMG/M metagenome (GOLD analysis project Ga0265295, IMG submission 192503) | Leachate microbial communities from a municipal landfill in Southern Ontario, Canada - Methane capture system biofilm | ecosystem: Engineered > Solid waste > Landfill > Unclassified ... | reverse complement strand
CGTTTCATAAAATTCACCCGCCAAGTGAGTTTTCGACGGGCTAGATGGTAGCATAAATAACAAAGAAAATCAATAGCTTATCTGCATTCGCTGAAATTCTTCTGATTGTGATCTTACGGATTCAGGTGGATTTCAGATGAGAACCGCGCCGTCATCGTCGACTTCATCCGGCGCAAACTCAAGGTCGGCGGTGTCCTCTACGTCAGCTACAACACCCAACCCGGTTGGGCTGCCATGGTGCCAATGCGTGATCTGCTTACCGAGCACGCCGAAGTGCTCGGATCAGACGGTGCCGGTATCCTCAGCCGCATTGACAGCGCCCTCTCTTTCGCCGATCAGCTGCTCGCCGCCAACCCGGCCTACGCCCGCGCCAACCCGCAGATCGCTGAACGTATCCAGAAGATCAAGGAACAAAACCGCCACTACGTCGCTCACGAGTATTTCAATCGCGACTGGCAGCCGATGGCCTTCGCCAAAATGGCCCTGTGGCTCGCTCCGGCCAAACTGCAATGGGCCTGTTCCGCCAACTACCTCGACGCCATCGACGCGGTGAACCTCACTGCCGAGCAGCAGAACCTGCTGGCCGGCATTCCCGACCCGATGTTTCGTCAGACCACCCGCGACTTCTGCGTTAACCAGCAATTTCGCAAGGACTACTGGGTCAAGGGCGCCCGTCAGCTCAGCGCCCTGGAGCAGGCCGAAGAACTGCGCAGTCAGCGTGTCATCCTCGTCCAGTCCCGCGCGGAGGTCAACCTCAAGGTCAACGGCAGCCTGGGCGAAGCCACCCTGCAGGAAGCCGTCTACGCACCACTTCTGGACCAACTTGCCGACCACAAAGCCCGATCCCTTGCCCAACTGGAACAGGCCCTACAGCCGAAGGGCATCAGCTTTGCCCAGATCGTCCAAGCGGCGATGGTCCTCAGCGGTGCCGGTGTCCTGCTCGCCGCTCAAGACGAAGCGGCTATTGTTAAAGTAAAAAAGCGCTCTGAACGCCTCAACACTCATCTGATGCTCAAGGCTCGCAGCAGCAACGAACTCAGCTATCTTGCCGGCCCGGTTACCGGCGGCGGTGTGAACGTGCCGCGCTTCCACCAGCTCTTCCTGCTCGCCAGACAGCAAGGGCACAAACAGCCGCAGGAATGGGCCGGTTTCGTGTGGAACATTCTCGCCGTGCAAAATCAACGACTGCTTAAAGAAGGCAAACCCCTGGAAACCCCCGAAGAAAATCTGGCTGAATTGACCACCCAGGCCACCGAGTTTGCCGACAAGCGGTTACCGATTCTCAAGGCGCTGCAGGTGGCCTAGCCTGCGGCATTCATAGAGCGCCAACAGGAAAAAAGGGAAGAGGGGTCGTTGACCGGAAATGACGCCATGAACATCGGTCCGTTACCGGCAGATTGCGGCAACCTATGCGACCCGTGTTGCTTTAACCCCCTCATTTCGAAAAACTTGTCCGACGTCCGATTGAACCTGGTCTCGCAATAATGTCAGCGGAGTGATCCGGTATGGGAGGCTTGGCGTATTCTCCCAATTTCTTAGGGGTTTTGTGTTATAATTTGTATTTAATCCGACGCTATGACGGGAGGTGACGATGACCGTGACTGATGTGCAAAAAACCGAAATCATCCAACTTTTTCTAGGGATGTTCAACGCCTCGCCGGGCAGCTATTTCTATAACGAATCCCTCAATTTCATCGCGACCGGCGCCAGTGTTCGCGAATTGGCCAACGCTCTGGCGCAAACGGACGTTTTTCGGGATTTCATGTACAGCCCGTCCCTTTCCGACAGCGTTTTCTGTACTCGGCTGGTCGATAATCTGGTCGGCGATACCGCTTCGCTGGGCAATAAACAGGCGGCGGTTTCCGCCGGACTCGATCTGCTGGCCGACGGTTCGAGTCGCGCCGACCTGATCTACACTCTTTCCTCCCTGCTCGGTGTCGTTTCGGAAGAGGATGTGAACTGGGGGACGGCTGCCACCCGATTCAACCAGCGCGTCGAGGTTTCCCGTTATTACGCCGTCGACAAGCAAGGTTCCTGCCTTACCTTGGAGGGTTTGCAGGCGGTGACGGCCGAGGTTTCCGCCGACCCAAATTCGGTGAGTCTGCATCGGGCGATTTTCGACGGTGGCGTGGCTTGTGTCGCCGGTGACGAGGCGCTGATCGGCGACTTTTCTGTGGGAAGTCCCGCTCGGGGGCAACTCCAGTTCGCCGGCGACGAGGACTGGTATCGCATCAGCCTTGCCGGCGGCGCGGACTATGCCGCCGAAGTAGGGATCGATTCCGGCGCGGCCGCCATCCGCTTTCATGATGCGGCGGGAAATTTCTTGTTGTCTTACAATCTGTCGGGCAACGGCGACGGTGAGCGCTTGAACTTTCATCTCGATGCCGACGGCGTTTTTTATGTGGTGGCCGATGCCGTCGAGGGGGGGGGGCTGCCTGTCGGGTATGAGCTGAGCGTTACGGCGGTCTCCGCCGATGCCGAATCGCGGGCGCAGGCCTTCAGTCGCGAGGCGGTGGTCGATGTGGTGAATAACGCCGGCTCTCTGGCAGTGAAATCGCTGGCTTCGGGGGATTATTGGTCGAATTCGGCCCTGACTTACAGTTTCAATACCTCAATCCCTTCCGAGTATTATGTCTATGACGGTAGCCGTGACCTGATCAGCGGCTGGCAGCCGCTCAACAGCGCCGAGCGGGCCATCGTCGTCGAGGCCCTCGATTCCATCGCCGAGCTCACGCCTTTGAGCTTCCGCGAAGTTTCCGGAACGTCCGGGGTGTTGCGCTTCAACCTGGTCGATATCGCCGATCCCAACGTGGTCGGATTTGCTTTCTACCCCGGTTCCGACAGCTATGCCGGGGATGTCTTCCTCAGTAACGACTTGCGTGCCGACGGCAATTTCGATCCCGGGGATTCGGGCTATCAGGATGTGTTTCATGAAATCGGTCACGCCTTCGGCCTCAAACATCCCTTTGAATATCCCGATGTTCTGCCGACCGAGCAGGACAACTTCGATCACACGCTCATGTCCTATACCCGGGGCCGCAATGTCGTCCCATACTTCTTTTACGAAGACGGCTATTTCAGGGTGAAGATGGCCTTTCCGGAAGTCACTTCGGCCTATCACACCGATTATTCCCTCTACGACGTTATGGCGTTACAAAGCTTTTATGGGGCCAACACCGAAACACGCACGGGGGATGACGTCTATACCCTCGATTTCTACGATTACGCTTATCTGACCATCTGGGATGCAGGAGGGACGGATACCCTCGACCTTTCGGCGGCGACGGGGTCATCTTATCTCAATCTTTCCGGCGGGCTTTTTTCTTCCGGCGATGTGCGCGATCTCGCCACGCAAGAAGCGTTGACGGTCGAGTGGCTGCATGCAAATCGTGGTTGGGGGTTGGAAGATTGGGTTTCGGATGTTTACGGCGAAAACGGCCATGAGTTTTATACGGGAGAAAACAATATTGCTATTCTGCCTGGGGTTTATATCGAAAATGCTGCAACCGGCGCCGCCGACGACGAGATTGTGGACAACATGGTCGACAATCGGTTATCTTGTGGGGCCGGTGACGATCTGGTTTCCCTGCTTTATGGTGGGTTCGACCAGGTCGATGGGGGAGCGGGCTTCGATACCGTCGAAATCGGCGACAACGCTGCCGAGATCGACATGGTTTCCCGGGCCGATGGCAGCATTCTCCTGCTGGGTACCTATTTTGCCGCATCCCTGACTCAGGTTGAGCAACTCGTGTTTGCGGACGGCACGACCGTTGCTTTGGGAACCTGATCTGCCGTGAGGACACCTATGCCGAACTTCACCCAGGAAAGGATGGACGCCCTGACTGTCAACGACGCCATGATCTCGACTTTTTCTTTTTCTCTGCAGGGCCACCTTGGAGAATACCGGCTGCCGTATGGCCCTTTGACCGCTGCGGAGGTGGCCACCGGCGACGGGCCGGGGTGTCATGCGCTGCGTCATGAAGTGCGGCAGGTCCTGGAATCCGATGACGAGTCTTTTTATTCCCTGGAATTCTGTTTCATGGCCAACGACGGTGGTGAGTCGGACGATGACGCAGATGTCGAGGAGTTGGAAATCACGGTCGATCTTCCCGATACGCTGGATCTTCCCTTGGGTGCGCTCCGTTTTGTCGTGGGGGCGACAGCCATCGCAGCCTCCGATCTCCTCAGCCTGTATGTCGACGACAACCTGCCGGTTAACGGGTATGGGACCCAAAACGACGCAGGGGAATGGGTCAATCTGGCGTATGCGGACGAGGAGAGGGGCATGGTGCGCAATCCGGATCGGATCTGTCTGGATATCCTGTTCGAGGACGGCGGAGAGTTCGATGCCGGCGGTGAGGTCAACGGCATCATCGTCAACGAAGGGATTTCGGGCTACTGCTTCGGCGAGGGATTTTCCGAAACCGGGGAAGGGATTTTGCATCTTTGCCAAGCCCTGTTGCAGGCTGCGTCGGGGCAGGATTTTCTCGTCGATTTCGAGGTGATCGTGGAAGCCGGGGCGAGCCTGGAAGATCTTGCGGCGATGCTGGAGTCGACCGAGATTTTCCAGTGTCGGAACTACGGCTCGGGGCAGCAGATGAGCGACGCTCTTGTCGACGGGGATTTCCTGCGGCCCCGGGAGCTGTGCCTAACCGGAGTGCCGCCAGAGGTCGTGGGCGAAGGGGCCTGATCTTCCGAAATACTCATGATTCAGAGGCTCTCATCCGGTTTCCGATAGTCGTTCCGGGTGAGAGTTTCGTTTTTACTTCGATCTTTGGGCCGTGACGCCATGTTTGTAGCCAAAAAACTGACGATTGTGTATCATGCCGCGCAGGATCGCTTGCGAATGGCCGTAGAGGATGAGAACGGCAAGCGATTGGCGCTCTGGCTCACCGCTCGGCTGACCCGGCGGCTGGCAGAGCATCTCTTGGGACAGGTCGCTTCACTCCCTCACCAGGAACAGCCGCAAGCATCGCGTTCACGCCTTGAGCAACCGGTTTCACAAGGGGTCTTGCAGACCTGGGAACAGGATCTAGCCCTTCGGAAAAAGGCAGCTTCGAGTACCGTGACCGTCGGACGGGAAACACCTCAGGCTTTGGTCGAGTCGGTGAATGTGCGGTTCCATCCCCAAGGGGTGACTCTGATCTTCCTATGGGCTGATAGCGGTGGGCGGATGCGGTTTTCGATGAGTCTGACGGAGTTGCGCCAATGGCTCAATCTGGTTTTCCGGCAAACCTGCCAAGCAGACTGGCCCCTCGATTACTGGCCGGACTGGATGCGGCAGTCGGTCGATTTCAGCTGGGCCGAAGCAACGGGAGGTACACTGGATAAAATGACGTTAAATTGATCGCTTATTCCACTTCTTTCCAAGAAAAAATAAGGAGTTCATGAATGGCCAATATTGTTCCTATTTCGGTTGAAACCCATGCCGGGAAAAAAATCCAGCCGCTGACCTCATATGCTTTCGCGAAAAAGATCAATAGCGCCCCAGTTGTTGCTTCGGAAATCGCCATCGCTTCCCGTCACTTTCCTTTAGCTTTTATCGAACAGAACGGAGAGGTCGGTCTTTTTGCGTTGTTTGGGCTGCTGAATCAGCAGAATCTTTTCGTGGATGCCAACGGTCGCTGGCTGGCAGATTACGTTCCGGCGATATTGAGGCGCTATCCCTTTATTTTTGCCAAGGCACGGGATCGCGAGGACTACATCCTTTGTGTCGATGAAGACAGCGGGCTGATTTCCGAGAAGAAGGGAGCCCCGCTTTTCGAAGACAATGGCGAAGCGTCCGAAACCCTCAAAAAGGCATTGGCTTTCGTTACCGAATATCAACGGGCCGCCAATTCCAGCATGGCATTTAGTGCCGAGGTGAAGCGGTTGTCCCTTCTGCAGCCTCTGAATATCGAACTGAAAATCAGTGAGGACAAGAAACAAAAAATTGAAGGGTTGCAGCGGATCGACGAAAAACGGTTGAATGCTTTAAGTGAGGAAGATTTTTTGGCCCTGCGTACCAAAGGCTTTTTGCCGTTGATCTATGCCCATCTCTTCTCCCTTAATGCTTTGGGGGATTTGGGGCGGCGCCTGGGTAAGCCCGCGCCGAAAGTCTCGAAATCCTCGCACAAAAAAGATGAACTGTCCTTGCCGGATACTTTCAAATTCTAGCACCGGGGTTGACCCTGCCCCCCCAGTCCCCCTTGGTCGCGGCGGTCAAGGGGGATTTTTATTGAAGAAATAACGGTTTAGCAGAGGGGATGTTTTTTTCGGATGCCTTGCTGTTGTGTGATTATTGTCAATTACAACTCCTGGGAGGTGCTTCGGCGCTGTCTGGATCACCTGGGAAAGCAGACCTGGCGAAATTTTCAGGTGGTCGTGATCGATAACGCGAGTACACTGCCTCTTCCCGAAAATTTTGCGACCCGTTATCCCTGGATTTCGCTCGTTCAGAGTTCTATCAATCTGGGTTTCGCGGGGGGAAATAATCGGGCGCTGAGGGCGTTGACTTCCTGCGAATGGATAGCGCTACTCAACCCCGATGCTTTTCCCGAGCCGGATTGGCTGGAGCAACTGGTTGAAACGGCGCAAGCCCATCCGGATTTCGTGATGTTCGGCAGCAGGCAGGTAATCGCCGGGGTTCCTCATCTTCTGGATGGAGAGGGGGATGTGTATCATATCAGTGGGTTGGTGTGGCGTTCGGGGCATGGCCGCCCGGTTTCCGAGGGGGCGCGAGAGCCTCGGGAAATTTTTTCCCCTTGCGCGGCGGCGGCCTTGTATCGCGCCGACGCCTTTCTTCGTGTGGGTGGTTTCGACGAGGATTTTTTCTGCTATGTCGAGGATGTGGATCTCGGTTTTCGTTTGCGATTGTTAGGTTACAAGGCCCTGCTCGTCCCTTCCTCCGTGGTTCATCACGTCGGTTCGGCGACGACGGGGGGCGGCCAAAGCGACTTCGCCCTGTACCATGGGCATCGCAATCTGATCTGGACTTATGTGAAAAATATGCCGGGGGTGCTGTTCTGGTCTTGTTTGCCCCTGCATCTGCTTCTTAATCTTGTCACCTTGGCGATTTTTGCCTGGCGGGGCAAAGGGCCGACGGTTTTCCGGGCGAAACGCGATGCCTTGCGCGGTTTGCCGAAAATGTGGGAGAAACGGCGGCTGATTCAGCGGGATCGGGTTGTTTCCACTCGTCACATCTGGCGGGCCTTGGATAAGGGATGGGGAAGACAATGACGGTCAATGGCGCGTCCGAAGAGAAGATTTCTTTTCCGAACCCTGTTTCGGCTGTAATTATCAATTATAATGCCGGGGACTTTTTGCGCGAATGTCTGCAATCAACTCTTGAGCAGGCCGCTGAAGTTATCGTCGTTGATAATGCGTCTGAAGACGGCAGCATCGAGCGCATACAGAGGCTGTTTGCATCCGAATCTCGAATCAAAATTATACGTAATCCCGCCAATCTCGGCTTCTCCGCCGCCTGTAATATCGGGCTCCGTCATGCTCAAGAAGACCACATTTTTTTTCTCAACCCCGATTGTCATCTGTCGTCCGGCTGCGTCTCCCGACTTTTAGAGGTTCTGCAATCCGATCCGTCCGTGGGAATGGTCGGCGGTTTGCTGGTCAATCCCGATGGCAGCGCGCAGGCCGGCGGACGACGGGCCATCCCGACGCCCTGGCGCTCGTTTGTTGCGGCTTTCGGTTTGACCCGCTTCGCCAACCGTTGGCCCCAATGGTTCGAGGATTTCAACCTGCACCGGCAACCCCTTCCCGCCGGCCCGATCGAGGTGGAAGCCATCAGCGGCGCTTGCATGCTGGTTCGGCGTGCGGCGATTGCCGACGTGGGTGAATGGGATGAGGGCTATTTCCTGCATTGTGAGGATCTGGACTGGTGTTTGCGTTTCCGCCGCAACGGCTGGAATATCCTGTTCGTTCCCGATGCCCCGGTCGTTCATGCCCATGGCGCCTGTAGCCGCAGTCGACCGATCTTTGTCGAATGGCACAAACACAAGGGGATGCTCCGTTTTTATCGCAAGTTCTTTCGTGATGACTATCCCTCGGGGCTGATGGGTCTGATCATTGTCGGGGTGTGGTTGCGCTTTGTTCTGGTTGCCGCAAGGCATGGTGTTCGCCGGGGATTTCGTCGTGTCGGGGGGGAGCGTGGATAAGTCCGTGCCGGTCGGAGTATTGGGGGCGAGTAGCCTGGTCGGGGGCTATGTCCTTGACTTGTTGCTAAAGGGCGGTCGCCGCCCCGTTGCTTTCTCGCGCCAGGCCGGTGTTGGATCCGCATTGGGCGGCGTCGACTGGCGACGCCTTGATCCGGGGTTGCCCGCGACTTCGATTGCCGAGTGGATCTGCGTTGCTCCGGTCTGGGTTTTGCCGGAGCATTTCTCTTTTCTTGAAGCCCACGGTGTCCGTCGGATCGTCGCGCTCTCCTCGACCAGCCTCTTCTCCAAGAAGCAGTCCGCGGATCCCCGGGAAACGGCCGTTGCCGCTCGTCTGGCGGAAGGGGAGCGCGCGTTGCGTGAATGGGCCGAAAGCCGGGGCATCGAGTGGGTCATTCTGCGCCCGACGCTGATCTATGGCCGCGGCCGCGACAAGAATATCGCCGAGATTGCCCGCTTTGTCCGGCGCTTCGGTTTTTTCCCTCTCTTCGGCGCGGCCCGGGGCCTGCGTCAGCCGATTCATGGAGAGAATGTCGCGGAGGCCTGCCTCTTGGCTCTGAATGCTTCCGCTGTGTCGAATCGGGCCTACAACATCTCCGGCGGCGAGACCTTGTCCTATCGGGATATGGTCACCCGGGTTTTCCACGCCCTCGGTCATCGTCCCCGCCTTCTTTCCGTTCCCCTCTTCGCCTTCGATCTGGGAGTCGCTTTCCTCCGTCTCTTCCCGCGTTTCCGTCATTGGTCCCCGGCCATGGCGCGACGGATGAATGAGGATCTGGTTTTCGACCATGACCCGGCGACCAGTGAATTTGGTTTTTCGCCGCGATCGTTTATCCTCAAGCCGCAAGATGTGGCGTTTATAGGAAAAGAGTGGCCTATGGTGTTTGTTCTTACCCGCTTCTTTGATATTCTCTTCGCGCTATTCGGGCTGATCGTCGGATTTCCTTTGTTGTTGACGGTTGCCTTGCTCGGCTTTTTCGATACCGGTTCCCCCATCTTTTTTCAGGAGCGTGTCGGGCGTCGTCAGGGGCCCTTTATTCTGGTAAAATTCCGTACGATGTGTCCTGGTACGGCGTCGGTGGCTACCCATCTGGCCGGCGCTTCGGCCGTTACCCCTGTGGGGCGTTTTCTGCGCCGAACCAAGCTCGATGAGTTGCCTCAACTCTGGAATGTTCTTAAGGGGGAAATGAGTTTCGTTGGCCCGCGCCCCTGTCTCTACAACCAGCAGGAGTTGATCGATGAACGGGAAAAGCGGGGAGTCTATGCGGTAAGACCGGGGATTACCGGTTTGGCGCAGATCCGCGGCATTGACATGTCGACTCCCGAGTTGCTGGCCGAAACCGACGCCCGGATGATTGCGGAATTTACTTTGGGAAAATATTTTACATATATTTTGCGGACGGTTTTCGGAGAAGGTTCTGGTGACCGGATCCGTGGTTGAGTGCGATTTTTGCTGTACTGAATTTTTTGTGCCAGAGGAAGATGGTAACTATGGATCGGTTTTTATATAGAAGCAGAATCGTTCTGATTATCATTTTGCAGTTGGCGATTGTTGTCTGCTCTTTCTGGGTATCGCTTGCTTTGCGTTTTGATTTCCGGATTCCAGAGCCGTATCTTTCTCGTTTTTTTACATTGCTTCCGGCGCTCCTTCTGATCAAACTTGGGGTTTTTTGGTTTTATGACCTCTTTCGCGGCTGGTGGCGATATGTCTCCATGTCCGATTTGATGGTGATTGTCAAGGCGAACATCATCGCTTCGCTCTTCTTTCTTCTTTATGCATTCCTTCTTTTCCGGGGCGGGGATATCCCGCGATCTGTCCTTGTTCTCGACTGGATTTTCTGTTTCATGTTTATGGGTGGGGTGCGGTTCGTCACTCGGGCTTTTCGCGAACACTACCTGCCCATGCCTTCTCGCAATCGACTGCCACGTAAGCGCATCCTCGTCGTTGGTGCCGGGGATGCGGGGCAGATGATCGCTCGTGAAATCCGGACGAACCCTGCCTTGCACCTGGAAATGGTCGGTTTTGTCGATGACGATTCGCATAAGCGAAAACAGAAATTTCAGGGCTTTCCAGTTCTTGGAAAGATAAAACGGGTGGGGCGCATCTGTCAGGAAAAAGGGGTTGATGAAATCGTTATCGCTATCCCGTCGGCTTCCGGTGGTGAACTGCGCCGGATTGTCCAACTCTGTCGCGACACCGGAGTCATTTGCAAGACTCTGCCGAGTGTGGGTCAGATGATTCATGGTCAGGTCAGCATTCAACAGGTCAAGGATGTGGAACTTGAAGACCTGCTCGGTCGAGAACCAGTACGTCTCGACTGGGCCAGAATCGCTCATTACCTTCAGGGCAAGCGGGTACTGGTGACCGGGGCCGGAGGGTCGATCGGAGGCGAAATATCCCGTCAGATTGCCAGGTTCCAACCCAAAAAACTGGTTCTGTTTGAAAACGCGGAAACGCCTCTGTTTTTTATCGAAAGTGAGTTGCGCGCGGCTTTCCCGACGGTTCCGATTGTGCCGATCATCGGCGATATCCGTTTCAAGGCTCGGGTCGAGGCGATCTTCGATGAATTCCTCCCCGAGGTGGTCTTTCATGCGGCGGCCTACAAGCATGTACCGATGATGGAGTGCAACCCTGCTGAAGCGGCCAACAACAATGTGCGCGGCACCCGGATTCTCGCCGATGTCGCCCATCGTTTCGGGGTCGAGCGCTTTGTCATGATTTCCACGGACAAGGCCGTCAATCCCACCAACGTCATGGGGGCCAGCAAAAGGGCGGCGGAGCTCTACGTTCAGGCCCTGGCGAAGCGCAGCCGAACAAATTTCGTGACGGTACGCTTCGGCAACGTTCTGGGCAGCAACGGGAGCGTTATCCCCATCTTCAAGGAGCAGATCGCCAAGGGCGGACCGGTGACGGTGACCCATCCCGAAGTGACCCGTTTTTTCATGACCATTCCCGAGGCGAGCCAACTGGTGCTGCAGGCCGGGTCCATGGGTAAGGGCGGAGAAATTTTCCTCCTCGACATGGGCGAACCGGTGAAGATCGTCAAACTGGCCGAGGAGCTGATCCAGCTTTCCGGCTATCGCCCCTATGAGGATATCGAAATCACCTTCACCGGCTTGCGTCCCGGCGAGAAGCTTTACGAGGAGTTGCTGCTGGACGGGGAGGGGGTGCAGCCGACCTGTCATGAAAAAATCATGGTGGCCAAGGCGGCTGAGTGCGATGAGGCGGTATTGCTTCGCCAGATCGAAGAACTTTATCAATTGGCGCGCGCCATGGACCTCGACGGGGTCGTTGCCAAGTTGCAAGAGATGGTGCCCGAATTCAAGCCGGCGAATTCGGCGCACGGGAAAGCGAAGCCTAATTTGATTCTAATAAAGAGGGGTGGTGAGGGGGCCTGAAGGCGGCGAGGGAGGGTCTGAGGATGATTTTGCGAGGGGCGATCGGTTGGATCGCCCCTTTTGGGTCTTTACAGATGGATCTGAAACAGGGTTCGGTCCGGCTGTTTTTCGATGGTGATGATCTGTCCTTCGTGGGGGCGCAGGGGCTTGTCGAGGGGTTTGTTTCTGTCGCCGCAGGCGATGGTGCGGTTGCCGACGCGCATGGCGGCGACGTGGATGGCGTTGGTTTCTGCCCGCAGGTCGTAGGCTTCGATGATTTCCACCCAGGCGCCGATCCCCAGATGGCGATGGGCGCTGTTGGGAACTTCATAATGCATATTCGCTCCTCCTCGTCAGCGGATACCGTATACGTTTTTTTATAACCGTTTGGCGAAGTGGGAACAATGCTTAAAATAAATATACTCTAATCCTTATTGCGCGTGAGATTCATTGGGCATCCGGTCGACCGGGGAGGGTGGTCAGGAAGAGGTAGAGGAGCGGCGGCAGGCTCAGGGCAAAGGCGGCGCCCAAGAGCAGGAAGGTGGGATGCAGCCCGAGGGTGTCGGCACCGAGGCCGACCAAGGGGCCGCCGAGGACGAAGCAGAGCCGGAAGAGGAGGGATTTCAGCGAGAGAATACTCGCTCGGTTGTTCCTGCGGCTGGCTTGTTGCAGATGATGGCGCAGCCGCGGCCCCTGCAGGCCGCGCATGGCGGTGATCAGGAAGTAGAAGACGAACCCCCACCAGACCTCGAACCAGCCGAGCCCGGCATAACCCGCCACGACCAGCAGCAGGAAGACGATGGAGAGCCCCCGTTCCCCCAAGAGAAAAAAGGCTCGCTGGCTGAGCAGCGAGGTCAGGGCCACGGTAAGATTGGCCAGCGCCCAGATCGGCCCGAACCAGGCGAGGGGCACACCGTTTTGCTGCATGGTCGGCTGGATCAGCCAGACCGGGAAAAAAGAGGCGAGGCCGAGGAGGGTGGAGAGGAGGATCGTATAGCGCAGATGGCGGTTGTCGAGAAGCGCCTCGCGGCCGATCTGCACCGCTTCGGTCAGGTGGGAATGGGGCAGGGGCGCGTGTTCGACGGGTGTCTCCTTGAGGGAACGGCTGATGAGCAGGGCCAGCAGCCAGACGCCGATCTGGGCGAAAAAGGGGAGCAGGGGGGCCGCGGCGTACATGAGCCCGGCGCCGAGGGCGCCGCAGGCTTCACCGAGTTGGGCGGCGCCGGTCATGCGCCCGTCGTGGCGAGCATAGTGCTCTTCCTGTCCCGCTTGCTTCAGGGTTTCGAAGAGCAGGGCGCTGTCGGAACCGCTGATGAAGGCGAAGGAGACGCCGAGGAGCATTTCGGCGATGAGCACCCCGGCGAAGCTGTCGGCCTGGGTGTAGACCCCCCAGCCAATGACGCCGAGCAGCGAGGCGAGATGGAGGGAAAAGCGGTAGCCGAGGCGGTCGCTGACATATCCCGAAGGATATTCCATGAGCAGCGTCGCCACCGAGAAGAGCCCCTGCAAGAGCAGAATCTCGGTGAGAGAGAGGCCGATGTGATCCTTCCAGAAGAGAGTGATGACCGCCATGGGAAAGAGGGTCATCTTGAGGAAGGAAAAGGTGTAGAGCTTGCCGATATTGCTCAAGATGGTGCGTCGGGGGAAAGCTCAGTCCTGCCAGTAGATGCAGGCCGCCGGACAACTGTCCATGGCCAGTTCGATCTTGCTTTCCGGGGCTCCGGTGGGATTGTAGACGACTGATTTGTGCGCGCCGTGGTCATGATCGTGGCCCTCTTCGCCTTCCATGCGGAAGACTTCCGGGCAGAGATGAACGCAGACTTCGCAGCCGATGCAGCATTCCTGATCGACGACGGGGATTCGGGACATGGATGGGACCTCCTGGTGAATTTGGAGCGCATGCTAGCAGCTTTGTCCGGTCTTGTCAGCCGGAAACAAGGCGCAATTCATGACTCGACTTCATCCATTTCGCCGGGTAAACTTTCCTTTTCGCCAATCAAGTTGAAAAAAGTCTGTCGATGACCACGGGACACGGAGATCACGGATTGATGCCAGATCCTGAGGCTCTGCTTTTTCTCCGTGGTGTGAAGCTTTTCGGAAAAGTGGATTTCAAGGGAGGGTTGTGTATGAAATATCTTGGCTGGTTTGGCTTGTGGCTGTTGTCGGTTTTGGTCGGCGGCGGTGCGGTTGCCAGTGCCGCGGAGCCGGTGGAGACGGCGCCGAAGATGTCCATCGATGCCTGGGTGGGGAAAGAACTGGTCTACGATATCGCTTTTCTCTGGTTCGACCGCCTTGCCGAAGGGCAACTTGCGGTCTCCCCGGGGCCCCGTCCCGGTACCTACCGGGCGCTGCTCGAAGCTCGCACGCTGGGGGTGGCGGCCTGGTTGACTTCCGACCGGGTGCAGCGCTACGAGGCGCTGATGGAGATCTCTCCCGACGGCTACTTGCGCCCCTTGTCCTACGAGTCCCGCATTATCAAGGGACCGAAAGACAAACGCAAGGATCGCGGCAAACGCTATCTTTACGATCACGAAAAGGGGCAGGTGAGTTATACCCGCACCCGTAACGGCACACCTGGCGAGGCGACCGTGCTGCCCATTGCCGGTACCCCTCCGGCCGATATCCTCACCGCCTTTTTCAATTTCCAGTCCGGGGTTTACGGGCCATTGACCCCCGGGAAAACCTATCGCATTCTCGCCCTGGCTAAAAAGGGAGTCGGCTGGATTGAGGCGGAAGTGCTGCCTGAGGAGAAGTGGCCGGAGAAAGAGTTCTTTTCCAAAACCGCCACCCTGGTCAAGGTTCGCGTCGATCCCGAGGTCTTTGAAACGAAGGACGGCATTCTCTACATCGGCTTCGACCGTGCCCTGCGCCCGGAGCGCGGTATCGTCGAGAATGTGATCGGCATGGGAACGGTCTACGGCAGCGAAGGACCGCCTTCGGAAGCGACGACAACGGTCCGCTGAACCCTTCTCCTTGACAAAAGGGGGGCAGGGAGCGCCTCGATAAGTCCATGCCCACATTCCCCCCTTTTCAAGGGGGGAGGCTCTTTATCCGATTGTCAAATCATCGCGAGGATTCATCATGAAACGTGGCATTACCTATGTCATCGGCCATAAAAATCCCGATACCGACTCGATTTGCAGCGCCATCGCCTATGCCCGGCTGCGCGCCCTGCAAGGGTTGGCCAACGTCGAGCCGGCGCGGGCCGGGGATCTCAACCGGCAGACCGAATTTGTCCTCGACACCCTGCAGATGCCTCGGCCGAAGCTGCTCCTCGATGTCTACCCTCGCGTGCGCGACGTCATCCGCGACGAGGTTGTGACCATCGCCGGCAATGCGCCCCTGTCCGAGGCTCTCGAACTCTTTCACGCCCATAACATCCGTCTGCTGCCGGTGACCGACGACGACCGGCGGGCCTTGGGGCTTTTGGTGCTGAAAAAGGTTTCGGAAAAGTTCCTGGTGCCGAGACGCGAAGCGGAAATCCGCCGGGTGACGACCTCTCCCGATTCCATCCGTCAGTGTCTCCAGGCGACGCCGGTGCATCTGGTGGATGAACAAAAGGTGGAGGATCTCGACCTTTACGTCGGCGCCATGGCGACGGGAACCTTTCGCGACAAGATCGCGCCCCTCGATGCCCGGCGCATCGTTCTCATCACCGGCGACCGCGAATCGATCCAGCGGGTCGGGGTCGACGCCGGGGTGCGGGTGCTGGTTGTCACCGGCAGCCTGCCTATCGCCGACGACATCATCGCGACGGGGCGAAAAAACGGTGTGACCATCCTCTCCACCCCTTTTGATACCGCCACCAGTACCTGGCTGACCCGCCTTTCCACGCCGGTGAGTTGTCTCATCGGCAAAGACTTCCCCTGCGTCGGTCTCTCCGACCGCCTCGACGATCTGCGTCTGAAGCTGTTGCACAGCAGCGACCCCGGTGCCGTGGTGCTCGACAACGAGGGGCGGGTGGCGGCGGTGGCGACCAAAAGCACACTGCTCACGCCCTCGCCGATCAAGCTGGTGCTGGTCGATCATAATGAACTCTCCCAGGCGGTTCCCGGTGCCGACAAGGTGGAAATCACCGAGGTCGTCGATCATCATCGCCTGGGGAATTTCCATACCGATCAGCCGATCCGCTTCATCAACCAGCCTCTGGGCAGCACCTGCACGGTCGTCGCCGGCCTCTACCGGCAGGCGGGGATCACTCCCGATGCCGCCACCGCCGGATTGATGCTCTCCGGCCTCCTTTCCGATACGGTCATTCTCCGTTCGCCGACGACGACCGTCATCGACCGTGATTTCGCCGCCTGGCTCGCCGAGCTCTCCGGCCTCGATCCCCAGGAGTACGGTCGTAAGCTTTTCGCTTCCGGTAGCGCCCTGCGTTCCTACCCGTCCCTGCGCCATCTGCTGCTTGCCGATTTCAAGGAATACCAGGCGGGAGCGCGTTCCTTCGGCGTTGGTCAGGTCGAGGTGGTCAGCTTCCACGAATTCCAGGCCATGAAAGAGGAACTCGCGGCGGAACTGGCCAAGCTCAAGGAGGAACGCCACCTCGATACCGCCGGGTTGCTGGTTACCGACATTGTTCAAGAAACCAGTCTGCTTCTGGCTTTGGGAGGCAAGGAATTCCCCTACGTGGTCGGCTATCCGCAACTGGAAGAGAACCTCTACGAGCTCAAAGGGGTACTCTCCCGCAAGAAGCAGCTCGTTCCCCATCTGCTGCGGGTGCTGGAGGCCTAGGCCCATGTGGGCTGAGCTCCCCGACATCCTCCCCCTCTGGCATCTGGCGGCAACCGCCGTGCTGCTTGGCCTGCTGGGTCTGATCATCCTGTTGATTGTCTTGGCGCTTCTGCGGCGGCAGCGTCGGCAGTGGCTGGTGGTGCAGGGAGAACTGGAAAGCCGGTTATCCCGGCTCGCCGCTGACGACGAGCGCCTGGAGCGCGTTCTCCGCGAGGAAGGAGTGCGCGGGCGCGATGAAGCCAATGCTGCCGGCAAGGCGTTACGTGAGGAAGTGGGCGGCTTGCTGCGGGGTTTCCAGGATTCGGTACTGCGCACCATGGCCGAAATGCAGACCTTGCAGAAAGCCCAGCTGCAGCTTTTTGCCGAACGCCTGGACGACGGGGTGCGGCGCATCGACCAGCGGGTCGAGGGGATGGCTGCGGCGTTGAAAGAGGGGATGAGCGAAACCCGCGCCGGTCTCGATCTGCGCCACAAGGATCTGCGGCAGTCGGTCGAAATCCACCTGACGGAACTGAAAGGGCAGGCGGCGCAGAGTGACCGTGCTCTGCGTGAAGAGGTCCAGGGCAGTCTGAAAAGCCTTGGCGATGGTCTGATCTCCAGCCTCGGCCGTCTCGGGGAGAGCCAGCGGGAGCGGCTGACGCAGCTGGCCGAGGAATTGGCCCGGCTTACTCAGCGTCAGGAGCAGGCGCAGGAATCCCTGCGCCTGACCGTGGAGCGGCGTCTCGACAGCCTGCGCGCCGACAATGCCGAGAAGCTGGAGACGATCCGCAAGACAGTGGACGAACAGTTGCAGGGGACGCTGGAGAAGCGTCTCGGCGAATCCTTCCGCCTGGTCAGTGAGCGGCTGGAGCTCGTGCATAAGGGGCTCGGCGAGATGCAGAGCCTGGCGAGCGGGGTGGGGGATCTCAAACGGGTGCTGAGCAACGTTAAGACCCGGGGCACCTGGGGGGAGGTGCAGTTGGGGAGCCTCCTCGAACAGCTGCTGACTCCGGACCAATATTTGACCAATACCCCGACGCAGCCGGGAAGTTCCGAACGGGTCGAGTACGCCATCCGCCTGCCCGGCAAGGGGGATGGGGAGCCCGAGGTGCTGCTCCCCATCGACGCTAAGTTTCCTTTGGAGGATTACGGGCGTCTGACCGCCGCCGCCGAACTCGGCGACGGGGCGGCGGTGGAGGAGGCGGCGCGGCAGCTGGAGAGCCGCATCCGTGCCTGTGCCCGCGACATCCGCGACAAATATCTGCATCCTCCCCACACTACCGATTTTGCCATCCTCTTTCTCCCCACCGAAGGGCTCTACGCCGAAATCCTCCGCCGTCCCGGCCTCGCCGAGCAGTTGCAGCGGGACTGCCGCGTCACCCTGGCCGGGCCGACGACCCTGGCCGCCACCCTCAACGCCCTGCAGATGGGCTTCCGCACCCTCGCCATCCAGAAACGCTCCGGCGAGGTCTGGCGGGTGCTGGAAGCGGTCAAGACCGAATTCGGAAGATACGGTGAGGTTCTCGACAAGGTTCAGAAGAAACTGCACGAGGCGACCCGCAGCATCGACGGGGTGGCGGTGCGGCGGCGGGCCATCGATCGCACCCTGCGCGCCGTCGGGCGGCTGCCCGAGGAAGAGGCCGGGCCGCTCTTGGGGCTGGATGATCCGGGGGAGAGTGGGGAGTGAGATGTGAGGAGCGGCGCGAGAGTCTGGCGACCCGGCTGGTTCTCTTCAGCGTCCTCGGCGTCGGCATCGGCCAATCGATGACCTTCGCCCTGCTGGCTCCGCTGGGCCGGGAGGTGGGACTGAGTGAGGTGCGCATCGGCGTGATCATCACCTGCTCGTCCCTCGCTTTCACCTTGGCCAGTCCGGTCTGGGGCCGCACCTGCGACCGCTGGGGACGCCGACCGGTGCTGCTCATCGGCCAGTTCGGCTACGCCGTCGGCTGCGCTCTCTTTGCCACGGTCTTCCTCTTCGGGCAGCGAGGCCTGCTGGTGGGGCTTCCCCTCTTTTTACTGGCGATTCTTTCCCGGGTGCTCATGGCTTTGCTCATGTCGGCGGCGCCCAGCGCCGCTTCGGCCTACATGGCCGATATCACCAGCGCCGAGGCGCGGGTAGCGGGGATGGGCCGACTCGGCGCGGCCCGCACCCTGGGGGCGATTCTGGGACCGGCCTTAAGCGGGTTGCTCGTCGCCCTCGGCCTTTTGGCGCCGATGTATATCGCCGCCGGGATCACCCTGCTGGCGACCCTGCTGCTGGCGGCAGTCCTGCGCGAGCCGCCCCGAGTGGAACCCGCGAGCGGCGACCAGCTCCGGCTGGCGCTCTTCGACCGTCGCTACTTTCCCTACATTCTTATCGGCTTCGTGACCTTTCTCGCCTTTTCGATGATGAGCCAGACTGTCGGCTTCTATCTGCAGGACCGCTTCGTCCTTGACGGCCGGGCTACCGCCCAGGCCCTCGGTTTCGGGATGATGGTTTCCTCGGTCATGTCCCTCTTCTCCCAATCGGTACTGGTGCGCCGCGCCGGCATGACTCCCCGGCGGCTGATGAACCTGGGTTTGCCGGTCCTGCTGGCGGGGCTGGTGGCTTTGCCCTTCGCCGGCAGCATCCCCTGGCTGGTCGTCTGTCTCGGCCTGCATGGCCTGGCCCTGGGACTGATCTCCCCCGGCTTCACCGCCGGGGCGTCACTGGCAGTCGGAGCCCGGGAGCAGGGGGCGGTGGGAGGACTGGTTTCCGCCTGTCCGGCGGCGGGCTTCGTCCTCGGGCCGGTGCTCGGCACCAGTCTCTACCAATGGCATCCCCATCTCCCTTATTTTTGCGCCGCGCTGCTGATCCTGCCTCTTCTGGTCTATGGGCGCCGGGCAACGCAGGTGGCGCCGGTTCCGTGATCTGGGTATTGCCCAATCCGACGGCATCCAACGTGATGCTTTTGCTAAAGCATCTTTCAATGACCTCAGGAGGAAAAAATGACCCAATCCCCCACCACTCCCTCGGAACCGGCTTCATCCCTGTCTGCGGATGCCCACGGCGAAGGCCGGCTCCGTTTGACCCGGCATGTCTACGGCGCCAAGGCCGCTCTCTGTTTCGAACCGGATGAGACCCGCTTCGGCATCCACACCATCTGCATCGAGGCGGCGGACGCCACCGGCCCCAGGCAGTACGACTGGGGGAAAAAGATCCGCGTGCAGCTCACCCGCGACGAAGTACCGATCGCCACGGCGGTACTCTTCGGCTGGCTGCCGCGTTGCGAATACCGGAACCACGGCGAGGACAACAGCAAAGGTTTTTCTCTTGAGGATCAGGGGGACAAGCTCTTCATGCGCGTCTTTGCCCGGGGACGGCAGGTCAAGGCAGTGCCGATTCCGCCCGAAGACGCTTTCTATCTGGCCCAGCTCTTTCTCGGCCAGATGAAGAAGAATGCGCCCGGACTCTCCGGGGGAGAAATTCTGACGACCCTGCGTCAGGTGGTGGTCGCGCGCAAGCGGGAGCCGGCGCAAGACTGAGAGTTTCTTCATCCGTTAATTTTTACCCATTGATTTCAATCCCCTGGCTGCTTTACTCTGGAGCCTAACGGGTTTCGTGGCTGGTTGATTTTTCTTCTCCCCGGGAGGTTTTCATGATGCGCCTGGTTTTTCTGCTCTGGCTGGTTTCGGCCGGTCCTCTGTGGGCCTCCGGGTTCACCTTCAGCGGTTATGAACAGCAGCAGGCGCAAGAGGAAGCGGCCCAGGTCGCCGAGGAGCGCCGCGCCGTCGGCGAGTTGCTCAGCGTCGACTGTTCCTCGAAACTTAAGGGGCAGCGCATCGCCGTTCTCATCGGCGAGGAGCGGTCGGGGCAGGGGCGCGCACGTCGCACCAACGACGGTCCGCTCTTCGACGAGATCAACAGCCGCCTGCGCGGTCTTGGGCTGAAGACCTGCACCCAGAAGGAGATCGACGCCCAGGTCGCCGACGCCGAGCGCACCGCCTTTCTCAACAACGACATGGATGCCGCCATTTCCGCCGCCGGGCGCTTGCAGGCCCGCTTTCTGCTGCGTGGCCTGATCGCCGTCAGCGACCGGCGCAATCCGATTCTCGACATCGACGAAGTCTTCCTGACCCTGACCCTGACCCTGCTCGACCGCAAGGGACGGGTCATTTCCTCGGTCTTGGCGACGGCCGATTCCTATGTCGCCAACGATACCCTGCAAACGGCGCTGCAACTGACCCGGGAGAAGGCTGACCGGATGCTGGCCCAGCTCTACAACGATTATTGCCGGCAGGGTCGCTAGCCGGCTGATGAAAGACGCCCATCTGCGGCGTTGCCCTCATTCTCGTTGTTGCGACGTCCCTTATAGGTACGCCTCACTCCTCGAATTTCGGGCGCCTTACATCTGGGCATTTTAGGACAGCCGCGTATTCCGTTATCTGATGAAAGCTTATGCCCATCCCAAAGGGATACTGGAGGTGCTATGAAGAAATTGATCTTTCTGCTGTCGATTCTCTCCTGCTGTCTCTGTTTCAGTGCCGCCCTGGCGGCAAACAAGCCGGCCAAGGGGGAAAAAGCGGCGGCGAAAACCATCGTTGTTTCGGCGGAAGGCCTGGCCGACCCCGATGCCGCCATCTACCGGAACGACAAGGGGTTGCTGATCGACGACCTGCGCGCCGACGCCCGCCGGCAGGTGATCGAAAAGGCTGTCGGCACCCTTGTGGAGAGTTCGACCCTGGTGGAAAACTTCGCCTTGATCGAAGACAAGGTGCTGACCCAATCCCAGGGATTGATCAAGCAGGTCATCAAAGAGAGCGACCCCTGGAAGGGCGAGGACGGCTTCATGCACATCCTGCTCAAGGCCGAAGTCTATCTCTCCGATATTCAGGAAAGCCTCAAGGAAATGTCTCGCACTCAGCGCGTTTCCCTGATTAAGGAGCAGGGCAACCCCCGCATTTCCGTGGCGGTGCGGGTCAAGGACGCCGAGCGCGGCTCGGACGTTCTCCCCGAGCGCTCGGAGATCGCCGAGAATATTCTGAAAAAGGGGATTTCCGCCTTTGGCTACCGGGTCTGGTCCGAGCCCGAGTCGGGGAACGTCAAGGATGCCCAGTCTGATTTCGCCATCAGCGGCGAGGCCAAGTTCAAGAAGAATACCGTTCGCCTGGCGGCCTCAGGCCTGAAGATTTCCAAATATGTACTGACTTCCTGGACAGTCAAATGTCTCAATGTGCTGACCGGCGAGGAGATCTATTTCAACAACCAAGTGCCGCAGAAGAAAAGCTGGAACGATGAGGATGTCGCCCTGGCCGACATCGGCGCCCTGATCGCCGCCGAGTTCAACAAGGATTTCTTCGAGCAGCACCTGCTCAGCCCCTCGCGTATCTTTCAGTTGCACGTACACGGTCTGCCCGATTACGATACCGGCAATCTCCTCAAAAAAGAGCTGCTTGGCCTGCGCCATGTACTCAATCTGGAATTCCGCGATTTCCAGGCGGGCAAGGCCTCGCTCTTTGAGGTCGATTACAGCGGTTCCCGGGAGAATTTCGCCCAGAGCGTCAACACCTCGCTGATCGGTCCCCTCAACGAGAAATTCAAGACGAAGGCCTTCGCCATCGAATCGGCCAAGGGGGATACGGTGAGCGTGCGCTTCAAAGCGGCCGGTTCGACGGAACAGGTCGCTGACGCCTTCAACAAGTTTCCCCCGGCATCTCTCTATGAAGCCGCGCCCGGACGTTTCGACGCTTTGGTCAAGGATGATTCGACCCGCGAGAAGATCCGCAAACTGGCGCCGGATCTCAGCGCCAGACTCGAAGCCAAGCCTACCGCCGCCGGCGGCGCCGCCAAGGCGGCGGCCGGTTTTTGACGGTTACGGAATTTTTCCCATCGCACTCAACAAGGAGGCTCCATGTCACGACTTCTCGCCCTCGCCGTTCTGCTGCTCTGTCTGCCCCTCACCGGCTGTGTCGAAATGATGAACGCCGGCGGTACCGCCAATGCCCGCGCCGACCTGATGACCTATCAACCGGTCACCTACGCCAACTCCGGGCGGGTGGGGCCCAAGGTCATTGTCTTGCCGGGCCTCATCAAGAGCCAGAACGCCACCTTCCGCCAGCAGATCAACGAAAACAACATCGCCGATTTCGCTGAACTGGAACTGGGTAACGCCAACTTCCAAGTTCTGGAGCGGACCGATCTGGGGCCGATGCTCAATGAAATCACCCTGGCCGTCAACATGGGCGACCCCAATGCCCTCAAGACCTTCCGCCGGGGCAAGTTTCAATCGACCAACTGGTTCATCACCTTCGATATCCTGAAAGCCGAACAGGTCGCCAAAGCCGGCAGCGGTTTCGACGGCTCCACTGTCGGCAACATCGTCGGCGCCCTGGTCGGCGGCACCGGCGGCTATGTGAGCGAGGTGGCCAGTTCCTCGGTTCAGATGGGTGACACCGCCGGCGTCTGGCTGGTGGGGATGCGTTACAAGATTGTCGATGCCGCCACCACCGGCCAGGTCGCCACCGGTTATTTCGAGGAGAAGATGGAAGTCGGCAAAAAGGGGATGAGCATTCTCGGCGTTTCCGGCGATCAGGGACAGGGGATCACCCTCGACAACATCACCCAGCGGCTGGTGCAGAAGTGTGTGCAGCAGATCGACCAGCGTAAATAGAACTTCATTGCCGTCCGCCCGCGCGACAGGGCGCGGGCGGATATTTTTTTACTTAACCCCCTGTTTTTTAGAAAGTTTTTCATGAACATACGTGACGCTATCAAGTGCTGCCCCCTCTTCGCCGGAGTCACCAACGACGATCTCGACCACCTGCTCACGATCAGTAAAGTCCGGGAGGCCGCCAAGGGGGAGTTGCTTTTTTCCGACGGTGAAATCGCCGCCGGTTTTTTTGTCGTCGGCACCGGCAAGGTTAAGGTCTTCAAGCTTTCTCCCGAAGGAAAGGAGCGCATTCTCCATATCGTCCATCCCGGTAGCACCTTTGCCGAGGCGGCGATCTTCGGCAGCGGCACCTATCCCGCCTATGCCCAGCCTCTGGAGGTGTCCCAGTTGATCTTCTTCCCGAAAAGGGAGTTTCTCGACCTCTTGCGTGCCGATTCACAACTGGCCATCGACATGATCTCCGGCCTGTCCTGCTTTCTGCGCCAGTTCGCCAATCAGATCGAAGAGCTGACCTTCAAGGATGTTCCCGCCCGCCTCGCTCGCTATCTCCTCGATCTGGCCGGGGACGAAGGGAAACAGGTCGAGTTGCCCATTTCCAAATCCCAGCTCGCCTCCAGGCTCGGCACGGTGAGCGAAACCCTCTCCCGCACCCTTCGCAAATTGACGGACGAGGATCTCATTGTCGTGCGCGGCAAAGTCATCAAACTCCTCGACCGCGACCGCCTTGAAGACCTCTCTTTAAGCTTCAAAGAATAACCGATAAGTAGTTGCTTTAATGAAAGAAAGAGGCTTCCGTTCGGAGGTCTTTTTTGTTTTCGCAAATTTGATTCCCATCAAAGCCGTCGAGAGAATTTCGGGGTATTACAGTGTCAAAGCTGAAACCAACCCCCCTCAATCCCCCCTTGTCAGGGGGGACGAGCTCCAAGAGACTGACGTGACAGGTGAACGGAGAAAGTTCGTTCACGCAGACGAGGTGCGAAAATGGCAAAAGGCAAGGAGCAAAGCGGCGGATTGACCGCCAGGGAAATCAAGGATCTGCGAGTGCTGGCCCAGTTCACCAGCGTCTATTGCCGCGTCCACCATCGAGAGGAGAAAGCGCCTTTGCTAGATACGCGTCCCGCATTGGCGGCGTTGCGCCTGGAGCGATATCCCCTCTGCGCCGAGTGTCGGGATTTTCTCGCCTACGCCATCGAACGGCGGGTTCGCTGCCCCCTCGATCCCAAGCCGGTCTGCAAACACTGCCCGGTCCATTGCTACAAGCCTGGCCATCGCGAAAAGGTACGGGAAATCATGCGGTTTTCGGGCAAGTATCTGATTTTGCGCGGGCGTCTCGATCTGCTTTGGCATTATTTTTTCTGAGGCGGAAAAGACTTGATACCAGTCAAGGACGGCCTTGCGGATCGCCTGTAGAGTGGTTCCATCATCCAGCGAATCAGGAAAACCAACCCCATACAGGAGTAAACATATGATCCCCGAAATCGTGAGAATCGATGAAGAGAAGTGCAACGGTTGCGGTGACTGCGTTCCCGGTTGCGCCGAAGGAGCAATTCAGATCATTAACGGCAAGGCCAAACTGGTGGCCGACAACCTTTGCGACGGTCTCGGCGCCTGCCTCGGCCACTGCCCCATGGGCGCCATCACCATCGAGCGCCGGGATGCCGACGAATTCGACGAGGCGGCGGTGGAAGAACATCTGGAAAAGTTCGCCGCGCCTTCGGTTTCTGCCCACGGACATAGCCATGGTCATAGCGGTTGCCCGTCGGCCCAGGTGCGCAGCTTCGCGGTTCCCGCCGGTCACGGCGGCGGTTGTCCCTCGGTCCAGGTGAAGCGTTTCGCCGGCCAGGACGCCGTCAGCAACGAGGCAGGCAGTCGCCCCTCACAACTGCGGCAATGGCCGGTACAGATGCATCTGGTGCCGCCGACTGCTCCTTTTCTCAAGGATGCCGACCTGCTCCTGGCTGCCGACTGCGTCCCCTTTGCCTATGCCGATTTCCACAAGGATTTTCTCAAGGATAAGGCGCTGCTTATCGGCTGCCCGAAACTTGACGACGGCCAGGCCTATCTGCAGAAGCTGACCGCCATGCTTCAGGGAAACGACATCCGCTCCCTCACCGTTTTGCACATGGAGGTTCCCTGCTGTTCCGGGCTCATCGCCATCGTCCGCCAGGCCCTGGCCGCCTGCGGCAAGGAGATTCCCCTGGAGACGATCCGCATCGGCATTCAGGGAGAGCGCAAATAGCCTATTTTCAAGACGTGATTGCGACGGCGGCCGGAACTCATCCCGGCTGCCGTTTTTTCCGTGATTTTCCTCCCTTTCGCCCCTGCCCCTAGCTTGACAGGGGAAAGCAGGGATTGCTATAGTTTGCCCCGCTTCGCCCCTTTCAGCGGGAGAGATTCCATGCCCTATCAGCACATCCGTATTACCCGCCAAGAACGCCTGGCGGTGGTCGAAATCAACCGTCCCCAAGTTTTCAACTCCATTGCCGGCCAGACCTTGCGGGAACTTTTCCGTGCCTTTCAGGAACTGCGTCAGGACGAGCAGGTGCATGGCGTGCTGCTGACCGCCGCCGGCGGGAATTTCGCCGCCGGCGCCGATCTGGCGGAAATCCGCGAGTTGTCTCCCCTTGAAGCGACCCGCTTCGCCGAACTTGGCCATTCCGTCTGCCTAGCCATGGAGCGTCTCGGCAAGCCGCTGCTGGCGGCGGTTTCCGGCTACGTCCTCGGCGCTGGGCTGGAACTCGCTTTGGCCGCCGATTTCATCCTTTGTGGAGTCGATGCCAAGCTTGGGTTCAAGGAGATCGAATACGGCATTGTTCCCGGTTTCGGTGGTACCCAGCGTCTGCCCCGGCGAGTCGGCAAATCCAAAGCCAAAGAACTGATCTTTACCGGCGCCCTCATTGACGCTGAGGAAGCTCTGCGCATCCGCCTCGTCAACCGGGTCTATCCCGTCGAGCAGTTGCGCGGCGAGGCGCTGGAGCTGCTCGCCACCATCTGCAGTCGCGGGCTCTTATCCCTGAAACTGGCCAAGGAGGTCATCGACGCCGGCAGTGACATCGATCTGGCCGCCGCCTGCCTCATGGAACGGAACGCCTTTGCCGTCTGCTTCTCCACCGAGGACCAGAAAGAGGGGATGGGCGCTTTCGTCGAAAAACGCAAAGCCCGCTTCAAGGGGCGTTAGGAGGAGTTATGGCCAAGGGGTTGGAGAAAGGCCTGGTGCAGATCTACACCGGCAACGGCAAGGGCAAGACCACGGCCTCGCTCGGGTTGGCCTTTCGCGCCGCCGGGCACGATTTTCGTGTTTACGTTATGCAGTTCATGAAGGGGCAGACGATCTACGGCGAACTGGAAGCCGCCCGCCGGGTTGGCACCAATCTCACCATTGAGCAAGTCGGGCGCGAGGCCTTCGTCAGCCGGCAGCCGACCGCCGAGGATCGCCGCCTCGCCACCGAAGCCCTCGCTCGCGCTCGACAGCTGACGAGCAGCGGCGATTACGATCTGGTGGTGCTCGACGAACTCAACTGCGCCGTCGATTACGGTCTGATTCCGGTGGCCGATGTCAAGGAACTGATTTGCGCCAAGGCACCCCATACCGAGCTGGTTCTGACCGGCCGCAACGCCCATCCCGAACTCATCGAACTGGCCGATCTCGTCACCGAAATGCGCGAAATTAAACATTACTACCCTTCCGGGCAGCAGGCCCGGCAGGGCATCGAGTTCTGACATGGAGCGCGCTTGGAACACCCTGCGCCTGGCAGTCGAAGAGGGCGTCGGCTATCTCACCCTCGACAACGGCGGACGTTTCAATACGCTGCACAGCGCCTGTATCGTCGAGCTCAAGGCGGCGCTGGTCCTGTGCGAGGCCGACCCCGAGGTGGTCTGTATCGTCCTTTCCGGCGGCGAAGGGGAGAGCTTCGCGGTCGGTGCCAACATCGCCGAGATGAAGGATTTTTCCTCCCTCGACAGCCTGAGCTTTTCCGAGCTGGGGCAATCTCTCTTCGAACAGATGGAGGAGGCGACCAAGCCGATCATCGGCGCCCTCAACGGCATTACCATGGGTGGTGGCTGCGATCTGGCCCTTTCCTGCGACATGCGCCTGGCGAGTGACCGCCTCAAGATCGCTCACCCCGGCGCCAAACTCGGCATTATCACCGGTTTTTGTGGCACTCAAAAACTGCCGCGTCTCGTCGGACGCGCCTCGGCTCTCGAAGTTTTCATGACTTCCGACGCCTATGGTGCCGAAGAAGCTCTGCGCATGGGGCTGGTCGACCGGGTCTTCGCCCACGAAACCTTCTGGGGCGAAGTCAAGAAAATCGCCCGGCGCATCGCGACCATGCACCCCGCCGCCCTTTCCTACGGCAAGAAACTGATCAACGCCAGTGCCGACATTGATCTGAAAAACGGTCAGATCATGGAACTCGGTGCTTTCTCCACCCTCTTTTCCAGCGGCGATGCCCGCAAACGCGCCACCGACTTCTTCGCTCGTGAGTAAAGGTCAATTTGCCATTGACAGCTTTGGGCTGAATTGCTATAAATTGCCACCTCAAACGGGCGCATAGCTCAGCGGGAGAGCACTGCCTTCACACGGCAGGGGTCGTAGGTTCGAACCCTACTGCGCCCACCATAAAAATCAAGGGGTTAGCGATGCGTCGCTAACCCCTGTTTGCGTTTGTGGCGATTTTGTGACAGTTTTGTGACGGTCATTTTTGTCACACCCGCCAAAATGACCCCTGCCGTCAATCCTCTCCGTTTTCTGTGACACCTTTCCTGTTTCCCGAAATTTGGTCCTTTTCCGGGATGTATTCCACCAGGTCTTGGATCCGGCATTCAAAATACGCGCATAGGGCTTCAATGTTGGCCGATGAGGTATTTACGGCCTTGTGATTGGCCAGTCGCGAAAGGGTCGAAACGTGGATTCCCGTCGACTCGGAAATTTCGCCCATGCTGATGCGTTTCCCCCACTCCAGTTCCTTCTCAGCAATCAATCTCTTCAGATAAAAACGAAGCATGGCGCTCGTCCCTTCGGGTAAATGACCTCTCGCCAAGAAATCACAGAATTGAACTTCTTGGTCGTTTTTTGACATTTAGACATTTTCTTGCGTCTACGTCAAATAATTTCAAAAAATTGATTGACAATCAAAAAATTGAAGTTAATATAATATCAACATTAACCCACACCAGAGGAGATTCGCTATGGGAAACACGACGTATCTGACAACGGAAGAACTGGCCCAGCGGCTGCGGTATGACCCCGCCTACATTCGCAATTATCTCAGGGATGCCGTTTTGCTGGAAGGGGAGCATTACATCCGTCCCTTTGGCCGGAGGAAGATTCTCTATATTTGGGAGACCATTGAGCGGGATATGTTGAAACCGTCGAAGAATGCGGCGCCGGTAATTCCGCTGTCCCGGAGGAGGGTATGCAATGGGTAATATTCGGGTTCGCAAAGAGACGGGTTACTTGTATTTCGATTTTTTCTTCCGGGGCGTTCGTTGCCGTGAGCAGACCCGGCTTCAGGATTCCGCCGCCAATCGCAAGCGCCTCGAAAAAATCATGCAGCAGATCGAGAATGAGATCGATGCGGGGGAGTTTGACTATTCCCGGTACTTTCCCGAGAGCAAAAACCTCGGCAAAATCAGGGAAGGGCAGGAGGGGCCGGTTGTTCAGATGCCGCAACCGGTCGTTTCGCCAGCCCGGCAGACGCCGTCCTTCGCGAGCTTTTGCGAAGAGTGGTACATGGAGAACGAGGTGCGCTGGAAGCGCTCTTACCGCCGAACGGTGCGGGGGAATCTGGACAAGCACCTGATTTCCGAATTCGGCAAAAAAGAGGTCGGCAGCATCGACAAGGGTGAGATTCTCAAATTCCGTTCGTCCCTCGCCAAAGTTCGTAACGGAAAAAAAGAAGGCCTCTCACCAGATCGGATCAATCACATCATGACGACTTTGCGCATGATTCTCGAAGACGCCGCCGACCGTTTTCACTTTAGCACGCCCTTTTCCCGGATCAAACCCTTGAAAGTGATCCGCAGCGACGTCGACCCCTTTTCCATGGAAGAGGTCTCCCTCTTTCTGGAGCGGATTCGCGAAGACTTTCGGGACTATTACATCGTCCGGTTTTTCACCGGCATGCGCACCGGGGAGATCGACGGCCTGCAGTGGGAATACGTCGATTTTGAAAGACGCCTGATCCGGGTGCGGGAAACGCTGGTCGATGGCCGGGTGGATGTCACCAAGACGTCCGCTTCCATTCGCGAGATCTCCATGTCGACGCCGGTTTATGAAGCCTTGTGCCGCCAGCATCAGGCCACGGGCAACCTGGGGGCGTTTGTCTTCTGCAATCGGGAAGGACAGCCGCTGGATCATCGCAACATCACCAAGCGGATCTGGTACCCGTCCTTGCGGGTGATGGGGCTTAAACCCCGCAAACCCTATCAAACCCGCCATACCGCCGCGACCCTGTGGCTGGCGGCGGGTGAAAACCCCGAGTGGATTGCCCGGCAGATGGGCCACTCGACGACCCGCATGCTCTTTACCGTCTATTCGCGCTTCGTCCCCAACCTGACGCGGCAGGACGGATCGGCCTTCGAGAACCTGCTCGCGGCGCGGATGGCGGCGGGGGGTACCCATGTCTGAGCGGTTGGCCCTGTCGAACCTGGTGCCGGGGGTGGTCTGCGGAACGTTCCGGCTGCGGGAGGCGACCCACAGCGCCACCTGGGACGGTTATCCCTATCTGCGGGTGCTTCTGGAAGATTTCAGCGGGCAGATCCATGCTTACGCCTGGACGGATGAGTTGATCGACCGGCTCGACCGGCCCGATTATTCCCTGGTGCGGATCGTCGGCCAGGTGCGCCCTTATCGCGGCAAATTGCGGATCGATGTCACCTCGGTTCATCCGCTGTCGCAGCCTGCCGACCGCAGCGCCGCCGCCCTCATTCCGCGCGGCATCTGTCCGCTGCCGGAGTTGCTGCCGACGCTGCTGACCGCCGTCGAACAGATTTGCCTGCCGCCGCTGCGGGGTTTTGTCGAAGCGGTTCTGGCGGATCCAGGTATCAGCTTTCCCTTCGTTTCGGCGCCGGCCAGTCTGCAACACCATCACCGTTTTCCCGGTGGGTTGCTGCGGCACAGCCTCGAATGCTTCTTTCTGGTGGCCAAGCACCAGGAGTTTTCCCGGGAAAGCTGCGAGCTGGGGATGGTGGCCGCGCTCTTTCACGATGTCGGCAAGATTCTCACCCTGACCCATCGGATGCGGCGGACGACCTTGGGCGCGTCCATCGACCATGACAAGCTGACCCTGGAGGTCCTCGCCCCCCACCTGCAGCGACTCGACCGGGATTGGCCGGAAGGGGGGCGGGAACTCCGTTACCTGCTCACCTGGAAGATGTGCGAGAAGATCCCCAAATACGACATGGCCGACCTCGTCGCCTGCTGCGACCGGATCAGCACCGGGCTGAATCGCCGTAGCCCCCATGCTCACGGGCGGAATTGTCCTCAACTCGGTATCGCCGATCATCCCGCCCTGCGGGTATCGTAATCAGAAGGAGAACTGCCGATGGAACCCTTGGTCGTTATCTATCTCGGCCTCAGCGTATTCTTGCTGATTGCCTGCGCGATCATTCTTCATGACCAGATCATTGACCGGCGCGCACGGAAAGAAAGCCGCTCACGGACCTCTACTTCGGTACAGGTTTTGGAAAACCGCCAAGTCTCCTTGCTGCGGCAGGTGATCGCTGGGATGGAAGAACTTCCGGATGACGCTTCTTTTACGCAAATCAAAGCCGCCCTCGACCGGGCGGCTTTTCAATCCGTGCCGGAGTCTGTCCGGTGCCGGGCGCTGGAAGTTTTCGGTGACGAGGCCAGTGCGGCGGCATGGTTGACGACGAGAATCGTTGCCCTGGGCGGACAGACGCCGATCAACACCTTGATGCGTGCGGATGGGGAAGAAGAGGTGCTCACGATTCTTGGCCGCATTGAGCATGGGATATGTTCGTGAAAGCTTGAAAACCCCAAGTCGGATTAATCACTTGTCAGGAACAGGAAGGTCGGGGTAAGGTATGGGCTGATGATATGACATTGACGTGATCGGCGAGGGTGGAGATGACTCACAACCTATGACCGCAGACCATAAAGGCCGCTCGGGATTTTGAACTCCCTGGGCGGCTTTGCTGTTTGCGGGCTGGGATTGTTCTGGTTTTTCGGGTTTTTCCCGAGGGGATGGTTTACGTTATGGCAACGGGCATCTGGCCGTGCACGACCGGCTCTGGAAGTTCAAGCAGGATGAAGTGGATGTGGGGGGAAGGGCTGCGGTGCTGCCGGACTTCTGAGAAAAGGAATTACGGCCAAGGATGAGCAGCAATCGCTACAGCATGTCATTTACGACGGGCGGGCTCTTTCACCGGGAATCGGTGATGTTGGCCGCGCTGTATCTTGATCTTGGCGACTGGGACGCTGTTCGAGACAAGGTGGTCGCAGAAAATCTACTGCAGACCCGGACACTGAATTCGCTCAAGCGGGTCTGCCGCGAGGTCGTCTCTCGGCTTAGGACGCTGGCTCAAGGCGAACTTGAATTCCTGGTTGGGGCCAGCCAGCAAGAGCAAGCCCACCTCCTGTGGCTCGCCGTTTGCCGTCGCTACAGATTCATCGCTGAGTTTGCCGTTGAAGTGCTTCGCGAGCGCTATCTCACGCTGAAAGCTGATTTGGCCTTCGAGGATTTCGATTCTTTCTTTAATCGGAAATCCGAATGGCATCCGGAGTTGGATGAGATCACCCCGGCGACACGAAGCAAATTGCGGCAGGTGCTGTTCAAGATGCTTCGCGAGGCGGATCTCCTGACGACCAACAACATGATCCACGCTGCCATGCTCAGCCCGAGTCTGTTGGAACTGTTCCATCAAGGCAGCCGCAGGGAGATTTCGTACTTCCCTATATTTGAATCAGGACTGAAGGGGATGGCTCAGTGACGACCGATATTGCCCGAATGCCGATGCAAGACAGACTTCAACACCTCTTTGCCGTGATCTCGGGCCGGCGCTTTCTCAACAAACAGGGTCTCGGTAATGAGGTTCCGTTTTTCATCTGTCCTTTCAGGCCGGAAGAATCCGTAGAAATGGAGCGGCTCCAGCGTCAGTTGGCCAATCGCCTGGAGCAGGCCGGTATCCGGGTTCTGGAGATCAACCTGTACGACCTGTCGATAGCAATCCTCAAAGAGCGCGACATTTGGGAGCAGATCCTCCAGATGGAAGAGACTGTCTCCAAAGAACAGCTTAAGGAACTACTGCAAGGCGTACTGGACCCTGAAGCGCATCTTGTCCCGGCCATGGCAAGCAAGATGGCAAGCACGGATTTCGATGTTCTTTTTCTCTCCGGCGTTGGCGAAGTGTTTCCCTATATCCGCTCGCACAATATTTTGAACAATTTGCAGAGCACGGCGAAAGAAAAGCCGACCGTCATGTTTTTCCCGGGGGCCTACACCCATTCCCTGGAGTCCGGAGCATCGCTTGATCTTTTCGGAAGGCTTCACGACGACAAGTATTACCGGGCCTTCAATATATTCCATTGCGAACCATAGCTGGGGGAACGAGTGACAACTCTTAAGACGATATTCAACAAGCCGGTAGATCGCCCCATCGAAGGGGTCATCAAGGCTGATGATGAAGCGAGCCTGCGCGTAGAGATCGAAGAATACGTACTGACCAACGAAGTCGAGAAACGGCTTGAGGCCTTCCTGGACGCCTACAACAATTACGAGGGCGCCAATGGCGTCTGGGTTTCCGGCTTCTTCGGCTCCGGTAAATCGCACCTGTTGAAGATGCTGGCGCTCTTGCTCGAAAACCGGCAGATCGACGGTTCTTTCGCTCTTGACCTGTTCCTGCCCAAGTGCGGCGACAACGAAATCCTGCGCGGCGATCTCAAGCGAGCGGTCGCTATCCCCTCGAAAAGCATTCTGTTCAACATCGACCAAAAAGCGGATGTCATCAGCAAGACCCAGATCGATGCGCTTCTCGCTGTCTTCGTCAAAGTTTTCGACGAGATGTGCGGTTACTACGGCAAGCAGGGGCACATCGCCCAGTTTGAGCGCGACCTGGACAGCCGTGGCCTCTATGGGCAGTTCAAATCAACCTATGAATCCATGGCAGGCAGAACCTGGCAAAAAGGTCGTGAACAGGCCCTGCTCGAAGCGAAAAACATCGCCAAAGCCTATGCCCAGGTCACCGCCGGCGACGAGGCGCAAGCTTTAGGGATTCTGGACAAGTACCGCAGCCAATACCGGGTCTCCATCGAAGATTTTGCCGAACAGATCAATGCCTATATTGAACGGCAAATTCCCGGCTTCCGTCTGAACTTCTTTGTCGACGAGGTCGGTCAGTACATCGCCGAAAACCTCAAGCTCATGACCAACCTGCAGACCATCGCCGAGAGCCTGGCCACCAAATGCCGAGGCCGCGCCTGGGTCATTGTCACCGCCCAGGAGGACATGGGGACGGTTGTCGGCGAGATGGGTAAACAGCAAGGCAACGACTTCTCGAAAATCCAGGCCCGGTTTGCCAATCGCATGAAGCTGACCAGCGCCGACGTAGCCGAGGTCATCCAGAAACGCCTGCTGACCAAAACCGAAGATGGCGTCCATCTTCTTTCGGATATTTATCACGCGCAATCCAACAATTTTAAGACCCTGTTCGACTTTGCCGACGGCTCGCAAACCTACCGGAACTATCAAGACCGGGATCACTTCATTCACAGCTACCCGTTCATTCCCTACCAATTCTCCCTATTCCAGTCGGCCATTCAGAACCTGTCCCAGCACAATGCCTTCGAGGGCAAGCACAGCTCGGTAGGCGAACGCTCCATGCTGGGTGTATTTCAGCAGGTGGCGATCCAGATCGGGGATCATGAAATCGGTGGGCTTGCGACCTTCGACCTGATGTTCGAGGGCATTCGCGCCGCGCTGAAAACTCAGATTCAAAAAGCCATTATCCAAGCGGAACATCACCTTGACGGCCCCTTCGCGATCCGGCTGTTGAAAACGCTCTTTTTGGTCAAATATGTCAAGGAGTTCAAGCCGACCGTTCGCAACCTCTGTGTCTTGATGCTCGACGGCTTCAATCAGGATCTGCCCGCGTTGCGGAAACGGGTCGAAGAGGCTTTGAGCCTGCTGGAGCAGCAGACCTATGTGCAGCGCAATAGCGAGCTCTACGAATACCTCACCGACGAGGAAAAGGACGTCGAAGAGGAAATCAAGAATACCGAGGTGGAGTCATCGGATGTGGCCGCCGAGCTTGAGAAGATCGTCTTCGACTCTTGTCTCAAGCTCCGGAAGATTCGTTACGACGAGAATGGCCAGGACTATCCATTCTCCAGAAAACTCGATGATCGGCTGCACGGGCGCGAGTACGAGCTGGCCATCCATGTCATCAGCCCGTTTCATGAACATGCCGAAAGCGAATCCATTCTGCGGATGCAGAGCATGGGCCGGGACGAACTCCTGGTTTTGATGCCTGCGGATGAACGCCTCGTTCGCGACCTTCTCATGTATAAGCGGACGGAAAAGTACATTCGCCAGAATATCTCGATCACCCAGCAGGGAGAGGTCAAGCGCATCCTGACCGACAAGGGTTTTCAGAATCGGGAACGCTATAGCGACCTGCAGCAGCGCGTGCAAACCCTGCTGGGCAAAGCCAAATTGTTCGTGGCGGGGAGTGACATCGAAAGCGGCTCTCAGGACGGGCAAACCCGGCTTATTCGCGGATTTCATGAACTCGTTTCCCGCGTGTACCCCAACCTTCGCATGCTGCGCGGCATTTCCTACACCGAAAACGACATCGCCAAGTGCCTCAAGCATTCCCAGCAGGGGCTGTTCGGCAACGATGCGACCACCCTCTCCGAGGCGGAGCAGGAACTGCTGGCGTTCATTCAGAGCAATAACCGGGGAGGCGTGCGTACCACGCTGAAGAACCTGCTGGAAAAATTCGAGCGGAAACCCTACGGCTGGTACTACGCCGCCGTGCTGTGTACGCTCGCCAACCTGTGTGCTCGGGGCAAGGTCGAAGTCCGTGTCGACAGTAATCTGCTGGAAGAGGGTGAACTGGAGAAGGCGTTGCGCAACACCCATGGCCACGGCAATGTCGTGCTGGAACCCCAGGTTGAATTCACCGCATCGCAGGTTCGCGCCCTCAAGGAGTTCTTTGAGGATTTTTTCGACACCCCGCCAGGTTCCAACGAAGCGAAGGCCCTCGGCAAAGAGACCGGCACCGCGCTTCAGGAACTCATGCACCAGCTCACCCCGCTGGCGGCGCGGTCAGACCAATATCCGTTTCTGCATGCGCTGACCCCCGTGCTCGAAAAGCTCAAGGAGCTGACCGGCAAGCCCTATGCCTGGTATCTGACCGAACTCACCCGCCAGGAAGACGCGCTGCTCGATATGAAGGAAAGCGTCATCGATCCTGTCCGGAAATTCATGAGCGGGCCGCAGAGAGGCATTTTCGATAACGCCCGCACCTTTGTCCAGACCCAGGAGCCTAACTTCGCCTATATCGAGGGGGATTGCGCAACGCAGCTCGCTGATAGCCTGAGAGATGTGAATTGCCTCAAAGGTAATCGTATCCAACGCATGAAAACACTGCTGGATGAAGCCCGGTCGCTGGTTGACGACAAGGTACAGCAAGTACGACATCAGGCGGTCGAAATTCTCAAGGCTAGGCAGTCTCAGATGCACAATATGGACGAATACCAGAAGCTGCCCGATGTCAGGCAGGCGGATTTAGACGAGCCGTTCAAAGATCTGATAGAGCATGTTGGTCAGCAACCACTGATTGCCGTTATCAATGATCGCGTTCGCTATTTTGAGGATCAGGGATTTCAGAAGCTGTTAAGCAAGATGAACGTGATGGTTGCTCCAAAGCCGCAGGTTCAAGTTGTCCGGGAAAGTCTGGGAGAGGTGGAAGCAGAAGAAGAAACACCAGCCGTTGCGCCGCAGCCTGAATATATCCATGCCCGTGTGATCCGTGTTCCCTACAGTAGGGCCTGGTTGGCGGACGAAGCCGATGTCGATAGCTACCTGGAATCCATGCGCGAGGTGCTGCTGGAAGAAATCCGCAAAGGCAAACGGATTCAAGTCTGATGAACTGCAAAGATTTAACCGCGAAAAGCGCGAAAGACGCTAAAGAAGAACTTCTGTTCAAGCAGGAGTGCTATGCCATTCAGGGAGCGATCTTCGACGTTTATCGCGAGATGGGTTGTGGCTTTCTTGAAGCCGTCTATCAGGAGTGCCTCGAAAAGGAATTTCGACTGCGGCAGCTGCCCTTTGAGGCCCAGAAGGAGCTTGTCCTTTCATACAAGGGCGAACAGCTTGCCCAAACCTACAAGCCAGACTTCATCTGCTACGACAAAATCATCGTAGAGCTCAAAGCGGTGAAAGAGATCGCTGCCGAACATAAAGCCCAACTCCTGAACTATCTCAAGGCCACCGGTCTTGAACTCGGTCTGATGGTCAACTTCGGTGCCTACCCGAAGGTCGAGATCGTCCGGATAGCAAACTCAAACTTTCGCGACTGGAGAAAAGATCAATGAACCGCGAAACACGCGAAGAACGCGAAAAAAGTCAAGACATGGTGGAAGGTCGTTATGCCGCTACCGGGTTGCGGTTTGTTATAAAAAACTTTGGCGATTTTAGCGCCTTTCGCGGTTAAGGGGTTATTGGATGGAAACAGCAAAACTGAAAAAATTCGCTCAGTTCGCTCGGCGCAGCCTGATTGAACAGGTCTCAGCCAAGCTGAAACTGACCTTGTCTCCAGAAAGTTCGGCGCGGCGGGAACATCCCGCTGCTATCCAGAAGCTCGAAGAGGCGATCAAGGGGCACGGCAAGGAACAGGTCATCGAGCGGGTGGCCTACATCTGGTTCAACCGCTTCTGCGCCCTGCGTTTCATGGATGTGAACCGCTATACCCGCATCGGCGTGGTGTCGCCCGCCGAGGGACAGTTCCAGCCCGAGATTCTGGCCGAAGCCAAGATGGGGCATATTGACGACGAGATGGTCCACGATAAGGTCCGACAGCAGATCTTCGCCCTGCTCGACGGCAAAGCGCCCAGCCGCGATCCGCAGGGCGAGGCTTACCGGTTGCTGGTGGTGGCCGCCTGCAACTACTGGAACAAGGCCATGCCGTTCCTGTTCCAGCGCATCGACGATTACACCGAGCTGCTGATGCCCGACGACCTGCTCTCGGGCAACTCCATCCTTGCCTATACCCGCGAAGCGATGACGCCCGATGCCTGCGAGGATGTCGAGGTGATCGGCTGGCTCTACCAGTTCTACATCTCCGAGAAAAAAGACGAGGTGTTCGATGGCCTGAAGAAGAACAAGAAGATCACGCCCGAGAACATCCCAGCCGCCACCCAGCTTTTTACCCCGCATTGGATCGTGCGCTACCTGGTGGAAAACTCCCTCGGCCGGTTATGGATGCAGAACCGTCCGGGCTCGAAATTGGTCGAGCAGATGGACTACTACATTAACCCCGAAGAAGAATTAACCGCGAAAAACCCTCAAGACACGAACCGCGAAACACGCGAAAAACACGAAATGAAAGACGGTGATTTTCGCGATTTTAGCGCCTTTCGCGGTTCAAATGATTTTTTAGTGGTTCAAAGCCCGGAAGAGATCAAGATCTGCGACCCGGCCTGCGGCTCCGGCCACATGCTCACCTATGCCTTCGACCTGCTCTACGCCATCTACGAGGAGGAAGGTTACGAGCCTGCCGAGATCCCGGAGAAGATCCTCACCAATAACCTCTACGGTATCGAGATCGACGAACGCGCCGGGGAACTGGCGGCCTTTGCGCTGACCATGAAAGCCCGCGCCAAACAGCGCCGCTTCTTCAGCAAGGGCGTCAAGCCGAACATTTGCGTGCTGGAGAACGTTCACTTCGACGGCAATGAGTTGAAGGATTACATGGATTTTGTCGGGCGCGACCTGTTCACCGCGCCACTGCAAACCACCCTGCGCCAGTTCGAAGAGGCCGACAACTTCGGCTCCCTGATCCGCCCCGATGTCACCGACGTAGACGGCATGCTCAGGATTCTGGAGTCAAAGAATGTTTCCGGGCAGCTGTTTATCAGCATGACTCATCAGAAGGTGCTGCAAGCCCTGCGGCAGGCCGATTACCTGAGCCCGAAATACCATGTGGTGATTGCCAATCCGCCGTATATGGGTGGTAAGGGGATGAATGGGCGGTTGGCGGCTTGGCTTAAAGATAACTACACCGATGTGAAGTCGGATCTATTTTCCGCGTTCATGGTACGAAATACCGAACTGGCATTGCCGAAAGGCCAGCTTGGCTTCATGTCGCCCTTTGTTTGGATGTTCATTTCGTCCTACGAGAAGTTGCGCAGTTTCCTAATCAATCAGAAGACTATTACCTCACTGGTTCAGTTAGAGTATTCAGGCTTTGACGGTGCGACGGTGCCCATTTGCACATTCACGGTTGAGAATGATCACCACCCGGTATTCAAAGGCGGCTACATAAGGCTTTCCGATTTTAGAGGCTCAGAAAACCAAGGGCCGAGAACGCGGGAGGCTATTAAGAATCCCGACTGCGGATGGTTTCATCGTGCTTCTGCTGCTGACTTTAAAAAGATCCCGGGAAGCCCGATTGCGTATTGGTTAAGTCATCGTATTTTTGAAGTATTCCGAGATGGAGTTCCGCTTAAGGAATACCTGAATCCGTGAGCTCTTCCCCCGTACCTCGGGTTTCCCCTTTCTGAGGGGCGAATTCGGGGGCATGAATTGTGGCGTGAACTAAAAACGGCCTCCTGGGTTCCGCTACATGCGACGATCTTT
>Ga0265295_1001631_pt1 | contig 38691 bp, 56 predicted proteins | sample Munlansysbiofilm_FD_192503 | JGI IMG/M metagenome (GOLD analysis project Ga0265295, IMG submission 192503) | Leachate microbial communities from a municipal landfill in Southern Ontario, Canada - Methane capture system biofilm | ecosystem: Engineered > Solid waste > Landfill > Unclassified ... | reverse complement strand
TCTTCTGGGCGCTGCTGCCCGTTTCTGCCGTGTCCTGTTCGGCCACCAGGTAGCGCCCGCCGCCTTCGTCAACCGCCTCCATGCGGATATTGGTTGGCAGAATGCGCCCAACGCCCAGCTTGACGCCGCGCAAAATTACGTCACCGCCCATCTGTTCATATTTCTTGGTGCGCAGTGTGGCGTAAATTGGCTGTGTGCCGGCGGTGGTTTCGTCTGTCCCGGTGGGGGCCAACAAATAAAGCCTTCCATCGTCACCTCCGATGTAAACTCGCTCGCCAACTTCGCACAGGCTGCGCATGGCAACCGGGAATTGCAGCTCAGTCCACGCGCCGCCGCCCTGCATGGGGTGGTACAGGGCGACCACCGAGGCCGCCCCACTGCGCACGATGAACCAAAGCTGGCCCAGATTGCGCACCCACTGCACCGTTGCTTGTGTCGCCTTGCGGGCCATGCCAGCAATGAGCGGGCGCACCTTGGGGCCAATCTTGGTATCAACGGCAATGTCGCCGTATGCCCCAGCAGCAGAAGGGGAGAGCGATTGCGCCCCGTCCGAATCCAGAAAGAAAACTGTGTCAGCAACCCCGGCCATGCCGTGTATGCCCACTGCGCATGAGGTCTGTGAAAGCTGCGAGCCTGACCAGTTCGCCGTCGTGCCGCTGGTCGAGATCATGTGCAGGCGCTTTTGCGTGATGTTGCCCGCGCTGTCCTTATGCACCTTGGAAACGATCATGGTAGTGTACAGTGCCACCATGGCGTTAATGGTCATGCCGTCGCCAAATCCAGCAGGGATAATAACGGCGTTGCCCGGTGAAACGGTGTCCCACTTATCGTACTGCTCTGGTTCGCTGAAAAATACCGCATCTGGACTGCTCAGGCTGTTGCAGACAACCCGGTTTGCAATCGTGGTAACAACCGTGGGTTTTGCAGGGCTGCCAGATATTGGAGTAGCCGTTAAGCCGTCCCACGCCACCAGCCCGCCGTTGCGCCCGTCAGCGATAAGGAACACACCGTCAAAGGATAGCAGTCCCGGCGCATTACCGCCGCTGGTTTCGAGGTCGAGAACCTTCACCCATGCTGGCGTTGCACCGCTTTCATCCAGTCTGTACAGGGCATCTGAACTGTTCGTGGTGGTCGTTGCCGCCAACAAGTGCGCCGTACCGCTTGCCATGACATGGTAATGCAGCTTGGAAATGCCCGCAGGCAGGGCCGGGGCCGTGGTCAGTGCCAGCCCGTAGCGCGTCACAAGGCCGTTAATATTCGGCTCGTACCACAGGTTATAAGCGCTAGTCAGTGAGTTATCGTTCAGCGCAGCCGGGGCCGTGGAAAGGTCTATTCCACGGCCAGGCACGCAGGCCATAACCTTAACTGTCTGCTGCTTGCGGCTACGCACAGGCATTATGCCAACCAGCCTTTAGGCTCTTTCACGGTGGGGTTCCGCGAAATGGCCAGGGTAAGCATGTTGTTTTCCAAGTCCTGCAGGAGCTGCATATCTTGCGAAACGGTCATTTCGTCGTAGTTCGCCAACCTCAGGCGCACATAGTCGCACAAGGGGCCGTCAAATACGCCATTCCACGGCATGGCAGAGGCCGTGCTGGTCAAATCTGCCGGGGCTTGCCAGTAACGCAGGGTCAAGGAGGTATCAGCCGTGGGCGCGTTTTTCACTCTGCCGCTGCTGCCGTCTACTGCCCACACCGCAAGTGGAATGGTGGCAGTGATTGTTTCAAGCTCCTCAGCACCCTTGAGCGTGACGAGCCTTCCAGACTGATACAGGCCAACAACGCCGCGAAAATCGGCAGGCAGGTCGAAACTGTCAGCGCCCGCCGCAATGGTAAACACCGTGCGGCCCATGCCGTAATCCAAGGCATTGCGCTTGAAGATGGCCAACATGCGCTGAATGGCGCGGTTAAGCTCATTCAGAATGAACTTATCACTCCACCGCGTGCTCTGCTGGTCGCCCAGGCCACCCCTGATGATGTAAAGAGCGTCATTGGCAAGGCTCATGGCTAATTCACCCTGATTTGTGCGTTACGCTGGTTCCCGCTGTCGATGGCCTGCACCGTGCGGTACTCTGGATGCTCACGCAGATACTTTTTCAGATCCGCGCCCGTCAGATATTCGCCCCGCGCTTCGTACTCGCGCATGAGGTCGAAATAGACGGCGGCGGGTATCTCACCCACAACGCGGTGTGTTCCCTGCTTGCTCATACCGTTGCGGGACTCGGCCTTCACAGCCTGCGCATACTGCGCCACGTCCATACAGATAACGGCATCAGGCCCGGTAATGTTGCTCATGTACTGTCCTTGTTGACCAGGCGGCCCCCGCGCCGCCCTGTCGTCTTGTAGTTTAGGCAGGCATCGCACGGGTCAGGTTGGTGATCGCGCCCAAGCCCTTCTGCGTGCGACACTTGAGGGTCATTTCAGTAACCAGCATGCGTTTTTCCGAGTCGCCAGTGGTCGCCAAGGTGGTTTCCTTTACCGGGCGCAGCGTCATGCGGCTGAAAATGTCCTTCTTGTAGACAAGAATATTGTCGTACTTCGTGCCGGTAACGTCGGTGGGAGCAATAAACCGCTCTGCCATAACGGCCACGGTGCCCATGTCGGTTTCAATGACGCGAATGGACATTGTTACCTTTTTTTCGCTGGCGTTCTGGTTGATGGTCAGGCGACCACCATCCGTAAACGCGCTGATCTTGCGCTTCTGGGTCATGGGGCAAAGTACGGTGTCGGCTTCCACGCCCTGATCCCAAACAGCCTGTAACACGCCGAGGAGAATATCTTCGGTAATGTGGTTGGTGGCGGCGGGGGTGGAAGAGAACGTGTAATAACGCCCGTCAGTGGTGTTCACCCAAGAAAAAGCGCCTTTCATCTTGCGCGGGGTGCTGCCACTGCCGGAACTCTGCACGCCGTTGAGCAATGCGTATTCCATGTCGCGGGAAAGCTCCTTGGTCTTCAGCATGCGCAAGCGGCCCAGCTCGGAACTGCGGCCATACTTCTGAACGGTTTCAGCCGTATTGGACACGGCGAAATCCTTTTCAAAAATCTGGCAGTAGTTGCCCGTGCGGGCGGGTTCGGTTCCTTCCGTGGTGGTAACGTCAAAGCCTTCGATGTGGGCGTTTTCGGCGGCTGCGGCAAGGTCGTCTTCAAGCCATTCTTCATAGACCTGAACGGCCTTTTCCTTGCTCATGTTGGCCATGAACGGGGTGTCCGTGGGCGAAAAAAGCCCAATGTTGTCGTCTACCGAAGGCTTCTGCGAATTGGAGAAGCCAGAGGTATAGGTGTTGGTGACGACCGAAGCGAGAGCGGTAGACATATGCCTATCCTTCCTTCTGGTTACTGGTTATCAAAAAGGAGGTTGAACCCGTTGGGGTCGCCGTCCAAAGCCTTAGCCAGACCAACACGCGCCCTTTCCGCTACTGTCGGCGCGGCGGCTGCCGTGCTTTCCAGCTTTGGAGCGTGAGGAACAGTTTGCACAGGCTGCGGCGCGGCTGCGGCCTGTTTCTGTGCGTTTTTCAGAGCCGTTTTGAACTTGCCGAACCACTGGCCGTAAAGTTCAGGGTCTGCCTTGAGCTTTGCGTCAATCTCTGCCGCCTGCTGCATGGAGATCGCCCCCTCATTGACCTTGGCTTGCAGGTTCTGCGTCATGAGGCTGTTCACTGCGTCGTGGTCTGGGTCGGAGCGATATGGCGCAAAGGCCTTTTCCATCTTCGCTTGCTGCGCGAAGCTCTGAACCTCGTCCACAAACGGCTTGTATTTGGCCTCAACGGCCTGAACGACTTGCGGCATGATCTGCTGCATCAATTGCTGCTGGAACAGCATCATGGACTCTTCCTGGCTGCCGGGCTGGGGCATTCCCTGCATGGGCTGCTGCTGACCGCGCGTTACTGCGGGCAAGGGCTGGCCATTGCTGTACGCCTGCAAGATGGCTTGCAAGTTGGGGTCAGTCTGCACGGCCTGCATCAGCTGCATGGCCTTTTCCACCTGCGGGCGCTGCTGCATGAGCTGGATACCCGCTTCTGCGGCCTGAACAAGCTGATCTCCCGTCAGCTTGACGTTCTTCCCGAACAACGGCAGCTCGTAGGCGTCCGGCTGCGCCTGTTCATCTGCCTTGGGCTGTTCTGCGGGTTGATCGGCAGGCTGTTCCTGCGGCGCTTCACCTTCCTGCGGGGCGGGCGGCTGTGTGCCTTCCGGCGCTTCTGCGGGAGCAGGCGTGCCACCGTCATCATTGCCGCCGTTGTCGGCATCAAACATGGCCGAAATATCTGACTCGCTGAAACCGTCTGCAAAAATGTCGGGTTCCTGCTGCTGCGCCGGGGGCGGCGTGCTGGTCACCGGGGGTTGCGCCGGGGCTGGCTGCTGTTGGTTTACGGGCTGTTCCTGTACCTGACTCATGGTTTATCTCCCCGAAGTTAGGACTTCTCGGTAAACTGGATTGTGCCAACGCCATCAGGCAACGTGCTGCCAGAAATGGCGCTGATGTTTGTGGATGTGACCGTGTTCGCCTCAAGGGCATCAAGGCGGGACACAATGGCTGCAATGGCCGTATCATAGGCTGCAATGGCCGTATCATAGGCAATTTGCAGTACCCGACTGTTGGCATTGTCATTGGCCGCCGTAATGGCCGCTGTCGTTGTCGCAGCGTCTGCCGCCCCAATGTCAGCCGGGGCAATGGCATCCACGCCACCAATTGAGTGTGTGACCTTGTGCGGAGCCGGGGGCATGCCTGACACGCCAAATGGAATCTCGTTGACGTACAACCACCCATCAGTTGCCACGCGGATATTCACCGGGTCGCCCGCCGCCGTGTACAGCACAAGGCATTCCGTCCCCGCGTCAAACGTGGTTCGGTTGTTGGTGTCAGTGTACTGTTTCGGTGCGGTCAGATTGCGCATGGCTATCGGTTCCTGTGGTCTTCGCGTTCCTGGGCGGCGTTGCCCATGTTCACCTCGCGCTGCGGCGTGGATTTGATCTGTTCCAGCAGCTCGATTTCGATATTCAGCACGTCCAACTGATCACCCTGACCACGACACAGATTGAGCTTTTCCCACTTACGGACGTCAATCATGCGGTCAATGATGCCGTTGAAATATTCCGCTTCTGGGCTGCGCTGAAATTCACGCGCCTGAAAGCCCCGGTCGACCATCGCCGGATCATCAAGCGGCTTGGGAGGCGTAGGCAGGGACTGCCCCGCTTGTGCCGGGGTTCCCACCGATGCCACCGCCTGCTGTTTGTCCTGTTCCTGTCGTTTTCCCGCCATTTACGGCCTCCACTGCTTTTATTTGCTGTTCTCGCGCCGCAAACTGCTGCGCCTGTTCTTGTTGTGCCTGCTGGGCCATTGCTTTTTGCTGCTGCATCTTTTGCAGCTCGGCCTCAGAGTAGTGATACTGCTCCAGAGGTATGCTCATCAGCTGGCCCACGCGGTCTATCATCTTGGCGACGTGTTCAATGCTCATAAGTCCGGCAGGCACGCCGACCTGAGCCGCAAACTGGATAAACTGCTGCAAAATAGCCGCTTTCTGCGCCTTCTCCTGCGGGCCTATGCCCATCTCAATGCTGACGGTAAAATCACTCTGAAAGTCCTGCGGGTTGATCTCGTTGCCCTTGGCGGCGAAATATTGCAGGTAAGGGCCGCCGAACAGCCGGAAGCACTCCACAACGTCTTCCAAAACGTCTTCCCAGCACTCGGCGATCACGTTTGCCATGTACTTCTGGCGCTGCTGGGCAAGGCTGGCGATGGTCAGAATGCCTGTGGCCGTCTTATTGAGGCTGTTGGCGTCAATACCCTGATTGTACCGGGTGACACCTGAAACGCGCTCGGCGCGGCCTTCTGACATCTCCATAGCTTTGAGTATGGACGGGTCAGGCGGCGCGCTGCGCATTATGTCGTATTGCTTCTGTGTGACCGTGCCGGGGCCGGAAGCCATCAGGACATGCCCGATGCCGCGATTTACCCAGGATGTAGCAAGCTGCTCGTCGGCGGTAATCAGGTTGCCGTACACGCTGTCGCCACAGGCATCATTCCACATGCGGGTTTGCGCGGTCATCTCGACTTGCAGCTGTTTGAGTGATTCAGGGTATGGTACGCCTTCCAGCTTCCACGGTGCTTCAATGGCGCGGGCAATGCGGAACGGCGGGCGCTTGTACGGGTTTTCTTGGATGCTCAAAACCACGTCATGCGCCATATGGATAATCACAGGCTCCAATATGCCGTCATTGTCTACGTCGATGGACGTGTAAATCTCCCACATCTCCACCTTGCGCGAGGGCTGCACATAGGCAATTTCGCTGCCTGGGTCGTCATTGGCGGGCGTGGACAGGTCTGCCGCGTCGTAGCGGTAATCTTTGTCCTCAAGGTTTATGTCGGAATCATTGCTCGACAGCTTTTCCTGCACGGCCTTGTAGCTGCCCTTGCGGTAAAAGCCTGCGTCCTCGCCCTTGCGAATATCCTCAAGGCGTTTGCTGACGCGGTGGGCAACAATGCGGCACTGATCCAGATCGTCACTGTCCGGCGAGTAGAAGAATGTTTCGGGGTCAACGGCAAGGATGCGCGGGCCGATGAACGTCGGCACTTGCTTGGTCGCCTTCACGTCCTTGAGGCCCATCAGCACAGGCTCGGTCTGCGGGTTGCCGGACTCGTCAAACATGGGAAGGCCGGTCATGGGGTCAGATATGGGCTGTTGCCCCACGATCTCCTTGTACTTGGCAAGCTGCCAGCCAGCGGCAAGCAACTGCTCGGCGTCGGGCTGTGCCATGCTGTCAAATTCCTGCGTTTCCTCGCGGTACTGCTCGTCCCAGAAGGTTTTCAGCACGCCGTAGTGGTACTTGAGGCAACCGTCCAGCCACCAGCGGATAGTGCGTGCGCCATACTGGTTTTCGAAGATGTTCCAGCGTACCAGCTTGCGCAGACGTTCCCCGGCCTCGGCATCATCGCCAACCCTGATGCCGAAGAAGTCCGGCGAGGTGAAAAGCTGGTCGAGGCCAACTTTCATGCCTTCAACGGACTCGTAGACAAGCGGCGTGACAACCTGTGAGAAGCCGGGCTTGTTCAGGTGCTTGATGCCGTCAGCGTCCTTGCTCATGGAGTAAAGCAGCAGGTATTGCTCGCGCTGTTCGCGCAGCTCGTCTTGCCAGCTCTTTGCACGCTCAAGGTCAGGCGTAACGATCTGTTTAATCAGGTCGTCGGATATGGTGATTTTCTGCGGCATCTGGTTATTCCTTCCACTCGCGATCAAACACCGCGTTTTCCAGCGTCCTGATAATGACGTGGGTTTCTTCTTCCCAATCCTCGCCGCTGGCCTTGGGGCTGAAAGCTATGCACCCTGCCCGAACCAGCAGCAGCTCGCAGACCTCATGAAAGGCCGTGCGTCGAACTTTGTACTCGCTCGGCTCGTCGTTCTCCCATGTGGTCGAGAGCACGATGTCAGCGTTGCGGGCCACCGGGCGGCAGGATGTGATTGCCTTGTTGCCGCCGAGGTCGGCGTTATCTTTCGGGTCGCAGAGCAGCACACGGACAGCCCACGACTTGAGGCCGAATCGCTCAAGCCACTTTTGTACTTCATCGCTGAAGGCGTCGAAATAAGGCGTTGTGTCGTGTGCCATGTGCAATCCTGTAATTATATCCAGCGGCAGCCCTTCGGGGTGGGGTTTTCGGGGATCAGCCTAGCCGCTGGAAAGTTACGCAACCCAACTGGGCTGCTGAAATTTGCGTTGCGCCTGGGCCTGCTGTGGGTATTTCGCCACGTCCAGCCCGCTCATACACAGGTAGCGCATGGCGTCTGCACAGTTATGAACGAGTACACCATTCTCAAGCGTAAACGCTGAAACCCCAGGCACGTCCATGCAGTAAACGTCTGATGTTTCCCCACTATCTATCACCCCAACGCATTTTAGTTGAACACTCTTTTGTGCATGTCTTTGTCTTAGTGTACTTATTAGCTTCAAAGGTGACACCACACACAAGGCAAACACGTTGCACATTGTCAACGCCAGACGCTTTGCGAAACTTTGTTTTACAGTTGTTTGAACAGAACCTTGAACCAACTTTCCCCCCAACGTAGTCTCTGCCACACTGTTCGCACTTGCCAGGGTATTCTTTGTGTAGCAGGTGCTTGTGTTTTTCGTAGTGTTCCAAGTGCCAAGCTTTGCCCTCTTCTGACCCATGCCAAGCCGCTGCTGCACCCCTACATGATTTTGAGAAATCCTTGTTTTCGCGCCCCCGCATGTGTAAAGAAATGTGTTCTTTTTGCGGCAAGAGTTCAAGGTTCTCAATGCTGTTGTTGTTCTTGTCGCCGTCGATGTGGTGGACATGGAATCCTTTTGGGATTTCTCCATTGGCTGACATCCACACAGCTCTGTGCAATCTTTTGCCGTATCGTTGGTAGTATTCTCCACACTTCCAGTAAATAGCCCCGTTAAACTCCTGCTGAACTTCCGAAATAATTTTGACCACGACAGTTCACGCTCCACCCTAAGTGTTTTTCCGTCCAAGTGCCGTGCTTCCATCCACCCACCGTATCCAGCAAAGTCTACATAGAATTTGTGGTCAGGGGTACAGCGCACACTTGTGCCGTCTGAGAACAACACTTTTATAACATGGGTATCGCAGCGCGTCAAGCGAACATTAACAGCACTAGCAACTGAACCATTCCTCGAAACAACATCGACATCACACCCGCAAAGCTCACCAATCATCATGGGGCCATGCGCTGTTTGCACCATAGTTTCGTAAGTGAAACAGTGGTCATTAACCTTCACCACACGGCCCTTTTCATCTCGGATGTACCCGCGCAGCTCGCGCAGCAGGTTCACGCAGTTGCTGAAAATTTGAAGTTTTCCCGTTGAGAGCATTGTCCACACACGCATGATGCCCGCTTCAACGCTGTTGTCTGCCGGGGTCAGATCGAGGCCCAATCCCTGATATTCACCAATCAGCGTTGTGCCGTCCTTCTGGTTCGCCCCCGCGCTGGCCGGGTCAATGACGCCCGGTATCCATGCACCCCGGCCCTTGATGCCGTGCGAGTTCTCAAGCGGCGTGGCCTGTTTGGCGTAGTGCTCGGAGTAGATAACAAGCCTGTCCTCTTCCTCGTTGTACGCACCCCACACAGCCGCCGTGCAGTTCCAGCCCACGTCCATGCCAAATGCCCGTTTCCAGTTGTCGGGCAGATCAAACGGCTGAATCATGTATGCGGCCTGATCCACCGGGTAGATCACGCCTGCGCCCATCTGCGGCAGGCCACGAGAGCGGGCGAGGCGCATAAAGGGCGGGTAGGTCGCAAGCATTTCCTGTTTTGCCTGCTCGGTCAGGTGCGGGGCATCGTCCCAACCCGCCATGACCACAAAACGCCCGTTGGCCTCACCCTCGCGTATGTCGTTGTCAGGGAAGAAGCTCAGTACCGTTTCGGACATGCCCTTGAGAGGCGTAAACGTGAGCATAATCATGCCCGCGTTGGTCATGGTTCGCGTCAGGCATTCGATGTACACAGACAGCGGCGGTTCTTCATCGAGGAGAATAACGTCCACTTCTGTTCCTTGAAACGCCTCGCGCCCCTGGTCGTAAGACTTGAAGTGCAGCGTCGACAGCCCGCCAGAAACGTGGCGCACCTTTACGCTTGAAAAACTGTCAGTAATAAACCCGGCGGCTGTGCCCTTTATCAACGATGGATGGACAAGCGCGTTGCCTTCCAGCAGCTTGCCCTTTTCGCCGATGATCTTCTTCTGCAAAATGTCGCGTGTGGTTTCGCGGGTATCGCCCGATGCCCAAGCCGTAATGGCCCTGTCAAACCGGCGGCCCTGCCACCAGTCTGGATAAAGGCCGGTCAGGTGCAGGGCCAGCTCATAGCCGCCCGCGCCCTCGGTGTTGTGCGTGACAATGCCATGCTCAAGAACGTAAGTGTGGCAAGGGCTGTCAACTTCAATGCATGTGGCAAGCCCACGCCCGCAAGGCTCAATGCTATGCACAACCCAATCGTGGGTTTCTTTGGTGTTTATCCAGTTGTCGACTTTTCTTTTAAGCTTGAATGGGCATATGTCGCCGCTACGGACAATTACGCGCCAACTAGGCAATCCAAGCCCACACTGGTGTCTTGTCTGTCTCTTGTGCCGCTTGGCCTTCATACCAAGAGAGGCGCACAGCCACATAAAGCCTTCACATAACGCATCAGACGTGGTTGTAAACTCGGCCCCACCATTTTTTATAGCGTGTCCGTCAGTATCCATAAGCCCACGCAACAAGGCAAGGCGTTGTTCAAAACTGGAATACAAATATTCTTTCGGTATGTGCTTTTCAGGGCTTTTCTTTCCAGCAAGCCCAAGTTTTTTCATGTCTGTGATAGCACCACGGACAGAGTAGTCAATCCCGTTTCTAGAGCATGGTAAGAGCCTCATTTTGTAGTGTAGCGACACGGCGTCAATGATTTCTGCATCTGGGTTTGACAACCTTACTGTTTCGCAACTCATACCGCCGTCACCCAACAACACACCAAGTACATAAGGGTCAACAAGTAGTTCTGCATCAGTTAACTCAAACGGCCTTGCCATAGGCACAATTGGGCGCTGCTTTGGTCGCGACAGGTTGAACCCTGCAATTTCTTTTGTGTTTCCGACAGTCCACTTACCATATGACGTGTTTTCCTGCCATTTACCGTGGCTGTGGCGCTTTGGATAACGTGATTTAGGCGGTAGATATTTCCACAGGTGTTCACCGCAGCAAATAACAGAGGTATGACCGTCAAAAAAGACCTTGTATATATCGACTTCGCCCTGGGGGTACACGCCCACAACCCGTGTAGGTGTACCGTCACCAGCAATAACCGCATCGCCAACGCTAAGGCTTTCGATTGGCCTGTATCCAGTAGGTGTAGCAACAAGAGTTCCATGCAGACAACTTTTGCCCACGCGGTTGCCAGCCATGAACAGGCGCTGGCGATACCTTGCGCCAGCAGCCATGAACAGCATGTGCTTGGCATACCCTGCACGCTGTTCCGCTGTCTGATACATCCTGTCGATAAGACAGGGCTGCCTGTCCAACCGGATGGAGTCCAGCAGTGCAAGCAGCGCGTCAGGGGTGGCGGGCAGGGCTGTCATTACAGCTTAACTCCAAGCTCTTGTGCCATGCGCAGGGCTTCGGTCATCTTCTCTTCCGTGGACATCGCAGCGATGCGGGCGGTCAGGTCAACGTGGACTTCTTTGGGCAGCACCTTCCCGACCAATGTTAAAAATGCGGTGGGGTTTTCTTTTGCCTGTTCGACCAAATACTTTTGGCCGCCGACGTCATCGAGCGCAGACAAGATCATGCCTTTGAGATCAGCAGTGATCTTGTTCGGCACGCCCTTCTTGCGACCACCAGTTTTTTCAGCACCCTTTGCCTTTGCCATGAATCTACTCAAATCTACTTTATTGTGGTTTTATCGCTTGATCCTTGCCCACCACCGGGCATTCAATCTCTTCCTTGCCACACGCTACCGTGCATCCGTTTGGCCCTAGGTGCGGGCATGACGTTGGGCAGCTGTCTACTTGCGCTTGCGCCAATCCGTTTCGTCCCATCGCCCTTTACCTCGGTTGCACTCGTCACACAGTATTTGCAGATTGTTTAAATCGAGTTCGAGGGCTGGATACAGTGCGCGGGGCTTTATGTGGTCAACACATATCTTCGCGCCTTCAGATGCCTTTGCCCCACACAACATACAGGTAGCGCCATGTTTCTTTAGCGCCTGATACCGCACTGTTTTCCATTCCCATGAATCATAAAAATCTTTTGCACTGAGCCTTTTTGCTGGCTTGTTTGCTGGCTTGCCAGACGGAACCGCTTGCAGGTCAGTCGCACTTCCCTTGCGCGTTCTGACAACAACTGGCTTGAATATTCCTTCGGCTTGCTTGCCCATCAGCATGGCTGCTAGCTTTCTGCACACAGCCTTGTCAGTCTTACCAGTAATTCCGTAGTGCTTTCGCTCCCATGCGGACATCACCTTAATGGAAGTTCCAGCATGGATTCTTGAGAAAAACGTCTTCAACCATTGGAGCCAGTTCTTTCCAATTCCCGCAGAAACCGCGCCTGTTCTACCTTGCCCCGTTCCTCTGCCGCGCTGCTCAGCGTCGTGTCTGGGTTGAACGGGTCGTATCCTTCCGCGTTCGTGATCTGCATGTCCGTTCGCCTGTGATATGCACGGGCATTCATATGCTTCTTTACAGACTTCTTTACAGAGGGAAGCGGCTTTAAAATTAGTGCTCTCGGCGTTCGCTTCACCTCGAATACTCCGCCCGAAATCATCTTTTTGACTGACGATTGCACCACCCTGACAGTCAGTCCGCACTCCTCGGCAATTACGCTCTGGCGCACCTTGATAAATCCCTTTGCCCTGTCCAAGTGCAGAGCCAATATCGCCCCGGCAAATTTCTCCGCATACGTCATTGTTTCTACGGCAGATATCGCTCTGATTATTTCGTAGCTGTTCATTCATGCTGTTACCGCCCAGACCGCGTTTTATTCTTGGGCAGGCTGACGCGGTAATTCAGCTTTTCGGCCCGTCGGCCTAGCCCAAGGAAATTCGTCCCGCGTTGTATGTATGTGAGTGCGGGATGCTCACAGTTGGAAACTAAATAACGGCCTTAACTACCAGTGTGACGACAGTCGCCACGCCACCGGCAACAATCCCTGCGCCTGCAATCCACCCGGCTACCCACACACCACGATTTTCAAGTGCCTGAATGCGTTTCCCGTGGTCGCGCAGTTGCGAGATAACTACCTCGTCAAGACGCTGGTTGAGTCCTGCAAGCTGCGCCTCGATGCGGGCAAGGCGTTCTTCGGGTGACATATCGCCCATGCCGCCACCTAGAACAGTTCTTTCAGAACGTTGGCAGCGATCTTCATCAACCGCTCAAAGTTGTCCATGGTCATGCCGGGGGCAAAATCCGGCCAGATCATGCGGGCGAGAAAGAACAGCACGAACAGGGCAAACGAAACCACAACCACATAGCGCAAAAGAAATTTCGGACTGAGCCGACCACGCGCAAACGCCTTGGTTTCTTCCAAGTCTTCTTCGGCCTTGATCTCTGCCACCTTACTGTTATCAGTCCACAGCTTAGCCAGCAGTTGACCGATGAAAGGTATCTTGCCCATGAAGGCTGTGAGAATGCCCACCAGATTAAGCATTATCGTTCCTCCCGCAGCCCTGCGAGGCACATGTCAGATTCGTACTTGCGGCGTTTGACCAAGCCCGGCAGTTCTTGGCCCTTGGCGGTCTTGTATATCTCGGCGATGCGCTCACAGCCTCGTTTGTAGTCCCCGGCGTTGAAATATCGGGCCACGGACGAACGGCAAAAAGCCCCGGGGCCTACGTTGTAGGCCATCGAGGTTGCGGCAGCTATCACCTTGTCGCTTTGATAGCGGAGGGATGGGACACACTCCATAATAGGAGCGGATGTTTCGTAGAGGTGGTCGTTGAGCGACTTCACACACTCGTCAAACGAGTAGTGCTGGCCGGGGATAACATCGGTTGTATCACCCCAGCACTTTGTCCATATGCCCACAGGGTCTTGATACGCCTGCGGGACGTAGCCCTCAAAGTCTGCAACGGTGTCGATGGACAGATTAGCCGCACCAACGCCGAGAAGCAGCGAGAGTGCCAACCCTGCTGCTACCTTGCCCGGCGCGATCTTGTACGGAATCTTACCCACGCAAATACTCCCGTTTGAGAGTAACTATACTGCGTGGTGCAATCTTTTACCTATATGAAAGATTGTGAGAAATGGTCAATTAATGTGAAACATTGTCAACGACACTTTTCGAAGGCCTGCTTTTGGCGTGCGTGTCCAGTTCTTCTCGGAATGCAAACACACCGCCATCCTTGCGCACCGGGTAACCTCGCGCCAGTATCGTATTGCGCGTCAGCCCCAAGTACCGCTCAATCTGTACCCAACCCTGCAACTGTGTGCTCCGCTCTGACCGTACGTCCATGCCCTACCTCCTACGCCGCCACCGCGCTGCCCGGCGCGTCAGCAAAGATTTCCATCGGTCTTGCCAGCAGTTCCCACACCCGGTAATTGCCCGCCGGATGCGTGTCACTGCACCTGTACCGCACCGCGCACACATGCCCGTACTCGTCGCGCTCCCAACGTGGCCCGAACACGGTCATGTTGTCCGGCGCACGCATTGCGGCCCGGGCGGTGTTGATGGCGTGCGATACTCGGTCGATGTCGTCCTTAATTGTGCCGTCGAGCTGTACCCGTACTTCAATCAGCATGTTTCCTTACCTCCTGCCGTTGTATGCCGCACCCTGTCCTTGAGTTCCGCTTTTTTCGCATCACAGAACCGCTGCACAGATGCGCAATAGCCCGTAATTCTTCTGGTTCTCTCAAACCCCACGCCCTGCCCTATGGTGGTCGTCAACTGATGGTTTACAGCCACTACACTATCCTCCCGTCAATGATCTTCCGGTTGTCCACGCGGTAGTACCCGTCCGCGTCCAGTTCGACCACAGCGAACCCCGCCACCCAATCGTTCTGTGGGCGGTATGCCGGGCACATATTCGCCAGCGTACCAACGCAATGGCAGGCTATGGTCTGGTTGTGGATGTTCTTGGCGTATTTCTCATCCGTGGTGTGGATATGTCCCACCATAAGCGAGGCCTTGGCCCGCTCAAGGTAGCGGTGCGCCGGGTTCACGCGGGGGCAGATGCCAAGCTCGTGGCCGTGCAGGATGGAGAGTTTCCCGAAGCTGTAAAACAGTCCCGTTTCCTGCTTGAGTCGCTCGTTATCCACCCATCGGATTTGCAGGCGGTCAAGCTCAAGCTGCTCAGGGATGGTCAGTCCCTTCAACGCCGCAATCTCGGTTGCCTTGTTCCATAAATATGCTTGCAACCGCTTCTCATGGTTGCCCTGAATGTACACAAAACTGGCCTTGGGGAATTGCTCCCGCAGCCACCCCAAGCCGCCCACTACCAATTCAAACTCCTCATTCAGCGGAATGGTATCCGGCCCACGCGCAAAACGGCTGATTGATTCGCAGTCTGCCGCGTCGCCGCCGATAATGACGTGGCTCACGTTATAGCGCTGCTTGGCGTCCTGCACGGCCATTTCGAGGCTTTGCTGATCTTGGTAGGGCCAGTGTATGTCGTACAGGCACAGGGCAGTTTTGATCGCTTTTGAGATAGCCTGCTGCCCTGCAAGCTCCCGCTCCATTGCCGCCATACGCCAGCGCAGGGAGGTACGCGGTACGCCATTAAGTCTGGCAGCCTTGGCCAGCGGCATTCCCCGCGCTATCACGTCCTGCGCGGCTGCTGACAGGCTATCCATTGGCCCACCCAAGCAAGTGTAGCATGTGCCAAAACACTGGTATGCCAAGCTCTTTTGCCCGCAGCACTTCGGCATTTGCGCCTTCCGATTGTTCCCATCCCGGCAAAACAAAAACGGCTTGCGCAGCTTCAAGCCATGCCATGGAATGTTCACGAAAAGCCTCTACGGACTCCCCCTGACACATGCCATCCATGGCATACGTTTTATCGTGCCATGGGCAGAATGGGGCCAGCCCCTCATGGAAAAGCTCGGCGCACGCCCGTTCACCGCGCCCAATGTTTTGCAGCACGCCAAGCACATTGTCCGCGCTGTACGGTCCTGCCACATATACCCGCACTCGTTTAGCCATGCTTCACCTCGCCAAGCTCTTTCAGCCTGATAGCCATGGCCCCGGCGTAGTTTATAACGCCATATGTTTCTGCCACGGCGGCATCAGTCCCACGCAGTTTAACCAGCCGCCCTGCCTCGATGGTCTTCTTGATGATCTGGTAGGCCAGCGCGGCGCATGGATGCCCGTCCAGAAGCCGCGTAATCGCCAGTATGGGCTGTTGGTCAAAAGGTTGGTCGTTGGCATGGCGTTCCTTGCCCTTGCCGCCGGATGCCTGCTCAACAGCGGCCACAAACTCGTCACGCAGCATTTCGTAACCGTCATTGATTGCCGCCATGGCTTCATCTGCCGTCATGTCCCGTTCCGTACCCATGATTCCGTCCTTTCAGCCCGTGACATTTTGTCACGAGGTGTTAAGCTACCGCGCCCACAACTTGCAGCGCCTCTTCTGCCGTCCGCACAACGGCCTTCTGCCCGCGCCATTCCTTGAAAAATACTTCCTGCTCTGGTGTGAGCTTGCCGCCCGGTTCGCCCTTGGCCTTTGGCACTTTGACCTCAAGCAGCAGGTTTTTCCCCCGTACCCCGATGAGTAAATCCACTGGCTTTCCGATAAACATCACGTCACACCCGCAGATCTTGAGCGCGTCAACAATCTCGCGCTGGTTGCGGTCGACCTTGGCGGCGTACTTAGGCATTCGTCGCATTTCGTTCCTCCTTCATCTTCTTCACGGCCTCATGCACACCTGCAATCAGCGCCCTCTGGTGTTCCCGGCATAAGCAAACCTCAAACGGTGCGTATATTTCCCACGGGGCATCGGTTTCGTGCAGCGTTATTTTGTCGGCTGGTGAGTTGTTGCAAATTACGCAACAACTGGCTGAGGTTTCCCATTTCTCCAACGCCTCGACCCTGTCCCGCAGCGCAGCGTTTTCGGCCCGCAAGTCGTCGCACGTCGCGCAACCGGATGTGCCGCTTTCTTTAAGGAATGTTCTGCCTTCAGGCGTAACCTCCCACGACCACGTGATGCCGTTATCCCGCCGGAACACCAGTCCACGTTTTTCCAGCGCGGCCATCGTATTCTTTGTCCAGTAAACCGACGCGTCACAGTATGGCGCATCCAGATCAATCAGCGCCTGCCGCATATTGTGAGTAAGATCCATTGTATCTTTCCCCTCCTCACACACCCTGCACGCCAGCTCGCCAGCCCAAACCCCGGCGCAGTCGGTGCGGTTACACATTACAGGCCGTTGTCCTCAGCCTTGGGCGCGAACATGCCGCCAGGCTCTGTCCCTTCGATAAAATTCGTGAACGGTTTTTCAAACCGCAGCCACATGGAGCCAGTGCCAGAACTGCGGCCTTTGGCTACCACAGCCTTGATTGGCGGCACGGACTCGCTCAGCATGCGTTTCTGTGTGTGCAGAAACAGCACAATGTCGGCGTCCTGTTCGATGGCTCCAGACTCGCGCAAATTCGACAGTGACGGCTCTTTATCTAGCTTGTCCGACTCACGGTTTAGCTGGCTGAGCAGCAGCACAGGGCAGTTGCAGTCAAGCGCAAGCTGTTTGAAGCTGCGGCTCATTTCGGCAACCTCGCGCTCACGGCTGGGGCTTTTCGTATCGGCCTCCATGAGTTGCAAGTAGTCCACCACGATCAGCCCTACGCCGCCCATGCTTTTTGCAATCCTGCGCACTTCACGCGGCGTCATGGGGGCTATGGACTTTTCTACGATCATCAGGGGCAGAGCATCCAGTTGGTCTTGTGCTCGTTGCACTTTAGGCAGGATATTGGGAGCATGTTCGATGCCCTGACGGAATATGCGCGAGTCAATGCGGGCTTCGCGGGCAAGTATGCGGGCGGCTACAGTTTCGTCCTTAACCTCGCGGCTGATAAACAGCACTGGATGCCCGGCGCGGGCCGTTTCAACGCTCAGGCAGCCAGCCAGAGCCGTTTTGCCCATACCTGGGCGGGCAGCCAGAACAGCAAGTTCACCGGGGGCCAATCCGCCCTTGAGCACCTTGTTCAACTGCGGCCACGGTGTCGGCAGCGGCTTTGCGGCCTCGCCACTCTCCAACTTTGCCACCACCCGGCGCATGATTGCCGAAAGGCTGTAATCAGTCCGATCAGCGCAGCCGTCCTCAAGCTGCGTTGCAAGCGTTGCGGCCCCGCTGGCAATCTCCGAAGGCTCGTTACCGTACCGCTGGCAGTCAGCGACCATGCCCAGCAATTTGCCCTCGGCCTGCTGTTTAAGGCCTTCGCGGCGCACAACTGCTGCCAAGTGCAGAATGGATTCTTCTTTGCTTCCCATGATGGCAATGGTGCAGTAATCAGCCACGTCAGCGGCTACCATAGGCGGGTAATCGTTGGCGTGCTTGTGTATCCACTGCCACACGCTCACGGGGTCAGGGCGGCTGTGATCTGCGGCAATCGCGCTGATGGCGTCATAAACGGCCTTGGCCTTGTAATCGTGGGAAAGCAGGACAGCAGGGCAAACAGCCAACACGGCGTCAGGCTCAATCACGCGCTGGACAATCCCGCAGAATGCCGCATTCACAAAGTCCCGCTCTGCCTCACGGCGCATTTCAATCACGTTGGCGATCTGGCTCATGGCTATGCGGCCTCCCTGCGGCTGTACTTGCCCTCAATGACCTTGGCGAAGTTCTTCGGCATTGCTATCCAGTCCAGCGAGGCAAAAAATGGCTTGCCGTCACGGTCTGTCACCCGGCCCATGAGAAAATCACACTCGCGGCCAACGTACTCAAACATGCGCCTGAAATAATCCAAGCCTTCTGCCTGTGAGGAAAAAGCCTTTGCCTCCCAACGCTCACGCCATCTTGCGCCCAAGTTTCCCTTGCGTGCCTTGTCCCAAACTTTCATGCGTGGCAGCACCGGGAGGAGTTCGTGGTACATGTCCAAAATCTGCTGGTGAGGGCAAGGCGGAACCTTGGTTCCGGCATCTTCACGAAGTGAAGACTCTTCTATTCTTTCCTTCTTACCTTCTTTGATTGTGTCCACTGGTTGACCGCTGGTTGACCGCTGGTTAACCGCTGGTTGCCCACATTTTTCATCCTGCGCTTGATAGGTATTCCAATTTACAAGCGTTATCATTGTCCACTTGTTGCCCACATTTTCAATTTTTATCACGCCGTCTTTTTCGAGATCACGCAGCGCGCGCATTACGTTTGTGCGTGGCTCGCGGAGTTCTTCGGCAAGCCCTTTCACACTGGTTGCAATCTGGCCGGGTGCAACTTGACGACCGCAGAAAAATCCGCCTTTCCAGTTGGCATCCACAAAAATGGTCAGAAGTATTGCACGATGGATTGCAGAGCGATTGTAGGACTGTGAGTCCTTAATCTTGCGCCAAACTTTGAAGTATCCGCGCTCCATACTTCACCAACAAACCTTGACTGTTCTGCTTATAATGTGCATAATAGCTCCATTGAGTAACTGGTTCATTCTCTGCTAGCCCCTGTTTCCGTCAGGGGCTTTTCTATTTACTGCGCATCCTTGTTCTCGCGGGCCTTTGCCAGCCGAACGCGCATTGCTTCCCTCTGTTCATCGGAGTATTCGCGGGGCTTGTAGTTGGGGTTTTTCCCGTATCGGAATTTGTACAGCGGGCAATCCTTAACCGGGCACTGGTGAACTTCCATTCGGCTGTCACCAGAACAGTCTAGACATTTTGCGCGTATCGCCCGCATGGCAGTCATGGTTCTTTCAGTTCCGTTGTCCATTCTCTATTCTCCTGTCAGTCGAAAATTATTTTTTATGCCATTCCGGAAGCTGGCATGTCGTCCTGAACCCCACCGCCTCCCCCGTAATCGTGCAGTAGCCAAGCCACCAAGCCTTGCCGTCTTTCCGATGCCAGCACAGGCATTCGATGCAGCGCGGCGGCTTCAATGCAGCGCCGTGTACGTTTCGTCCGGCGTAAATCCGTCCATGTTGGCGCGATGCTTTTTCAGGTGCTTTTCCTTACATGCCGGGCAACGGTAGGCCGTTGTGGGCTTTTTGCAGTCATGGCAAAGCCATTGATCTGCGGGATCCTGCACAGTCTTGCGCTCGTAGTTGTCGTGATAACTAAAAGTGATGGACATGCTATTCGTCTTCCTGTGTTACTGACTTTTGTGTGACTGCCCAATCAACCCAACTGCCTCGCCCTGTTTTCCGAACGTACCCGCTGGAAATAGGCGAGGCGGTTGCCGTTGAACGAGCTACTTACCATGCGCTAGTCGTCGTCGAACATGCGCGGGTCAAACTGGGCGTTAATCAACCGGTGATGCCGCCACATGCTGACCACCAGCGCGAAGATGAACACGATTGCGAGCGCCCCAAGCGCTGCGGCGAAGTAGAAGAAATATTCCAGCATGGTTCACCTCACGGCCTGCACCAGCCCTGCCAGAACGCCGCAGTAGGCAGCGATCAGCAGGAAGGCGCAGAGGGTTATGCGGTCAAGCAGCATCTTCGCCTCCGCGTTGTGTGGCAGGGGTTGCTGTAGCCGGGGGCCACAAGTCTGGCCGTAGCTCTGAGCGGGGAATGCCAAGGGAGTTGGAGTATGCGACTGCATTTTCAGCACACATTTTTCGTGTACCCATGCAATGGGCATAAACAACGCTTATGGACTTGACACCAACCTTCACAGAAAGCTGTTTAAAGGTAAGCTCATGGTCACGCCTATACCGTTCAAGCTCTGTTTTCGGTTCAGGGAGAACAGCGAACGTTTTTTCTTTGCACTTTTTAAGACGAAGGTGATATGGGTTAAGCAGGTCTCCACTACTAGTACGGAATTCCAATTTAATATCTTTGCGTATTTCAAGAAGATAAAGATACTTGTATCTGTTCCTGTCAAATGCCTGTCGCGTACCCACAACCTCAATGTAAATTCCTCTGCGGTAATCAAAAAAGTCAGGACGATATACGCCACCTTTGAAGCGGATTGGCGCAGGCTGGCTTTCCCATTCGTCATGGTCGAAAAATACGGAAGCAAAATGCCGCTCACGGTCATTTCGGATGGCCTCAATCTTTGCCCGATTAGACATTACAGCCTCCTCGGTTACGAAGCCCCGCAGTCTGCTTGAGGGCAGCCATCGCCAGGCGCAAGGCATCAGCATTCGCAGACAGAACGTCAGAACGACGCCCCTTGCGCAACCGGCTAATAACTACAGGAGTAACCCCCGCCGTGGTCGCAAGCTGAACCCCTGAAACGTCATATGTTTCGAGGAAATCAACGACTTCAGTAACAATAGGTGCTTTCTTCATGTCTCCATATTACCTCAAGGCAATTAATAATGCAAGACGTGTTACCTAAAATATATTTGCGTTTATATTACTTTTTGGCAATAAAATCTTGCACAACATGTTGCCTTTTGGTAATCTGACTTTGCGAGCAGGGAACACGCCACCGAGCAGCGCCACAACGGCAGAGCAAAGTGAGCGACCCCGGCAAGCAAAACGGATTATGGGCCACACATACCGAGAGCAGGATAGCCGCAAGCTGCCAGACCTGAGGGCGAATGCCCGTTGAAGGCGAGGTGAAGCGGGAAAGCAAGGCAGGGCCAGAGGCAGCCGACGACAAGCCGTAGGTAGGCCAACAGGGTTCAAGGTTTAGACTGATTACGGCGAACAGGTCATTGAAAATTGAGCGCGATGAAGCCCCCGACCCTGATGTGAAGCACATTGCAGGTGAAGCTACAGGGACAAGGGCAGAGCGGTACACGGTTGGCACGATTGGGTAAGGCCGCCGTGAAATCATTGGATAAATCGAATCTTGTTTCTGACCTGCCTTCGGATACGGGGGCAGGGATTGGAGCAGAATTTAAACCACAACAAACCAAGGAACAGCAATGAATATCAACGAGTTGACGATTGGGCAGGCGAAAGAACTCGCCGCGATGTTCGGAAGCCAGAAGGCCTTGGAAGGCCTCAACAATTTCTGCATCGGAAGCACCGTCATTGTCCGCACCTATTCTGCTGGCGTGTGGTGCGGTACGCTGGTGCAGAAGTCCGGCAACGAAGTCGTTTTGGTCAACGCCCGCCGCATGTGGCGCTGGTGGTGCAAAGAAAGCATCAGCCTGTCCGGGGTGGTGCGGTACGGCATCGACCGTAGCAAAAGCAAAATTGCAGCCGCTGTTGACAGCGTGTGGCTTGAGGCAATTGAAATTATGCCCATTGATGGGCAGGCTGAAAACTCGATCATGGAGGCTGACATTGTACAGGCTGAATAACGGCTACGGCTCTGGAAACGGCTCTGGCTCTAGCAACGGCGACGGCGACGGCTACGGCAATGGCTCCGGCGACGGCTACGGCAACGGCGACGGCAACGGCTCCGGCGACGGCTACGGCGACGGCGACGGCTCCGGCGACGGCTACGGCGACGGCGACGGCTCCGGCTACGGCGACGGCTACGGCAACGGCTCCGGCGACGGCTAAACGAATTTCTTTTGACCGCTGGCCCCGGCACAGCCAATTCATTAACCCACCACTCCCGGCGCTCGTCGGGTTTCATATACACGGGGCGGCTTCGGTCGCCCCTAACTTTTTGGGAGTTCTTGGGTGTGGGCGATGGCAATAGTAGCGCACTGGACGTCATGTGTGCGGCGTTTTGCGCCTGCTGTCGTCCTCACCCCAAGAAAGCCCAAAGGAGGCGCATATGAAAGAATGGAAACTTTGGCGCGAAGAACGCCCCACAGACAATAAGGCATTGTACCGCTGGCGGGTTTCAGAGCGCAAAATTTTAGGCATGATGCTGCGCCCTGAATGGAGCGAAAAGTTGCACCTGTGCGGCATGGGATTTTCCGACCTAGAATACTGGCCCACATTTTCGGACTGGAACGGATATACGAGGTCTGTAGACCCATCGCTTGAGTGGCGGCTTGCTACATCACAAGAGGCGGAAAATAATATTTATTGGGGTGGCCTTGACCTTCTCCAATGCCCATTCACCGGAGCAACTCCAGTGGTAATATATATGGGTAAATTCATAGGTGCGCCGCCGTATAGGCCAGAATGGTTAGGCATTAAGTCCCATATGGTGAGCAGCTTGGGTTGGGCGTCTGCCGAAGCAATGCGCACAGCATGGAACACCCGCCCATAGTCGATAAAGGAGGCGCATATGTATGACGAAAACACCAGCTTGAAGGCCGAAATTGCGGCATTGCGCCGCAAGATTTACGGATTGGAATTTGACCTTGAGGCCGCACGTTCCAGTGTTTCCAATGCAGCCCTTGAAGGCCCAGGCTACTATCTCTTTTCTGAGGACGGCGAAGCAAACAGGTTTACGTCTCAGCGTGAGGCGTGGTTACACCAACTCAGGTTACAGGACGAAGGCACGACCTCAGTCCGTGTGCTGGTTCAGGAGCGAATACAGGGAGTTGATCAGGGCGAACACTTTGAATGCCCACCGCGTCCCTCGAATGACCCGCAGGACGTGCGCAATGCTGCGTAGCGACACAATCAAACGTGTAATTATAGCCGCTGGCATCGCTTTGGTGCTGGCGGTTTTTCAATCACTGGAGGTAGCGACATGTCCGTAGTGCAATTCATCAGGCAGAAGCGCCGCAAGCGCCCGATCAAGTGCGTATTCAGATTCATGGGCAGGCCAGCAGTTATCGCGCTGTGCTGGACGATGGCCGAGGTTGCGCAGGCGTTTCAGCAGGCAAGGGGAGCGTGATGGGCAAATATACACCTGGGTACGAAGTCACTACAGATGGTCGCGTTTTTTCTGTGTCAAGCAATTGGCGAGGGTATGGGATCAGGGAAATGCGCGCAAGTTTGAACAGCGATGGATATCCTAGTGTCAGGATCACTATCGACGGTGTGCGAAAGATGTATACAGTTCATAAGTTGGTTGCCTTATATCACTTGCCGCCGAAGCCAAGTGAAGACTGTGAGGTTCGACATCTAGACGGAAACAAATTGAATCCAAAAGCATGCAATCTGGCTTGGGGAACGAAGAAAGAAAACGCAGCAGATCGTGATCGTCATGGGCGCACCTATCACATGACGACGCATGAAGCCCGGGCAAGGGCAGAGAAGTCTTCGCGAGTGAAGAATGCCCGCGCCCGCGCCGCCATCCGCAAGGCCGAGGGGGAGTGATGGACGCCGAAACCGCCCGCCAAGAGCGAATCATGGGCATACGCAGGATAGTGCGGAAGCAAAAAGAGATCATAGCAGAAAGGCGCGGACGGGCCGCATCCAGCCAGCGTGGGCGCTACCACCACTTACAAACTTACGAGCTGTGCGTTAGGTGCGGCACGAACTACGCGATACCGGGGCAGACGCTGTGCGTTGAGTGCGCGTTGTACCATAACCAGATGCGCAGTGGTGCGCAGCAAGCGCCGAGGAGGTAGTGATGGCAAGGCTTGTTAAGGTTGTCGGGCATAAAGACAATTGGGATATATGGTTTTCATCTGCAAAGGTTTCTGCCGTTTCTTGTGACAGAGGCAAGTCAACGCTGCATGTGTATACCGTTGGAAGTGACGACCCATTTGTTTTTAACTTCGACGATGAAGTGTCCAGGGATGCATCAGCAAAAGAGTTCATGCACAAATTGAATTTGTGTGGGATGTAGCCATGTGCCGCCATATCGCAACCTGCCCCACGGCGGGGCCGGGGTGTGCGCAGGCAACGCGATGCCCGGTGAGTGAGGATGATAATTACGTTGGCCCTGTGAAATGGCCGTCTTTGTTTGGAGGGTACGATGTGCGAATTGAAGGATTTACAGAGTGCGGAAATTGGGGAGATCGCAGCGGCACTTTCCGTTGCCCAAGCGGAGATCAACCCGGCTGAAAAGAATGCCACAAACCCGCACTTGAAGAACAAGTACGCGAACATTTCCGCTATTTATGACGCTGTACGCGAAGTGCTGCCCAAGCATGGACTATGTGTCGTGCAGACAATGCTGCCCACAGACGGCACACGCGCCCATGTTCGCACGACATTGGCCCACAAGTCAGGCCAGTGGTTTGCCAGCGAGTGCGTGATGCCACTTGATCGGCAGGGGGGAGCGCAGGGCATGGGCAGCGCAATCACTTACGCCCGCCGTTACAGCCTGTCTGCAATCCTTGGCGTCGTGGCTGATGAAGATGACGACGGGAACGGTGCGCAGGGACGAAACAACAGGGCGCAGATCGAAAAAGATCGTGCCGCCGCCAAGGCCAACAACCCCAACCCGCCAAGCGACCCGCAGCGTAAAATGTTCATGTCGATGATGTCGAAGAAACACAACGGCAACCGCGATGCAATTCTTGACGACCTGTCGAAATATTTTGGGCGAAAGATTGCCAGCTCAAACGAGCTTACCAAGGCTGAAATTTCCGAAATGATTGAAGTGCTAAACAACGGCAGGGAGGCCGCATAACCAAATGAACGTCTGCATATTTTCAGGCCGTCTGACAAAGGACGCCGAAACTCGCTACACGCAGTCCGGCAAGTGCGTCTGCTCTTTCGGCCTCGCCGTGGATACAGGGTTTGGCGATAACAAAAAGACCGTGTTCCTCAACTGCTCGGTCTGGAACAAGGAAGCACTGGCGCAATACTTGACCAAGGGGAAGCCAGTTATCATCCACGGTGAATATACCGAGCGCGAATGGCAAGCGCAGGACGGCAGCCAGCGCAAGACGGCTGAAATCATCGTGCGCGACATTGAGTTCCAGCAGGGTCAGCCGAAGGGCGCAGATCAGACGCAGGGCGCACCACGGCAGCAGCCAGCGGCAAGGGGCAATGCGCCGAGGCAGCAGACGGAACAGCAAGACAACCTCGATTCCTTGCCTTTTTGATAAGGAGCCACCATGCCAAAACTGCAAGACTTAACAGGTAAAGTTTTTGGTAGACTAACAGTAATAAAGAGGGACGGCTCTAATCCAAAGGGCCGTCCTACATGGCTATGCGCCTGTTCTTGTGGCGAAATTGTTGTTGTAAAAGGAGATTCTTTGCGCGGAGGCGGCACCAAGAGTTGCGGATGCCTTAGAAGGGAAGCGACCGGGGATAGGACACGGCGGCATGGAAAAACAAGAACGAGGCTTTACAATGCATGGCAAAACATGAAAGAGCGTTGCCGGAAAATAAGTAACCCATATTACGGGGGGAGGGGCATATGCGTATGCAAAGAGTGGCAAGACTCATATGAAAATTTTGAGGCATGGGCACTTTCTGCTGCATATGAAGACAACTTGACCATAGATAGAATAGATAACAATGGCGGGTACTCTCCAGAGAATTGCAGATGGGTTACACATACAGTGCAGATGCGTAACGTCAGGTCTAATCGTCTATACAAAGGAAAGCCGATCTCTCAGTTGTGCGAAGAACAAGGGCTTGACTATGGATATGTACGGAGGAGATTAAATTTCTATCATGACAATGAATCAAAATTCTTTTGATAACAAGCGCCGCCCGTCCTTTTCAGATATATGTGACGAAATTTCGTCCATGCTCTCCATTCCTGACGAAGACTTGACCGACGAACAGCGGGCCGCAATGGATGCGTACCTGGACGACCTCGCAGGGCAGGAAGCCGACAAAGTGGACGCTTTCGGCTCGTTTATCCGCGTTGAGTCTGCCCGCGCCGAGGCCTGTAAGAAAGAAGCGCAGCGGCTGGCCAACAAGGCCAAGACGGCAGAGGGCCGCATTGCATACCTCAAACACTTGTACCTCTGCACCATGCAGTCAAACGGGCTGAAAAAGGTACAAGGCAGCGCGTACACGTTGAGCATCCGCGAGGCTGACAGCGTGGACGTGACGGACGTTACAGCCCTGCCAGACATATACTTGCGCCGGAAAGAGTCGGTAGAGCCTGACAAGACCGTGCTGAAAGAAGCCCTCAAAGGCGGGCTGGAAATACCCGGCGCAACGCTGGTCAAAACTTCCAGCTTGCAGATCATATAGAACACCCTCCCTCACATCACCCTACACGACAGGCGGCATCTGGATGGTGTCGCCTGAACCTGTGTGGTAATGCGAGCCATTTGGACGCAAAGCCCAATTGACAGTGTTTGCAGACAAAAGGGCAACGATAACAACAGGTTCCCATTTTGACGCAAATCTAACCCGCATAAGGAATCGCAATGCCGAAAGTAAAAGATAAAAACCTCCCGCCCACCATTGGGCCGCGAGGCGGGGAGCACGCCACTTTGGTGAATGTTTGCTCATATGAATGCCCTTCACGCCCTTGTTACCAGCCAATGCCGGACAAAGGTTCTTTCGTCAACGGTCGAGGATACACTTCGTACAAAGAGAATCCCGAATGGGTATGCCGAACCCGGCATCTTTGGGGTTGTCCGGAAAATATAGAGTGATGTTTTATGCTGATGCACCTCAACCCGCGCCCGTCCGGCTCGTAGGCGGGCAACAAAACTATATGCAACAGAACATCAATAGCATTCATGCGGCATGGGCCAACCTCGAACGTGAGCTTAAAGACGCTGCCAGCGAAAAGCGCGGGTGGAAGACTGCTGCCGCCCGTGCGCATAAAGAAACCTTTGTGCTGGAAAAGCTGCTCAAGGAATTTCGCAAGGTGTCCTGCGCCGAAGCAAACGGCGAGTAACCCCAAACCCCTGCCCGTGGGGCGATACGCGGGCCATATTTATTTGACCCATGCTTGACTGACGCCGCCCACTGAGGCGGCTTTTTATTTCTGGAGGCAAAAGTGAACTATCGGGACTTTCTTGAGGATAAGCTGACCCTTTCACGGCACTCAGGCTTTGCCGTTCCAGCCGAGTCCATCCACCCCATGCTCAAGCCCCACCAGCGCGACATTGTACGGTGGGCGATACTGGGCGGCCGCCGTGCCATTTTTGCCGCCTTTGGCCTTGGCAAATCTTTTATGCAACTTGAGTGCATGCGCCAGATTGCCAGTCACGAGGGAGGACGACAACTTATCATTGCTCCCCTGGGTGTCAGGCAGGAGTTCCGGGCCGACGCTGCCAAACTGGGCATGGATCTCACCTTTGTACGCCGAGACGACGAACTTTCCGGCCCCGGCCTGTACATCACAAATTATGAATCCGTGCGCGATGGTCGCTTGCATGTAGAAAATTTCAATGCCGTGTCACTGGACGAAGCGTCTGTCCTTCGTTCATTCGGCAGCCTGACTTACCAAACCTTCCTTACGCTGTTCGAGAGCGTAAAATACCGCTTTGTTGCCACAGCAACCCCTAGCCCCAATAGATATAAAGAGCTTATCCACTATGCGGGTTTTCTTGGCATCATGGATACTGGGCAAGCTCTGACCCGTTTTTTCAAACGAGACAGCACCAAGGCTAACAATCTCAACCTTTACCCGCACAAAGATCGCGAGTTTTGGTTGTGGGTAAGCTCATGGGCCGTGTTTCTTCAAAAGCCGTCCGACCTTGGATACTCTGATGAAGGCTACGACCTGCCCAAACTGCACATCCACTACCATAAGGTAAGTACCACAGCAGGACATGTTTGCGACAAACGCGGACAGCTTCAGCTTGTGGACAACGCAGCCATGAGCCTGCAGGCAGCTAGCCGCGTAAAGCGTAACAGCTTGCCCGCACGTATTGCTCAGATGCAAGCCATCCTCGCCACCAACCAAGGTGAACACTGTATCATCTGGCACGACCATGAATCTGAGCGTCACGCCATCAAAAAGGCCGTGCCCGCTGTGGTTGACATCCACGGAAGTATGGACCTGGAAGAACGCGAAGGCCGTGTAGTTAGTTTCTCCAATGGCGACATTTCCTTGTTCGCCAGCAAGCCAATTCTCTCTGGTTCTGGCTGTAACTTCCAGCGCCATTGCCGCATGGCCATCTTCCTGGGCATCGGATTCAAGTTCAACGACTTCATACAAGCCATTCACAGGATCTACCGCTTTCTTCAAGAGCGGGAATGTCACATTCACATTATTTATGCCGATGCCGAAGGCCAGGTGCTTGAATCCCTGCAAGCCAAGTGGGCACGGCATGAAGAGATGGTGCAAAAAATGAGCGAGATCATTAAAGAGTACGGTCTTTCCGCTGCCCGAATGCAAGACGAGCTGCGCCGCTCCATTGGCGTCGAGCGCATCGAAGTTACTGGCCAGAGCTGGACAGCCGTAAATAATGACTGCGTTGAAGAAACACGTCGTATGTCAGAAAACTCTGTGGGCCTTGTCTGCACTTCCATACCTTTCAGCAACCACTACGAGTACACGCCATCGGCCAACGACTTTGGGCATACCGACGACAACGCGCATTTCTGGGCGCAGATGGATTTTCTGACGCCGGAACTTTTGCGCATCCTTCAGCCTGGCCGCATCTACGCTTGCCACGTTAAGGACCGCATTCTTTTCGGCAACGTGACGGGCGCAGGCGCACCTACGGTCAGTCCGTTCCACGCTGAGGCCATATTCCACAGCCTGCGACACGGGTTCGACTTTATGGGCATGATTACCGTAGTGACTGACGTAGTGCGGGAGAACAATCAAACGTACCGCCTTGGTTATACCGAAAACTGCAAGGACGGAACAAAGATGGGCGTAGGCAGTCCTGAATATGTGCTGCTGTTCCGCAAGCCGCAGAGTGATCGAGGCCGCGGCTACGCAGATGTGCCTGTCAACAAGTCAAAAGACAGCTACAGCCTGGCGCGCTGGCAGATCGACGCACATGCGTTCTGGCGCAGCTCCGGGGACCGCTTCATGACCGCCGACGAAATGGCCGCGCTGACGCCTGACGTTTTGGCCAGCTACTTCACCTCGTCTAGCCTGGAAGTCATTTATGACTATGAGGAACACGTCCGCATCGGGGAACGGCTACAAGCCAAGGGGGCGTTGCCCTCGCAGTTTATGTCTCTTGCCCCTGGCAGCCATTCTGAATGGTGCTGGCATGACGTGACGCGCATGCTGACCCTCAACGGGAAACAGGCTCAAAAAGGCTGGCAAGCCCATGTCTGTTTGGGCAGAGGTTCACTTGTGCTTACGCGCCGGGGGTTCATCCAGATTCAAGACGTACAGGTCGGCGACCTTGTTTTAACACATCAAGGGCGCTGGCGAGCCGTGGAGGTTGTCGCGAATACTGGTGTCCGCCCGGTGGTTGAGCTTCATGCGCAAGGCGTTCCTGCCCTGACGTTGACGCCAGAGCATAAGGTTTGGACGCGTAAATCAAAATGGGTGCGCGAGCGTGACGGAGCAGAAAAAACAGACCCCATGTGGGTTCGTGCAGACGAATCCGTCGGCGGATATGTGAACATGAAGCTACCGCCAGTTGAAGACAGTGAAATTACCCTGCAAGAGTGCTGGATCATCGGGCGTTGGCTGGCAGACGGTCACGTCGGCACACACGGAGATTATTTTGTAAGCGTTGGCCACAACAAACTGGCAAGTTTTGAACAGATGGCGGGGGAACATGCAGGAACCAGCGCACATCGCCGCACGGCGATACAGGTTCGGCTTAAAGGCTTGAGCCATAAACTAAAAGAATATTTGGCGCAGTCTGGACGTGGTGCTGAAAACAAACAAATACCAGCGACGCTTCTTTCATTGCCAAAAGAAAAGGCAGCATCGCTCCTAGAGGGGTACCTTTCTGGCGACGGGCATTTTGTCTCTGACCGTAAAACATGGATGGCCACAAGCGTTTCACGCGCATTATTGCTGGGCATGTCCATGCTGGCACAACGTGCATATGGAGCGATTGCCAGTCTGCGCGCTGGCCGAGAACATGGCACAAAGAACATTGAGGGGCGTGAGGTGCAAACACGTCAAGAATGGGTTTTGTCGTTTGACGTTGATATTACTCGCAGGAAAAAGCCCTTTATTATGGACGATGGCGCATGGAAAAAAGTACGCAGTGCCAGTCCGTCTGGAGAAGTTGAAACATGGTGCCTTCGCGTTGAAGAGGACGCGAGCTTTACCGCTGAGGGCTGCATTGTCGCAAATTGTCCTCTCCAATTTGATATCGTTGACCGTATCATCACACGTTACAGCAATCCCGGCGACACTGTCTTTGACCCCTTCGGCGGCCTCATGACCGTGCCCTACCGTGCTGTTCTCAATGGTCGCTCGGGCTACGGCTGCGAACTCAACGCCGGATACTGGTCTGATGGTGTCAAGTATCTGCGGGGTGCAGAACAACAAGTTGGAATGCCAAGCCTATTTGATATGTGCGACATACGGCAAAAAACAGGTACGGAGGGGTAATGCCAAAGGTTTATATATCCGGCCCAATGAGCGGTCTGCCAAAATACAACTACCCCGCATTTTATGAAGCTGCCATGAATCTGCGATTGAAAGGCGTGGAGGTTGTCAGCCCCGCAGAGGGTACAGTCACAAGCGACAAAATGTGGAGTGACTACATGCGCCGGGCAATCAAGATGCTGTGCGACTGCGATTTTAACGTGAGGTTGCCGGGATGGCAGCAATCTAAATGTGCGCAGATTGAAGCGCAGATTGCAAAGGCGCTTGGCATTATCAATGTCGACTTGGAAGAGATGTTAGAATCATTGGACTAAAATAAGGTGGGCCGCGCATACCGACAACGCGGAAGGAAATATGAGCGACACGAAGGCACTTATAAAATATGTGCGTGACCGCCTGAATGACGGGCCGAATATCACATTCGGAAAGCCCACGGTGCGCGACCTGGTTGACGCACTGGAACAGGCCGAAAGGTTGCGAGTGCATGATTCCAGATTCTGGCGGCATGTAGATGATTCTGGAGATTGTTGGGAGTGGAAAGGAACTAAAGACCGCAAGGGATACGGACAATTTACGGTTAACAAAAAGCATTTTTTTGCACACCGATGGGCTTACGAGGCGCTTGTTGGCCCAATAGCTGAAGGTATGGTCGTTGACCATTTGTGCCGTAACCGTGCTTGCTGCAACCCTAGCCATATGGAAATTGTCACCCCAGTAGAAAACGTAAAGCGGGGCGAGGGGATCACAGCCCAAAACTCACGCAAGGATAAGTGTCAGTGTGGGCAACCATATTTTATAGCCCATCGAAAGGATGGGCGATCTTATAGATATTGCAGGGCATGCAAGAATGAATATCAACGCAGGTGGAGGGCGGCATGAATACGGATAAAGACTCATGGCGTACCCGCGCCGAGAAGGCGGAGTCAGATAATGCGGCGCTTGAAGAAGACCTTGAGGCTACCGAGAAAAACCTGAAAGAATCTTCTGGCTTCATTGAAGAGCTATTATCCGGCCTCAAGCATCGCTTCCCAGTTCAATACGCCGACCTTGAGGGAGACGAATATGGTGACGATGCTTTCTCGTCTCATGATCTGCTTGAGCTTGTGATTGACCCTGCTGTGAACGCAGCGCAAGAAGCCGCCCGCCGCGCCGTGGCTGCGGGAGAGGGGGAATAGCCATGCCCGAACAATTATTGAAGCCGTGCCCCGCGTGCAGGAGCGATAAAGTGGAGTGCCTTGTCTGTACTATCAACGCGGACGAAGAACAGGACGTGCATTTTCATATTGCGTGTGAGGCTTGCTATACATCCGGCCCCATTGGCGATAATGGCGAAATGGCGGCTGACAAATGGAACTCCCTGCCCCGGCGGCCTGACTACAACGACGTGGATTGCGCAGGCTGCCCGGAACGGCGGCGCAGCGCCCTGACGTGGATCACGGATCCGCCGAAGGTGCCGGGATGGTACTGGTGCAGGGCTAGTACGCTGAACATGCAGTGCTGCGTAGAAGTGTATGGGGCATGGGAGCAACTGATGTTTGGAAGTAAGCGCGATGATTTCAATCCGCAGATGCCAGTGACAAGAGAAGGCTTTGAATGGTCTGGCCCCATCCCCGAACCGCTCGAACCGGAGGAATCATGACCACCGCACATCTCACCCACGCAATCCAGCACCGCGATACATTGCTGGCCCTGACCGTGATGGAAGCAGCCCTGGGCATCCTGCTCAAAATTGCCAAGCCTGGAAGCAAGCTGGCGACACGTTGTCAAACCGTCTCGCGCTGGATAGATGCGTGTTCCCCGGCCCTGAAGGTCAAGCGCCTGTCGTCTGGTGCGCAACGTGACCTCGATGCCGCATGCGAATCCCTGGCCGCGCACATGCTGACCGAAGGCACCGGGCCGGAATTGTTGCGCAACTGGTCAGCGCAATACTGGACAGGCTTCACAATGTTTTTGGACGCCCGGCGGCGCTGCACAGATTTCACCGTCGGGAAGCCCTGGGGCTGGCTTGAACGCACGGGATGGTCGTTGGGATACATGCTGATGGAGATAGCACCCGGATGTGATGAGGCCGGGACGGATGTGTTTTTGGTGGTGGCGTAGACCTTTTTATGGGGTGGTGATTATGAAGCCTAGAAAAACGGTATGGGGCGTAGGCATTAATGATGCCGATTATGTTGTTAAGAAGCAGGAAACAATTGGATATTTAAACGGCAAACTAAAGCAGAAGATGGTTTGGATTTGCCCCTATTACCAAGCATGGAAAGAAATGCTGAGGCGCTGTTATTCTGCCAAATACCAAGAGACCTATCCAACTTACAAAGGCTGCAGTGTTTCAGAGAAATGGTTGGCGCTTAGCAACTTCAGGGCGTGGATGGAAAAGCAAGACTTTGAGGGAATGCATTTAGACAAAGACATTTTATTTAAAGGCAACAAAGTGTACAGTGCTGAGACATGTGTTTTTGTTGCGCCATTGGTTAACGCGTTTATCAACGACCAAAGGACATCTCGCGGTGAGTGTTTGCTTGGGGCATGTTTGCACAAGCCATCAGGAAATTTTAAATCGCAGTGCAACAACCCTTTCACCAAGAAGTATGAGCACCTAGGGTTCTTCACCTGCGAACAAGAAGCCCACGAAGCATGGCGCAAACGCAAGCTGGAGCTGGCCCACGAGCTAGCAGCTATTCAAACAGATCCACGAGTTGCTACAGCATTGATTGATCGTTACTCAAAACCACAACTTATTGGAGAATGAAAAATGAAAAAGTATCCAAACTACATTGCCAAAAATTGGCAATACCGCTCATGGCTAATTGTCGGCTTCTTCTTAACGTGCTATTTCATGGTCAGCATGCTTGGTGGTGCAAACGAGGCAATTATCGGAGTTATTGGTTTTGCACTGATGAATGCGCGACGCATCGTTATGCGCAGCCGGTGGAAAAAGCAAAATGAGGTGGCGTAGGGTGGAGAGGCTGTTACGACAGCAAGACATAGCGGCCATGCTTGGGACAACCCCAGGCGTGGCCGCTTCAATTTTGGCGGCACGTGGCGTGCATCCCATTGACTTCGGTATTGGCCGAAGCCGTGGGCGGCGCTGGCTGTCATCGGCTGTCAGGCAGGTCATGCTTGATATGCACGAAGCTGCACAGCCGAAGGCTAAAACGGCGCGTACGCCGCATCACCCCCCTCCACCCACCTTCGCCCGTCCGGGCATCTCTTCCCATCCCCACACAAAATAGCCGCCCATTCCTGAGCGGCTATCAATTTATCGTCTTACTCCACGCTCGGCAGTTCCGGCCACGGCGTCAGTTCGCCGCCGCCGTCCCACGGTGCACCGGGTTGTGCAGGGAGATCTCGCAGGGCATGAATGTAGGTCAGTAGCGCGGTGTATTGCTCCGGTGTGAGCGTGGGTTCCGTGCCAAGTTCCAGTTCGTCGCTGTGACGTTCACGCATCCAGAGAACAGAATTGATGCGGGCATCACGGAAGCTGCGCAACCTGTCAAACAACTCTCCTGTTGTAGGCGGGGGCGGCGTATCGCTCCAGCCGTCCGGCAGCGGGCCGTATTCTTTGACTTCGTGCGGCTGGCCGTTGACATAGCCGCTTTTCCCTTTGTGATCTTCGACCTGTTCCCATTTTCCCCCCGTCCAGCGTGGAACGAAGCCTTTTTTCAGCGTGGGAACCGTGTGCGTGGCGTTGTTGGGCAGGATGCCGTAACCCTCTGTTTCCCCGGCGTAGTAGCCGTCAGCGGTATATTGGTAACATTTAGGCATTATTAGACTCCCTTGCTGGATACAGGCGCATTAGTTCAAACTGATCCAACTCTTGCCCTGACTCTAGATGCTTATAGATAATTCCGTTTATTCCGAACCCAGAAAGCCGAAATCCATCGGCTTCTGCACCAACAAAATTACAGCATGTATCCAGACGGCCTGTTATTTCTCTCATGCGACACATAGGGTTTTTCCTTTTTATAACTCGCTCCCGGCGTCATAATGCAGGTTGGCCCAGGTACGCGCACGCAAGGGCACCCCAACGGCGAGGCGCGTTAACGGGGCCTGTGGGCACGACGCGGGACAAGTCAAACTCGTACGTGTGATGTGCAAAGTCAGTTGGATTGCCCGCTATATCAGCATGTGTCCCGGTAATATACTTAAACACCCCATACGGCCCCGAATTAGATAATGTTATGAACATGCCCTTGGCATTGCGCCCCCGGTCGCCATCAACGCCTCCCACGCCGAGAGAGTCGAATCCCGCCGCCTCAGCATACATGCCCCGTATGTCGGGCATGCGCAAAGTGCCCGCACCCAAATCTTGCACGTAAAATGGCGCGCCGCCGATGCCGTTCCAGCCCACCTTGCTGCCGTCAGCCAGCGTGGCCCATGTGGCCGTAGACATTGCCTGCCATTCGGCCTCGGTCTTGAGCAAAAGTTGCCCCTCTGCCGTCTGGAGGTAGGCCCATATAGGGTACTCAGTGATGTTTTTGCCCTGATAAGCGCCACTGATAAGCCCGCCTTGGGCAGCGGCGAAGCCGGGTCTCATCGTTGGGTGCCGGAAATAGTAAAACTCGCCTACAACAAAACGCCATTCCTCGCCAGCCGTCAGAAACGCCGGGCCGTTGTTGATCGTTGCGCCTTCAACCAAATCAGCGCTTGTCGCAACCCTGCCGATGCCCCGCGAAGTGGTGGTGGCGGGTATGCCTACGCTAATCATGCCGTCTGCCTTTAGTAAGTTGAGGTCTGCGTAAAGCCCAGCCATTGCCGGGGTAAGCCTGTCGTCAAAGCCTTCCTGCACAGTGTCGCCGTCCGGCGTGGAGTCCACAACCGTTGCGGGAGCCTGGTAGAAGGTTTCTGTTTCGGAGTTGTAAGGCATCTCCGTTGCTCCGTGCGTTCCGTTCCCCGCTGCACGGTATGCCAGATTGTCGCCGCCGTGCTGGCACACGTTCCCGATGCGGCTTGCCCTTGAGGGCCGTGAGTGGTTATAGGGTTGGAAAGGATTTATCTATGAAATTTATGTGAGATCTTGTGCTGCAGAAGGGGCGATTTTTTGCAAACAAGCAGGATGATGATTGGGCCGGGGCCAAATACCCCGGCCTTTTCGTTTCCTTTCCATCCCTATGTAATTTTCAATGATCCGTAGGGCTACTGCCCAAGTGTGATGTTTACGCCATGCCTGCGCAGCATGTCGGCGTAGGATTCTTTGGCGCGTTCACCCGCATACGCCCCCGCCGTGGCGGGCGGGCGTATTTCTGAAAACAAGCTCTCCATGAGTTGGGCCGTGGGGCTATTCATAGCGCTGCGGGCTGAATCAAGGGCAAAGGCTGCGCGGGCCTTTGTTCCAGGTTGGCGACCTATTGCGCCAGCGGCAGCACCCAATGCTGCGCCAGTCGGGCCACCCAAAGCCCACCCGAGGCCACCGCCGCCACCTAGGCCAGCAGAAAGCCCCATAACGTCCCAATTTCCGCTTCTGGCAGCAGCCTTTTCAACCGGGTCAGCAAGCGCATTGAGCCGCGCCAAGCGTTCATTGATCGGCCCGACCTCTGGAACATTCTGCTCAATCGCAACTCGCAGTTGGTGGGCAATCCCCTTGTTTGCTTCCTGTGCTGGCGTAGTCATGGGTTCCCCAAAAGCCTTTTGGGATTCAAGCTGAGCACGCCGCTTTATCTGCTGCGCCGTAGCTGTGTCCATGTTTCCAGCGCCCCAGTTGTCCAGAAAGTTTGCATATGATGTGTCGGCACGCCCAAGAAGGTTTGCGCTATTCGGGCTGTATCCGAGCTTGTTATCAGTATAGTCTATGGCTCCGCGCACGATGGCTTCTGGATCTATGGTGCGTGGAACCGCGCCCGATGCTTCAAGCTGCGCCCGGCTATTTATCAAGCTGCCAACATCTGAGCCGAGCTGCTGTTTTAGGGTGTTTATTCTGTCGTTGCCCGCTGCATTGGGCAGAATTCGTTCTTGCAAACCTGTTTCAATGACTGCGGCTCGTTCTTCTGGTGAAAGCGTTGTTGATGGTTTTAGAGCTGACCCATACAGCTTTTCCGGCGTGATCTTTAGCGCATCCGGAGTAATGGCGCTAACTCCTCGCCCAACAGCCCCGAGGCCGTTCCCAGCAATGGATATGGGGTCTGTCATACTTGCGGCTGTTCCAGCCATGCTTGCGGCCCTGCCAATCCCATCAGCCAAACCAGTCTTCCCGGCAAGCTGCGCGCCTTTGGCTATGCCCTTTGCCGCGCCTGCGCCGCCTGTGAACACTGTGGACATATCAGCCAGCACACCTACAGGGTCATACGAAAGCGCCCGCTTGAATCCGTCCATGCTACCGTATCTGTCAGAAAAATACTGGCCTACGGCATCAGCATATTTTTCACTGTCCTGTTCACCTGGGATAAGCTTTTGGGCAGCACCAAGGGCTACATTCCCCATGGCCTTTGCCGTTTCAATAGGGCTACTGAAAGCATCCACCATATCACCAGCAAAGCGTTTTGCCGATGGGACAAGGTTGCGTGCGGCGTTACCGGGAACATCGCCCCATGATGGCGATAGGTGCGAAGAAATAGCACCCTCCATAACATTACGCGGCGTTCCGTCAGGGAACTGAGCAATGCTGCCGTCAGGAAGGCTTACCTCAATCATTCCAGCCTCCCGGTTTGGGGGTTAAACGTGAGGCGTTGCTGAGAAGATGCAGCTTGCTGCTGCCCAAGATAGTTAGGCCCATGCACGATAGTGTTATATGTGTCCTCGACACGTTTCAGATTAGCAAGAAATTGTTCGCGACTCTGCGATGTTTCAAGACTTGCAATCGTACTTTGAAGCATTTTATTTTCAAAATCTGAAACTGCTCCAAGAGCCCCGCCAGTCGGAGAATTTGCCCGCATCTGTTGCAGCTTATCAAATCCGATATTACCCTTGATAGTGTTCAAGGTTGTTTCAAGGTCTTTGCCCGTGGTGCCTGGTATCCAGTTCAGAAGTGAACCCATGCCAGTGTTTGGAAGCACACCATAGGCGTTGCCATGATCGACAAGGTTTCGCGCCTGCTGAATCATACCAAGTACGTTCTGGCCAGACTGCTTTGTAGCCGCGTCCATGTTGTCCATTTTATCAATGGTGCGCTGGTCTTTCTTTTCTGCCGGGGTAAGAGGAACTGGCCCGCCAACCTTGAAATATACTCCGTTAGGGGTGCGCGCTCCGTAGTATTCAACGCCGTTGACATACTGCTTTTCCTGCTTGCCCCACGGAACATTGTCAGGCAACTGCACCATCTTGCCAGAACCATCAACGACAGTGCCGGGGGCAAGGGAGCTTGCGGCCTGCTGTGCAGTCGCTGGCAACAGCCCCGCACGCTGCCCAAGTTCAGCCAAAGAGAGCTGACTTACTGGCCTGGTATCGGCCTGGGGCGTAAACGTAGCCCCCTGCGCCTGCCCATGACCAGAAGCCATGGGCATTGCGCCCTGCATGCCATCAGCGGGCGGCTGCGTGCTATCATTCTGCGTGGCAGGCAAAATGCCAGCCTTAACGCCAAGATCAGCCAGGGAAGGGCCGCTATTCTGCCCACCGCTGGACAGTGGCGACCAGCCAGGAGAGAGAACTTCGTTCATTCCAGCACCTGCCGCTGCGTCAAGGCCGGGGATTGTGGACGCGCCGCCCTGCTGCCCACCCCCGGTAAAGTCTATCATCTTCGGCGCGGTGCTGCCGGGTGAAACCCATCCAAACGTAGGCCGTCCGTATGCGTCTGTACCCTGCACCAGTTGCGGTTTGTTCATTGCGGCATACTGGCGACCTAATGCGTCACGCTGCAACGCCATTTCCTGCTGCTTCCACTTGTCCTGTTGCGCAAAGGCACGATCCTGCGCCGCCTGTTGTTCTGCCCACCGCTTATCATCGCGGGTATTGGCATCAGCAAGACGCTGGTTCTGCATTCCGAGGCCCATCATCTGCATGTTCTGCGCATTTTGTTGCTGCGCCA
>Ga0265295_1001630_pt1 | contig 38710 bp, 29 predicted proteins | sample Munlansysbiofilm_FD_192503 | JGI IMG/M metagenome (GOLD analysis project Ga0265295, IMG submission 192503) | Leachate microbial communities from a municipal landfill in Southern Ontario, Canada - Methane capture system biofilm | ecosystem: Engineered > Solid waste > Landfill > Unclassified ... | reverse complement strand
TTTAGACTTTATTTGGCTCTTTTTTAGTCGAAAAGTGAATTTATACATCTGAATATTGAAAATATTCTTTAACTCGATTCTTTTTACTTATATTGGAGTTAGTTCTTTCACAGTCTCTACAGGTTATGGAACAAGCATTTTGATAACTCATTTTTTGTCCTATTTAGTGTTGACAGATCACTACCCTGCTATTAATATTAAATCATTAATAAAGTTATTGGTTAATTAGTATATAATAATTTAAGTTTTTTATTTAGGGATTTTTATGAATAGGATATTAAGTTTAGATTTGGGTGTTACATCATGTGGATTTAGTGTTTTAGATGAAGTTGAAACTAATCAATATTCTCTTATAGATTATGGTGTTGTTATGAGAGACAATCCAAATGAAGGTGGTACTCAAAGTGATTGGAAAGCTTATATTCAGCAACGAAAATTAAAAGATAAGAAAAAACAAAGAGTGAAAGATTTAAAAGACATATTCAAATCTTTTAATTTAAATTTTGTAGAAAAAAACTATAGTAATCTTTGGGAGCTAAGAGCTAAAGATAGTTTTGAAAGAAAACTACAAATAGATGAACTATTTGCTATATTTAGATATTTAGCAAAACATCGTGGTTATAAATCTTTAAAAATGGAAGACTTAATTGCTGAGATTGAGTCACAAGAAAAGATAGGCAACTGTGAAAGTGATGATGTTATAGAACCTAATAGTGAAGAATTTACAGAAACATTAGCATATCTTGATGCTTTAAAGTGTAAGTTCAAAGAGAAAACAGTAGCTCAAATTATCTACGATATTGAGTCACAAAAAGAAAATCCAAATTTTAGAAACCATAACAACTACAAATATATGATAAGAAGAGAAGATACTAAAGATGAGATTGAGAAGATAGTTGAAGCTCAAAAACTGTTCGGATTTTTTAAAGATGAAAAAGAAGCAGAAAATTTTAAAAATAGTATTATAGATGAAATTATCCCACAAGACCCTGTATTACTAAATCCAAATCTTATAAATAATTGCTTGATTTATAAAGAAGAAAAATCTGCTCCAATCTACTCATATAGTTTTGATATTTTTAATTTTTATAAACATATAAATGATTTAAAAATAGGAAATAAAAATGCTACAAATGAACAAAAAGAGATATTAACCAATGATTTTGAACTCAAACTAAAGGAGTTGAAAAATATCTCATCTTATACCATTAAAGGTATAAAAGAGTTACTTGATATAAAAGATGATATAAAAATATCTGGACTTCGCGAAACAAAGATAGTTAAAGGAAAAAGTGTAGATAATTATTTGGTAAAATTTAACTTTTTAGCACATTGGGCAAAGTTTGATAAAGAGATTGTAGTAGCTTTAAAAGATAAAATAAATTATTTTGACAAAATAGCTACAATATTTCATATCAATATAAATCCAAACGCTTTAATTGAAGGGTTTAGTAAATATTTTAAAGAAAACAATCTTTTTTTTGAAGAGGAAAAGATCAAAAACTTTGCTTTATCTCTTTACAAAAATAAAGTTAAAGGAACTTCGGCTTATTCATTTAAAGCATTAAATGATTTGATAGTGCATATGAAAGATGGTAAAAATGAAAGTGATGCAAAAGAGATTTTAGGGATAAGTAAAAGTGAAGATTATTCATCTTTTGAGAAAAGCATAAAGTATTTAAAACCAATAGATAAAAATGGAACACTCCGATATGAGATAGATGAAAATAGTATCTCAAACCATGTAGTAAAATCGCTTATTTCTTGGGCTTGTAGAATTATTATAGATTTACATGAAAAGTATGGTTCTTTTGATATGATAAAACTCGAATCAACTAGAGAACTTTCACAACCTGATGAGAAAAAAAGGGAGATAAAAAGTGCAAATGATAGAATACAAAAAGAGTGGGAAGATTTAAAAGATAGATATAAAAGTCATTTTGAAGCATTGGGCTTAAATATGGGCAATAATAAAGAGTATCTTTTAAAAATAAAGCTTTGGGAACAGCAAGGAGAAATAGGGATATATTCAGGGCAAAGTCTTGGGATAGCTGATATCCTTAGTGATAAAACGGAGATAGAGCATATTGTACCAAGAGAGTGTGGTGGGGCAAATGCTGAATATAATAAAGCAATAGATACAAAAAATGAAAATGCTATAAAAGCTAGAAGATTACCATTGGATTATCTTGTTGAAGAAAAAAGAGAAGTTTTTTTACAAAATATAGATGAACTAAAAAATAGTAAAAAAATAAACTTTAAAAAATGGTTGAATTTAAAAGCACAAACTTTAGATGAAACTTTTAAAGAGGTAAAAGATGATGTAAGTATGCATGCTACTAGTTATACGGAAAAACTATTGGGTGAGATTTTAAAAAGATATTATCCATTTACAGATAAACAAAAAGAGAACCAAAAAGTGATGCATATCTCTGGTCGAGCAACTTCATATTTAAGAAAAATATTAAGTATAGAAAATAAAAGTAGAGGTACAAATTTTCACCATGCAGAAGATGCGATTTTAATAGCTTGTATGAGTAAATCTTATCTTCAAAATATCTCAACAAATTTTGAAAAAAACTACGAGCTAACACGTGAAAATGCAAAAGATAACTTTAAAAAAATAGTACCCTTCATAAATGGTGCAAATCCCAATGAGATATTTAGTTATTTGCAAAAAAGCTATACACAAGATATAGAGGAAAATCCATTTTATACAAATGTGATAGATAATACTCTAAGGATTCCTGCATTTTGGGTGTCTAAAAAACCTATAGGAACAAAAGCTCACAATGAAACTATTCAATCTAAAAAGAACTTAGCTTATCGTGTTAATATAGATAGTTTACTTGAAAGGGTAAAGCCAAATCACAAAATGAGTGCTGAGAATTTTTTTGAACAATACAATAAAGAGATTTTAGAAAAAGTTCAAGTTTTTAAAGATAATCCAAAAGATTTTACAGCTCAAGCATTTATAAAAAAAAGGGATAATATCATTCAGTTATTACAAGAAGCAAATTTTATAACATCAAAAGATGAAAAAGCAGATATAGATAAAAAGCTAAGAGATGAGATGAAAAAACCTATTGAAGATGTAAATGGCAATACTATAAGAAGAGTAAAAAGAGTTGGAGAAGATGCAACCATTGAGGTACGAAATGGTCTTGCATATACTGCACCATCATTGGTTTGTTTACGATGTAGTTTTGATGAGCCTAAATTACAACTTCAAAGAATAGATATAAGAAGTCATGTTCAAAATAGAAATAAAAATGATACACAAATAGATATATTTAATAATGACTTGATTGAAATATATGTTATTAAATCTAAAAAAATTGAATATAAAGCTATAGGAGTATTAAAGGGATTTACAGAAAGTAAAGGTGGAAGAGCAAATTTAAGAAATCCAAAATATCCACTTCTAAAAGACAAACAACCTAAATTATTTCAAGGAGAATTTTCTATAGGTTCAACTTGCGGTATCAAAAAATACAAAACTGATGCAAGTGGTAGAGTTCTTGGATTTTATTATTTAGGTAGAGTTTTAGAAGGTGATAAAGAACTGTTTTCAAAAGTAGTGACATATAGGAAGATGTGATGGGTTTTCAATCTTTATTTATAACAAATCCTTGTAAAATAAGTATCAAAGATGATAACCTAGTGATAAGTAATGACGATGGACATTTTAAAGTTATATTGGATAACTTAGTCTCAATCGTTATTGAAACTACACAAGCTACTATTACCACTTATGCTATCTCAAGATTAGCTGAGGAGGGTGTAAGTATTTTATATGTGGATAAAAAATATAATTTAAATGCTATAACCCTACCTTTTCATACTCATTCAACTTTTTCAAAGATAGTACACTCTCAAATAGATATCTCAAAACCTTTTCAAAAGAAACTTTGGCAAGAACTGATAAAACAAAAAATTTATAATCAAGCGAGTGTATTGGAGTATTTTAAAAAAGAAAAAGAAGCAAATGAACTTTATACTTATATTGACTATGTAAAATCAGGCGATAGTGACAATGTTGAAGCAAAAGCTGCAAAGGTGTATTGGAGCAGTTTATTTGATAATTTTGTAAGGATTCAAAAAGGAGCAGAAGATGTGCGAAATGCATCTTTAAACTACTGTTATGCCGTGGTAAGAAGTGCGGTTGCTAGATCTATTACAAATGCAGGGCTTATGCCATCATTTGGAGTACACCATAAAAACTACTTTAATCCCTTTAATCTTGCAGATGATTTAATAGAGCCTTTTCGTCCTTTTGTCGATTTGCATATAAAACAAACCCTTATAAAATATAATGAGCCAGTTTTAATCTCTGCAATGAAACCTGAATATGTAAATATATTAAACCTTGAATATGTCAATATACAAAACAATATAAGTGCTGTAAGAGTTGCTATAGATACAGTTGTGCAATTGGTACAAAAATCAATTTTACAAAAAGATATAAGCTTTTTGGTTTTACCAAAAATTGATTTTCAAAGATATGAAGATGAGTGCGTATAGATTTATGTGGTTGATGATAATGTTTGATATGCCTACAGATACTAAAAAGGCAAAGAAAAAATATAGATATCTTAGAACAAAACTTTTAAAAGAGGGATATATTATGATGCAGTTTTCTATTTATATTCGCTCATTTCACTCTTATGAATCAGCACTCAATGGGAAAAAGAAAATAAAAGATTTTATAGCATCTAATACTGTTAAAGGGAAGATAAGAATTATAGTATTTACTGATAAACAGTTTGCAAATATGGATATAATAGTTGGTACAAAAAGTGAAGAAGAAAAAAATGCGCCAAAACAGCTATTGCTGTTTTGACCATTCAAAATCTCCTTTGAAAAATCAAAGGATTATTTTAAGTCCCCATAAGAAACTTTTAGTTTCACAAACCCCTTTGTGATAAAACTTCTAAATATTAGCTAAAAAAAGCTCAAATTGTCAATATTTTTTTAACTAAAACTAGGTAAAAGCCTATGAATAAGGCTATCTCAAGACACCCATTTTATCACAAAGGGGTTTGTAGGGGTCTTAAAACTAGTAAACTATAATCTCTAACATTATTAGGATTTTATCACAAAGGGGTTTGTAGGGGTCTTAAAACGTACCACAAACCATACACTTAAAGGTATTAATTTTATCACAAAGGGGTTTGTAGGGGTCTTAAAACGGAGGATATATCGACCATAAAAATCTAGGAATTTTATCACAAAGGGGTTTGTAGGGGTCTTAAAACACTGTTGAAGCTGACATTCCAAGTCCTTTTATTTTATCACAAAGGGGTTTGTAGGGGTCTTAAAACGCAGTTTAATTGTAAAACTAAAATAAAATAATTTTATCACAAAGGGGTTTGTAGGGGTCTTAAAACTAAACGAATTTATATAAATCTTTACAAACATTTTATCACAAAGGGGTTTGTAGGGGTCTTAAAACAAGTTGAGTATCTTCAGTAAAATCAGTAACATTTTATCACAAAGGGGTTTGTAGGGGTCTTAAAACTGAACTCTGGACTTTGTGCATCCCCCATAAATTTTATCACAAAGGGGTTTGTAGGGGTCTTAAAACAAGAACGATACAAGTAATCACGGCGATTTAATTTTATCACAAAGGGGTTTGTAGGGGTCTTAAAACAAGAACGATACAAGTAATCACGGCGATTTAATTTTATCACAAAGGGGTTTGTAGGGGTCTTAAAACTTAGTTCCAAATATTTCTCCCTCTGCTTCAATTTTATCACAAAGGGGTTTGTAGGGGTCTTAAAACAATGATTATGTAAATAAGATAATGATGATTATTTTATCACAAAGGGGTTTGTAGGGGTCTTAAAACTATACCGTTTACATTTCCTCTAATAATAATATTTTATCACAAAGGGGTTTGTAGGGGTCTTAAAACAGAACCCGTCAAGGACGCTACGCGACCCTAATTTTATCACAAAGGGGTTTGTAGGGGTCTTAAAACAATGTTTTGATAAAAGAATAGTAACGTTATATTTTATCACAAAGGGGTTTGTAGGGGTCTTAAAACAAGCAATGTTTGCAAAATACTCAAAAATCTATTTTATCACAAAGGGGTTTGTAGGGGTCTTAAAACACATACAGTTAGCATAAGCAGTTATTCAGGATTTTATCACAAAGGGGTTTGTAGGGGTCTTAAAACAAGGTCAAACAATTTATCCCATAAGATAAAATTTTATCACAAAGGGGTTTGTAGGGGTCTTAAAACCTTATTTTGGTTAATACTTTCCAACTTCCAATTTTATCACAAAGGGGTTTGTAGGGGTCTTAAAACTATAGTGGAGCAACAGATGAACTTGGAGCAATTTTATCACAAAGGGGTTTGTAGGGGTCTTAAAACAAGTTAGTTCTAATTTCTTTAAATAAAGATATTTTATCACAAAGGGGTTTGTAGGGGTCTTAAAATAAAGAGGTTCAAGATGTTACAGGTTGTGGAACTTGTTTTTATAACTTATCTTTGTAGCAATTTTCTGTCCACGTTACTCCTCATAATATATTTAACATTTTGCAGGTTTATTATGATATCACCTTAATATACATACATTATGTACTATTATCATCTAAATGTCCACATTAAACAATAAAAAGCAAATCATAAACTTGAAATTTATTTAAGAAGCATCTCAATTTCCAATGTTTTTTATAGTAACATCTACAAAAATACCTTATTTGAGGTGTTTGTTGTTGTCTCAATATATGAATTTTTTATGTATATTATTGTTATTTTTTAGGCTATTTTGTATACAATATATGTTTAATAAATAGTTAAACTAATATGTGGAACAGAAGGAATACCGTGTCATCTTTAGAAATAGATTATGAAGAAGATTTAATACCAAGAATAAGAGATTTAATTGATGGTTATGATAAAGATTCTATTCTTAAAGAATATCTTCAAAATGCAGATGATTCTGGTGCTACAGAATTAATAGTTACATTTGATAAGCAACGATATCCAAAATTAAATTCTACAAATTTTGAAGTAGCAAATTATAATGCCCTTTTATTGCAAAATAATTCACAATTTAAAGAAAAAGATTTTAAAAGCATAGTAAAAATAAGTGCTCAAGGTAAAACAGACGAGGCAAATTCTACTGGTAGATTTGGACAAGGATTTACTTCTAGTTTTAGTATTTCTGATCATCCTAGTTTTGTATCAAATGGTAGAGCTTATTGGTTTGATGTTCAAAGAATTGCTGTAAGTAAAGATAAAAACAAAAGTATTCAAGGTTGGAATTATACTAATTCTCAAGAGATAAGTGAATGGTTAGATACTTTTAATGATGTAATTGATGAAATTTTTGAAGGAACTATATTTAGGCTACCTCTAAGAAATGAAATAACTTCCAAAGAGAGTCAAATAAGTAATGAAATATTTGTATTTAGTGATTTTTTAAAATGGGTTGATGAGTGGAAGAACAATGTAGATAATTTATTGTTTCTTAGACATGTTCACAGACTTATTTTACAAGAAATAAATGAAGATGGTAAAAAAATAATCCATTTAGATATTAAGACAGAAAATAAAGATGAGCTTGAGAACTATAACAATATAATACAAAAAGAGTTTCAAGGTAGCCCTATTGAAATTTGTGAAAAGTGGGAACTACATGTTGATAAGTTACCACTTTTTACCTATAAACATAATTTTGAAATTAACTATTTTGATAGAAATGAAACGCAATATTTGCACGAAAGAAAAATTTTTGCTGTTATTAATGGACTGTTAAGAGGTAATAATAATTCATTGATAAAACAAGCAAAGAATGTTTTAAAGATTACTCCAAATCCTAGAAAAGTTTTACCTTGGATAGGAGTAGCAGTTGAAATAGATGATAGATATCTACCTATAAAAAATGAAAGTAAGTTTTTTACCTTTTTACCGTTACCAATTAAATCAAATTATCCCGTTCATATTCATGGTTGGTTTGATTTGAATCCTAAAAGAACAGAAATTACAAGCAGTGGAAGTGGAGATGATAAAGAAACTTTAGTTCATTGGAATGAGCTTCTTTTAGAAGAAGGAGTTTCTAAAGCATGGGCATTACTTATTGATTATTTAAAAATAGAACAAAATAGTCATTATGATTTTTGGGCTAAAGAGACAGAATTTCCATTAAACGATAAACTAATTAAAGGATTTTATAAACATATATCTGAATTAAAATGTTTTTATACAGCCTTTAAAGAAAAAAAAGAATGGTTATCTCCAAAAGAAATAGATTTACATTATTTTAAAGATGAAAAAAATGAAATTTTGCTTAATGCCTTTGAAAAACATTTTTCGATTATTCTTCCAAAACCACAAAAATATATTATTGATAATTTTGAAAATATAGGTATTGAACTAACTGAAATCACATCAGACTATATAAGAGGTTATTTAAGTACAGAATCAAAGATTATTAAGTTTCCTGTATCTATAGATAAAATGCCTATAGGTATGTTGAGAGAAAAAGAGTGGTTTTTAGAAATCTTAAAATATTGTGCTGATAATGGAGAAGACTATAATATATTGGATGGATTACCTCTTGAATTAACTTTAAATAGAAATATTTATAAAATTGGTTCAGATACATTATTTGATAAAAAGCCAAATTTAATACTTTTTCAAGATATGAAACATTTATTTATTGATGCAGAGTTAGTAAATTCCATTGAGAAATACGATACTCTACCTAATAGTTGGTTACAACCAACCCTAAAAAATCAACTTTCTTTATTGCTTGAATATTGGGAGCGTTTAACACTTTCAAAAGAATGGATTAAAGAAATTGTTAATTTAATCGTTGACTCCAATAAAGAAGAATATGACGAAGCAGAAGATGAAATCAAAAAACTTCAAATAGTCTATCAAGAAAATCATGAATATAAGACATTACAAAGTGATATAGAAAATTATTCCCCTTATATGCCAAGGGATGAAGATATTGAAAATAATTTAATATATTTAGAAGAGATCGAAATGAATGTTGTTCATCATGATTATGTTGAGATATATAAACCTCTTTTAAAATATGATGGGCTTATTACACAATTAACATCATACACATTAATTCAGCATCTTTTATTATTAAATAGTTTTGAATTTTTTAAGCAAAAAGAAACAAGAGAATATCTAATAGATATTTTTACTGAAAATATTTTTTGGTTTGAAAATTTGTCTAGCTATGAAAAATCAACCTTAAATTCTATGCCATTTGTTGAAACGGTGACTGATAATATCTATAACAAAAACACTGATACAAAACTTTTTTTACCAACAAATTTTACTCCACCAAAACATATAAAAAGTCTTGAAGGTGAATATGAAATTATCTCTGTAGAAGTAAATTCTAATCTTTATGAACTTTATAGAAAAATGGGATTTACTGAGCAAAATATTGATAGCTATATTCAAAAGATTATTATTCCTTTTTTAGAAAATAGTGATGATCAGAATAATAAAAAAGAAACTTTAAAATGGTTAGCCACAGAGTGGATTAAGATAAAAGAAGTAATAGATACTAATACTTTTAGTAGATTAAAAGATGCAAATATTATTCCAAGTTTTTTAGATATAGAGAATCTACACAAAGCATCAGAACTTTATATACCTACAATTAATTTACCAAAAATACTAGATAATAACAGATACAAATCTATATATTTTGAGGATGTAAAAATACAAGAGTGTTGGATAATTTTTTTGAAAGATTTAGGTGCTTCCTTTTCTATACTAGCACAGCATGTAGAAGATAGAGTAAAGCAAATAATTGAAGAAAATAATAAAAAAGATGCAATTATATTATTAAACTATATTGCAAATAATTTTGAAATATTTGAACAAATGAATATTTTAAACACTTTGGCAAAATATGCTTGGTATCCTGTAGAAGAAGCAAACGATTTATTAAAACCTAAGTATGACTATTCAGAGTTAAAAAGAGCAGATGAATTAATCTTGGATGATGATTTAAAAATAGCTGGTGGCTACTATCATATTTTAGATAGAAGTGTTAGGCTTGGTAAAAAAGATGAAAATAATAATATTAGTGAAAGAGAAATGGCTACAAAATTAGGAATAATAACTAATATTCCTAATGAGTCTTTTTTTGAAAGTTTTAGAGAGCTTATGAAACTATCCCCTATCAATGGACAAGTGGTTAATTATACTAAAGAAATTTATAAATATATTGGCAGAAGATTCAAAGATGGAATAATTGATTTTAATATAGAGGAAAAAAGCATATTGATTAATAATCAATGGATTGCTCCAAAGTATGTTTACCAAGTTGAAATTCATTTAACAGATATTTATAGTTGGAGTAGTTTAATTGGAGATGACAAAGAATCAAATTTAGCTAAAGGGTTAATTCAACTGGGTGTACAAGAAAAACCAACTTTTGATTTTTTAATAGAACTACTAAAAAGATTACCTCAAGAGCAAAATTTAAATCAAAATCAGTTAAAAGATGCAAAAGCATTACTTATTGAAATTCAAAAAGAAGATGAAAATTTAATTTATGATCAATTACCAATTTTGACAGGAGACAATCAACTTTCTTTATCTTCTAAATTATACATTAATGATTTACCCGCATATAAAAAAGCTACAGATAAGAATCAAATTTTAGAATTTTGTCAAAACCAATTTGAAAAATTAGCTAAAAGATTAGGAGTTAAATCTTTAAGTGGAAATTATACTTCTAAGATTTTTGATTATGAAGAATCTGAAAGTAGTCATGAAATTGTAAATATTTTGAAAAATGATTCTTTTAAAGAAGCTGTATTAAGACTTTTATATCATGAAAAAAAGATAAAAGAAGATGAAATAAATGAATCTATTATTCATGAAGTATTACCTTCAAACTTAACTTTTGTGAGTAAATTAGTTATTGAATACTCTATAGAAAATAATTTTCTATTTAAAAGTGATGAAACTACATACGAAGATGAAGGAAAACTTTATATCCTTGAACAAAATAATGAAGATGATATGATAGAAATTATTGCAAAATATATTTGTGATACAAAAAATTTATCAAGAGATGTTTTTGGATGGATTGAAAGAATCCTAAGAAATAAAATGAATAGAGAAGAAATTCATAATTTTTTAAATAATAAAAAAGTCATCGATTTACCTCAAGAATTTGATATAGATGATGAAGTACCATTATTTTTAACTCCTAATACAAAACAATTTAATGAAAAAATAGTTTATGATACTTCTATAAAGCAAGAAGAAAATCATGAACAGTTAAATATTGAATCAAAAGGAGAAATAGCTCCTCCCATTAAACCAAAAACCACATCAGAAAATGTAGGTACAAACAGCAATGAAAAGAGAAATAGAGGAAGTAGTACTTATCCTTATCTCAATAAAAGTTCATCAAATATTAATAAAAGAATAATAAGTTCTAATGATAGAAAACCTGTATATGTTGGAAAAGAAAAAGAAGTAGATGAAGAACAAAGTAAAGGAGAAAAAGAGAGTGCAAAAGAGATAGGAGATAGAGGAGAAGATTATATTTTAGCTCATAAAGAAACTTTACTTCTTTCAAAAGATAATGATTTTCAAAAAGCACAAGTTAATAACAAAGGCTTTGATATATATGAAAAAGATATAAATGGACATATTATTCGATATATTGAAGTTAAAACATTAACAGGGCAATGGGGACAAGGTGGAGTGGGAATCACAGAACATCAACTTGAATTTTCTCAAAAAGAAAAAGATAAATGGTGGTTATTTGTAGTCGAAAATATTAATACAAATAATACTAAAGTTTATCAGTTTAAAAATCCTATATTGGAAGCTAATAGATTTATGTTTGATAATAGTTGGAAACAGTTAGCTTACCAATCAGATAGTGTAGAAAATCGAGAACCAAAGATTAATGATAAGTATGAGATAGAGATTGAAGGAATAATGACTAAGTGTGTAGTTACTACTGTAAAACAAAGAGGAGTTTTTTTTCAAGTTGATTTAATTTTAGAAAATGAAAAAGTTATAAATAAAAAGAGATTTGATAAATCTTGGAGAAAAATAGATGGCTAATATTATACCTATATTAACAGATACTCAAATATCTGAAATTGAACCAAAATCAGAACAAAAAGTTTACAGAGCATTATATGAACAATTACCAGATAATTGGTTAGTTATTCATTCGTTAGAATTTGTAAAAAAAACATCTCCATACAATAGTCATGGAGATAGAGAAGCTGATTTTGTGATATTTGCTCCTGATTATGGAGTGTTGGTGATAGAAGTCAAAGGTGGTGGAGTAGAATGTGATGGGCAAATTAGACAATGGTATTCTATAGATCGATATCAAAATAAGCATGAAATAAAAAATCCTTTAACTCAAGCTAAAGATGCAAAATATGAAATAAAAAATCATTTAGAACAAAGAGGTAAAAAAAACATTTTATTAGCTCATGGAGCATTATTCCCTGATATATCAAATGTTAATGCTTTATCCAATCCTGCAATCCCTAATAATATTTTAGGAGGAAGCGATAAATTAAGTGATTTAAAAACTTGGATTATTTCTATTTTTCAATTTTACGCAGGGGAACAACTAAATTATAATCCATTAGAAACTAGTGGAGTTAATTTAGCTAGTCAAATATATGGAAAACAAGTAACAATTCAACAATCTCTTGCGAGTAAAATTGAAACTGAAATAAAACAACAAATTATTTTAACAAATCAGCAAAAAAATATACTTCGACAATTAAGAAAAAGAAAGGAAGCAATTATTGAGGGAGGTGCAGGAACTGGTAAAACAGTATTGGCTTTAGATCATGCTCAAACTTTAGCCAAGCAGGAATTAAAAGTTTTACTACTCTGTTATAACGAAAAACTTGGTAATACATTGAAAGAAAAGTCACTAGGAATAGCAAATTTACATCCTATGAGTTTTCATCAATTTTGTAATTGGAGAATAAAGCAAGTTGTGAATGATGCCAACAGAAATTTACTAGCAGAATCAGCAATAAATTATCCTAATGAAGATAAATTTAATGTTTGGATGCCTGATGCATTAATAAATAGTTATGATATTTCGCCTATTAAATATGATGTAATTCTTGTAGATGAAGGACAAGATTTTAAAGATGAGTATTGGTTGGCTATCGAAGAGCTAAGAGATAGAAGCAGTGATATTAAATTATATATTTTTCAAGATGGAAATCAAGCTATATATGCTTCAACAGATGAACTTCCAATTAAAAATGAACCATTATTTTTATTTGATAATTGTAGAAACACTAAACCTATACATCAATTAGCATATCAATTTTATCAAGGTGAAGAGATTGCTGCACCTGAAATAGAGGGAGAACCAATTCAGTATATAGTTAAAGATTCACTTGAAAAACAAGCTTTCGAAATTGATAAAAAAGTTGCTGAATTAATACATAAAGAAGATATTAAACCCGAAGATATAGCAGTTATTGTAATGGACAATTTCAATATAGCACAAGAATTATTAGAAAAGACGAAGAATAATAAAATATGGGCTTTTAAAGAATTTTTTCCTCAATCAAAAGTATTGGTAGAAACAGCCAAAAGATTTAAAGGTCTTGAATCTAAGATAATTTTTTTATGGATATTAGATTCATCAAATATGAGTGAAAAAATGTTATATGTATCTATTTCTCGTGCTAGGTTTAGGCTTTGGATTGTTGGAGATACAGATATTAAAAAAATAGAAGTTTAACAAAGCCTATCACCGAACGAGTAAACCTGTCGGTGAAGTTAACCATTCCACAACCTCTTATATTTGGAGTAGTTTCTACTAACAGAAAGCTTGTTCCAAAAAGAGTTGAGATTTGGAGCATGTCCATAATATAATGGATTTTTAAATTTATTAGAGTTAATGATACGATAAATATAGTTTTTCATACCGTTATTTGGCATGTAAAACTTGCTTTTTCATACCAATTTAGTTAAAATGATTCCATGAAAAAACAAAAATGGATTTGGGAATACGAAGAGTATCCTAATTTTAAATATGATAAAGATAGATTATCACTAATATTAAGAGATATTGCATATGAGCAAGGTAAACTAAAAACTTTTATGCTTTTAATGGACCAAGAAAGTACAAAATACTCTTTAGCTACTACCCTTGAAAATGAGATAATAGCCAGTTGTCAAATTGAAGGAGAAATATTAAATAGACAAAGTGTAAGATCTTCTATTAAACAAAAACTTGGACTTGAATCTCATGAACACTATAATGCTATTAGGAAAGAAGACAACTATGTTGAAATATTAATTGATGCTAATACACATTATAATGAAGCTTTAAATTTAGAAAAAATATTTGGTTGGCATCATGCAATGTTTGAAAAGGGTTACAGTGGATTTTCTAAAATAAAAGTAGCTCAATTCAGAGGCGATGGCTCTATGCAAGTTGTATCAGGTGATTACGGAAATGAAAAGATTCATTATGAAGCACCACCCTTTGATACATTAGAGCAAGAAATGAATAGTTTTATCCAATGGTTTAATGAAACACCTAGTTCTTTAGAAAAAGCAGCAATTACACATCTTTGGTTTGTAATTATTCACCCTTTTGATGATGGAAATGGTCGTATAACTAGAGCTTTAACAGATAGAGTTTTATCCAAACTAGAAAAGTCTTCTTTTTCAAAAATTTATACTATGTCAAAGAGTATCTATGAAGATAGAAAAGGATACTATAATGCACTAGACAAAACAACAGGTAGATTTGAAAAAGACGAGCCTTTAGATATTACATATTGGATGGAATGGTTTTTTAAAACTCTACATAACGCTTTATTAGATGCCCAAAAACAACTATCATACATTGTTGATAAAACAAAGTTCTGGGATGCTCATAGAGGTGATGAATTAAATGCAAGACAAATTAAAGTATTAAATAAACTTCTAGATATAGGTAATGAAAATTTTAAAGGTGATTTAACAAAGAAGAAATATGTAAAAATTGCTAATACAGCAGAAACCAATGCATCGAGAGACTTAGTAGACTTACTTGAAAAAGCTTGCATCAAAAAAGTTGAAGGTACTTCAGGTAAAGGTACTAAATATACGATAAATCATAAAACTTGATATTTTTAACTAGTGATTAAATGAAGTAGTCAAATTGACTACTTCTTCATAGCTACATCTTTAATTGCTCTATAGATTGTATTACGAGCTACATGAAAAAACTTAGATAACCATTCAACAGACTTTCCTTTTTCGTGCTGTTTATATATAAAGTTTTTATCTTTATTACCCAGAATAGCTTTTCTACCAAACTGAACACCTTTTTTCTTTGCAGCTTCAATTCCTTCTCTAACACGTTCATTTATCAAATCACGTTCAAACTCTGCAATAGCACCTAACATTGTAAATAACAATCTACCTGCTGGAGATGTTGTATTAATATTTTGATGTAACACTTTAAGATTTACATCTTTATTTTGTAAAAACTTTGCAATGTTATGAAGGTCTATTACAGACCTTGCTAATCTATCCAGTTTTGTAATATAAAGTACATCACCTTCTCTTACGAAGCCCATCATAATCTTAAATTGCTCGCGATCTGCTTCATTCTTTCCTGATCTTTTTTCTGAAAATATCTTTTCACAGCCTGCACTCTTGAGTTGATCAATTTGATTCTCAAGATTTTGACTAGAAATTGAAACTCTTGCATAACCTACATTCATAATAAATCCTTTGTATTGAACTTACTATTTATCTCATATATTAGAATGATTGTAAAGTAATATCTATTTTTCGGAAAGTACAGGTTGTGGAACTTGTTTTATAACTTATCTTTGTAGCAATTTTCTGTCCACATTAATCTTCATAATATATTTAACATTTTGCAGGTTTATTATGATATCACCTTAATATATATACATTATGTACTATTATCGTCTAAATATCGATATTAAATATACATCAAAAATATCATAAACTTAAAATTTATTTAAGATGCATCTCAATTTCCAATGTTTTTTATAGTAACATCTACAAAAATACCTTATTTAAGGTGTTTGTAGACATTTTAATATACGACACTTTTTGTGCATGTTATTTGTTGATTTTTATGGTGTTTTATATATAATGTATATTCAATAAATAGTTATGCATTTATTGACAAAATAATTATCCACTTACAAGGAATTTAATGAATAGTAAAATAGATATTGTTGAACAATTATTAGAAGATGGTAATAAATTTAATTTTCAAAATTTTTGTTATCCAAATACTAGTTATGAAGGAAAATATGGTGGTGAGGATACAAGTGAGTGGATTGAATACAAAACGCGTGTAAAAAATTTTATTAGTAAATCAATGTCAGAAGATTCTCCTGCTATAAAAATGGTAAAAGTTGCATTAGCTATTCAAACACAAGGCAATTATCCAGAAAATTTTGAACGAGCAAAGTCTTCACTTTTAAAAGCATTAGAAAATACTAAAAATGCATTACAAGAAGATATATATGGTGAATTAATTGATGAAGAGAGTGAGAATATATCACCTTCTCTTTCAAATAAAGTATTTGTTGTTCATGGTCATGATTCTGAATTAAAAAATGATATAGAAAGATTTATTCATGAAATTGGTTTGGAACCAATAGTTTTGCATAGACAAGCAGATGAAGGCAACACAATTATAGAAAAATTTGAAAAAAATGCAGATGTAGGATATGCCTTTATTTTACTAACACCTGATGAAATTGCATACACTATTGATCAACAAAATATCCCAAATGATTTAAAAACTATAGAATATAGAGCTAGACCAAATGTGATCTTTGAATTTGGATACTTTATTGGTAAACTTGGACGTTCAAAAGTTTGTTGTTTACATAAAGGGGATACATCTGTTCCCAGTGATCTTTCAGGATTAGTTTACAAGAAAATTGATACTAATATTGATTCCATAGCTTATTCTATAATAAAAGAATTAAAAGCAGTGGGATATAATATTAAAGTATAAACATGCATAACAAAACATAAGAGCTAATAAATTACCCAGGCGTTAAGTTACTCTATACCGCTTACTTTTCTAGCAGTTTTTATTAATCAAAAGTTTGTTCCAAAAGAGTTAAATTGTTGAACATACTCCATAAGGTACAGGTTGTTGAGCTTAGAATTTTAATTTGGAGCTTTTTAAAACCTAAGTATGAACTATTGTAGCTGGATCAATCCTTTTAATTTTCAAATTTTATTAAACTTAGTTTTTTATGCTGAATATTCTTATTTTTATGACAATAATAAGCTTGATAAAATTCAAAATTCCTTCTATTATTAATTTTACATTTATTAGCAATTATATCAATTATTCTTAATTTATCTTCTAAAGGTGTCTTAATACCAAATATAAGACCTTTTAAGTGTTTGAAATCATATTGCAGAATTCTATTCTCTTTTTTTATCTCGTTATCAAGAAGACCACTTAATATTAGCCTATATTCTTTTTCATACTCCCAATCTTTAGTCTTAATCAAAATATTTTTATAAAAAGTATCCCAATAGTTTTTTCTCCATTTATTTTGGTCTTGATTAAAGTCATCAAATATTTTACTATCAGAACTATGACCTTTATACCAAGTGGAATAGAGTTTTCCCATTGGTAATCTTCCAATTGAACTGAAGAAGTCAATTTCAGGGTATCCTTCTTGATAATTGACTTTATAAAATTTATGTTCAGTATTACCTCTAACAATACCATTTAAATCTTCACCAATTTTTCCATTTGAAAAAGAAATAGATTCTTTTTCATTAGCTTCAAATATTAAACAAACTCCCTTATGACTATCTCCATAATGTCCCCATACTGATGAGTTGTGACTTTCAGTCATAAAACAAGCAGTATACCAATTTGGATACATCAATTTTTCAAGACTTTCCAAATAGATATTTACAAAATCTACTAAGAGAAAATTTTTATTTGGAAAATTAATTACAAATTTATTTTGGGCATTATTAATCAAAGCAAATTCATTATGCACTTGTTTTTGAATAAATATTAACTCTTCAAATTTCTTAATACCGTTTTCTTCTTTTAAAACCTTTTCCAAAATATTAATTGATTCTTTTATTATATTTACAACCTCCAAATCAATATTATCAATTTTTTCTCTTTTGGGAATAAACTTTCTTTCTTCAAAGTTTCTATAAATTATTTCAAGAGTAATAAAATGGATAGTGTTAAAATAAGAACTTAATTCATCTCTTTTAATAGGAGTTGTTCTTGTAACAATTGTATCAATAAAGTCTTCAAATATTTCAAAAAATTCTTTTGATATTTTTTCAAATAATTCTTTATACATAGGAGTTGGAAAATCATCAAAACTATTATAAATTGGTATATTATCCGCTGTTATTTTATGATGTTCCTCTCCTGCAATAATATAAAGAGATGAGATTCGTTCTAAACACATTAAATAGTGTTTAAAAAGATTTTTATAAGTAATTGAATCACCATTAAAGACTAAATCTTTAAATCCTTCCATTGGGTCATTAAGCTGATTAGGAGAAGCAAAATAAATAGACTGATTTTCTAATTCATTATATTTTTCACCAAGTAAATTATCTATGCTTCTAAATCTATAAAATGTTTTCATAATCTAAGTCCATTAATTAAAGTAAATTTATTTGATATATTCAAATGTATTCTAAAATCTATTTTATCATATATTTACTATTACAATTTGCAATATTAAAACTACAAAGCCAGTTATTACAGGTTGTTGAACTTGTTATTTTAACTTAGATACTTTAAGATTAAAGCTCATATAAAAGAAATAAAAGACATAATAGAAAATAATTTAAAAATTAAAGAGTAATTCAAATAATTTACGAAGGATAGAATGGATGAAAGGTTTAAAAAAAACAGCAGGTATATTAATATTTAGCTTAAGCATAATATTTCCACTTCATTTGTTTTCAGATACCTTAAAAATAGCTACAGATGAATGGTGCCCTTACGATTGCTTGCCAGGAGAAAATGATGGAAAAGTTGGTTATTTAGGTGATCTATTAGTTGAAACCATGAAAGCAAGAGGTCATAAAGTTGAGTTTGTAAAAGTTAATTATGCACGTGGTTTAGAATTGGTTCGAGAAGGAAAATTAGATGGAACTATGGCTTGTTACAGAGAAGAAGCACCTGATTTTATTTTCCCAGATTTTCCACTTGGAAAAAGCAACAGCACCTTTTTTACCCTTAAAGACTCTTCTTGGAAGTATACAGGAACCCAGTCACTTAAACAAGCTAAGATGATTGGTATTATCGATGGTTATGACTATGTTGATCCAACAGTAATGGAGTATCTTAATACAAAACCAAATAATGTTTTAGCAATGAAGGGTGAAAAGCCATTGGAAAGATTGTTAGAGATGTTAATTAGTGGTCGGATAAGTACTATTATTGAAGATAAAAGTGTTTTGGAATATAAAATCACTCAAATGGGTAAAACAGATTTAGTAAAAGTCTCTGGAGTAACGGACTCAGTGATTGATGTTTTTGCTAGTTTCTCACCAAAAATAAAGAACTCAAAAGAGTATGCTAAAATTCTCTCAGAAGAAACTCTAAAAATGCGAAAAGATGGACGACTACAGGTTCTTTTGGATAAATATGGAATTAAAGACTGGCAATCTAAGTAAAAGGTTTATTGTTTAATGATCAGCTCTCCATTCAAACGTTTTCGTCAAAGCATTGCTTTACACCTATTAACTACGATTTTCAGCGTTTATTTTTTAGTGGCAGTGGCAGTAACAGTTGTTCAACTTTATAAAGAGTATGAAGATACTAAAGCTAAATTTTATAAGGAGATTCAAACCTTACCAGCTACTTTTAATCGGGGTATTGTTAACTCAGTTTGGACTTACAATAAAGAGTTGTTACACTCTATTTTACTAGGTATGCACAATTTACCAATTGTAGTGGGGATTAAAGTTGAATCGATTGATCATAAAATGGATTTACAAATTGGAGCAGTGCTCAACGAAAAAAATGAGATAACTTATTATGATTCTTCTGGAAAAGTAACGGTGCAAAAAGAGTTTGGTTTTGGTACTGATACATTATTTAAGTATGAATTTCCTATGGATTATACGGGAGCAGCCTTTGATCATAAAGTACCTCTAGGCAAAGTTACCTTATACTCCAATAATCAACTAGTATTTGATCGGGTTAAATATGGTTTTATTCTTATTTTAATTAATTCCATCATCAAAACAATTGCACTTTGGTTTATTATCTATTATTTTATAAAAAAATATTTAGGAGAACCTTTGGAAGAGTTTACGACTAAAATACGTAAGCAAGATGTGCTGTCTCCTCAAGCTATTGATTTAAACATTCACTGGACAGATACAAATGAGCTGTTAATATTGAAAGATAGTTATAACCAGATGATTCAACGTTTAAATAAACATAAGCTCCTTAGCATTACAGATAAGCTCACAGGAATATTCAACAGACTAAAACTTGATGAAGCACTCAAAAATGAATTTAACCGTAGTAATCGCTTCAAAAGTAGTTTCGGTATCATTATTATAGATATTGATTATTTCAAAAGAGTCAACGACACCTATGGTCATCTAGTTGGGGATCAAGTACTTACTCGATTTGCCAAAATACTTAAAGAAAATATACGTAAAGTTGATATTTTAGGACGCTGGGGTGGTGAAGAGTTTATGATAATATGTCCAGAAACTAATTTTCAGGGCACTATAAAAGTAGCAGAATCTCTTCGTGAAATAATTAGTAAATATGAATTTCCAACAATTAATAATATTAGTGCAAGCTTTGGAGTATCTATGTATGATGGTGATGAAAATATAGATAAAGTTATTGCACGTGCAGATGATGCTTTATACACAGCAAAAGAAAATGGGAGAAACAGGGTTGAAGGTAAGTGCTAGCTATATTATAACCTCTTATATTTGGTGCAGTTTTTATTAACGGTAAATTTGTTCCAAAAAGAGTTGGGTTTTTGAACATACTCCAGAAGGTACAGTTTGTGGAACAAGCATCTTGATAACTCATTTTTTGTCCTATTTAGTGTTGACAGATCAGAATTTGATATATTTTTATAATGTAAATTAAATGAACGTTTAAAATACACTTTTTACTAAAGGAAAAAAATACTAATAGGATATGTAAGAGTTTCAAAATCAGATAATTCACAAGTTTTAGATTTACAAATTGATGCACTTATAAATTCAGGAGTAAAAGAAGAAAATATTTATAGTGATAAAATTTCTGGAAGTAAAGATGAAAGACCTGGATTAGAAAATTGTTTAAAGGCATTAAGAGAAGATGATATTTTAGTTGTATATAAACTTGATAGACTTGGAAGAAATTTAAAACATTTAATTCAAACTGTAGAAGATTTAACAAAAAGAAAAATTGAATTTAAAGTTTTAAGTAGTCAAGGTGTAAATATAGATACAACAACACCTGCTAGTAAAATAATATTTTCTATATTTGGAGCATTAGCTGAATTTGAAAGAGAATTAATTAGAGAAAGAACAATAGCTGGAATTCAAGCTACACGTGCAAGAGGAAGAATGGGTGGAAGAAAATTTAATCTTACAAAATCACAAGTAAGACTTGCAGAAGCTTCAATGAAAAACAGAGATACAAGTGTTACTGAACTTTGTAAAGAATTAAAAATCACAAGAGCAACTTTATATAAATATATTTCACCAAGTGGTGAATTAAGAGATTATGCAAAAAAAGTTCTTGAGAAATAGCTCACTAATTAGGAGCTATTTTTAATTATTTAACTTCAAAAGATAAAGTTGTTTTATCTCCTATAAGTTCACAATCTTCATTATTACTACTTTTTTTATAATCAGCTCTTAAATACCAAAATCCACTTTTTAAAGCTTTAAAAACAAACTCTCCTTTTAAATCTGTTTTTGAATAAAATGCCATAGATTCACCTTCTCTATGATTGTGATGGTCATGGTGCTGTTCACCCAAAAATCCCTCTACACTTCCATAAACATCAATAAATTTTAGAGGTTTTCCATCTTTTGTTACTTTAAATTTTATAGAAACACCCTCTTTTATTTCAGATGCTTTTACTAAAGGAGTAATTTCAAACTCATTACCTAAAGGTTTAGTAGCAAATTCTCCATCATTTTCTCCAACCACTAAAATTGATTTTCCAAGCATTGAGTAAACTCCACACTCTTTTACATTTTGACTATCTTTTCTCGTTTTATTCATCTCCCATTTTCCATCTTTATTTTTAATCCAAGGAGTGGGTTTATATTTTGCTTTTATTATATATGTACCATCTTGTAGTTTTTCATTTGCATAATATCTGTAAAATTCCTCTTTTTGAATAAGTGGTATTTCTGCTTTTGGGCTAAAAAGTTTTATTGGTTCAAAAATAGTTTCTCTCTCTTTTGATATTTTTTCAGCATTTGGAAAATGATCTCCATAAATCATCTCTGCTTTAAAAATATCTTCATTAACTCCTTTTACCCAAAGATTATGAGCATAAGCAGTTGTTCCAAGAGTAACTATAGTAAATAATTTTAAAATATTTTTCATTTTTTTCCTTTAATTAAAATTTATAATTCATTGATAGTGTAAAGTTTCTAGGATCACTTGGGGTTAACCATGATCTGTCATAACTACTTACGATATATTCTTTATCAAAAAGATTGTCGATATTAAATTTAAAAGTTAAATTTTTGTCTGCTTTCCAATAAGAAACAAGTTTAACTGTTGTATAACTAGGTAAAGTAAAACTATTTATGTAGTTTCCTTCTCTTTTTCCAACATAAGAAATCCCACTTCCAATACCATATGAACTACTACTTGAAAGTGAGTCCTCCCACATTGCAAGAATTCCTCCACTATGTTTTGGAACATTTGAAAGTTCTTTTCCTTCTAAATTTACGACATTTCCTGTTAAATAATCAACAGCTCCACCACTATCTTTTGTAATTTCTGTATTTGTATAAGCATAATTTGTACTAATTTTTACATTATCCGTTACTTTACCATTTATATCAATTTCTATACCTTTGCTTCTTACTTCACCTGCTGCAATTGAATAGTTACCACTAGGGTCTGAACCTGTTAAAACATTCTCTTTATCTATTTGATATAAAGATAAAGTTCCACCTACTCTTTTATTTAAAGATTCAAATTTAAGACCTACTTCTAAAGATTCACCTTCTTCAGCTTCAAAAGTATCTCCATTTATATCCACACCTGTATTTGGTCTAAATGATTTTCCTGTTGTTGTATAAACAGACCATTGTTCATCTAAAAGATATGTAATTCCAAGCCTTGGAGAAACTGCATAATCATTTTGAGTAGTAGTTTTTTTATTTATATTATTTGTAGAATCAATATCTATTTGGTCATATCTAACACCTGCTAAAAATCTAAATTTACCAACTTCAATTTCATCTTGTGAAAATAAAGCAATTGCATTGTGTTCTTCTGTTCGATCAGTTGATAATGTACCTTTTCCTGTTGCTAAAGTTGTATATGTAGGATTCGAATAAATATTAGAAACTCTTACTGAATTATTTAAGTTATACATTATAGTATCTGCTTCAAATTTATAAGCTTCTGTTCCTAATAAAAGAGTATTTTTCATATTTGCTATATTAGAAACATTTTTTATATCTGCTTGAAAAGATATATCATCAGAAGTATAATCCCGATATCTTGTTCTTAATAATACACTATCACTTGTTACATTTGTAAATGGTTTCACTTCAGATGCATAACCTTCTAAACTATTATCTTTATATGCAATACCAGCATTTCCACTCCAACTATCTGAAAAATAGTGTTCGAGTTTCATTTGATGAGTATAGTTTTTAAGATTCATATCTCCATCATTTGGATTTCCAAAAAATGTTTTATAATCTATTGCTTTTAAATCTCTATTTATTGCAACAATACCCCTATCAAGTGGAGCTTTTTGTTCTATATATTCACCGTTATAAGTTAAAAATGTATCATCATTAATACTCCATAGTAGGGATGGTGCTATAATATTTCGATTGCTTTCCATATAATCGCGGAAATTCCCATCTTTTTGAATAGCGGCATTTAATCTAAATGCTACAGATTCATTAATAGGTCCTGTTAAATCTATTGACGTTCTATAAAAATCATAACTTCCAACAGATGTTTCAACTGAATATTCAGGCTTAAATTTTGGTTGTTTTGTATTTATATTTATTGTTCCACCTGGTTCGCTATTTCCATAAAGGGCAGCTGATGGACCTTTTAAAAACTCAATACTTTCTATATTTGCTGTATCTCTTGGAGCGTTATATCCTCTATTGTCTGAAAATCCATTTTTTAATAGACTCATTCCAGTATTTTCATGTCCAGCAAACCCCCTGATTGAGAAATTATCCCACATTCCACCAAAGTTATTTTGTTGTGATATTCCACTTACATAACTTAATGTATCTTTTAAAGTAACAGCATTAACATCATCTATTACCTCTCTATTTACAATTTGAACAGATTGAGCTGTCTCTTTTAATGGAGTATCTGTTTTTGTTGCTGAAGTTGATTTAGTTTTGTAATATGAGTATTCATTTTCATTTATTGATGAATTATTCTCTACAATAATTGCTTCTAAAACAACCTTATCATTGGATTTTGTATCCACTGAGAATACTTGAATTGGTAAAGATATAAAAGAAGTCATAATTAAAAATAATTTTCTTTTCCTCATTTTTTTCCTTATATTATATTAATACAACTAAGTTGCAAAGAAATATTATACAAATAATACTTAATTAATAATAATACTTAATATTAATTATAGGTTTTGTAACTAAATTAATTTATATTCAATAGGTATTTGAATTTCTATTGAAATTTCACTTTTAGGAAATTTTTTTGAAGCTTCTTCAATTGCCTCTCTTGTTGAATTTTTTAAAAGAGAAGGACCTTCTATAATTTGTATATTTTGTACACTACCATCTTCTAAAATTCTAAATTTTACTATTACCTATTCCTTCAATAGAAACTTTTTTAGCCCTAGGGAGATACTTTACATTTTGATTTATTAAGCTTCTAATTAATGCTAGATTCTTATCTACATACTCTTTTGTATCAACTTTTGTCTGTTTTATTTCATTTGGTAAATCACTTTTTTGATTTTCATTTTTAATTGTATTAGTAAGTAGTTTCTGATTTTTTATAGGTTTTTCTACTTCTTTTTTTTCAACAACTTTTTTTTGAATATTCTCTTTTCTTGGTTTTTCAATTTTCTTTTTTAATTGGCGTTGAAACTTCAACTATAGGTTCAGGTTCAATAATAGGTTCTGAAATAGTTTGAGTAGAAGTTTGTTCTTGCTGAATCATCACATGACTAAGTGATATTTTCAATTCTTCTTGCTTTTTTTCTTCAACAATTAAAATATCTGCAAAAGTATAAAATAAAAAAAATGTTTCAACTAAATATAAAATAGTTGTGATAAAAAATGAACTAAAGTATCTATTCATTTCTTAGCTCCAATTACTACAGGTTGTTGAACTTATTTTTAAATTTATCTTTTTATATCTATTTTCTGTTAACAGATTAAAGTTGATGTATCAGTTGTTTTTGTTTAAGATATATAAATATTAATTATCTTTTATATATAATTATTTTGCTTAAAATAATTTAGGGGAGTCTTAAAAGGTCTGGAGCAACACCTTGCAGTGAAAAATCCAAAAATGTTGTATAGAAATATACCAACTAATAAATATAATAAAGGAAATATAATGCAAGACAAAAAAAATACAGAACAATTTTCAACTCCAAAAAATAAAGTTCTAACAGAAATAAAATACAACTTAGCTCTTTCTTTAGCATTAAGTCTAAATGTAAATCTAAGTACTAATGTAACAATAAACACTGCTAGGGTGTTGCCCTATATCAAAAAATAAAGAGCAAGAATAAGTCATACAAGTGAAGGTTTAAATGATGGCTTTACTTTTTTCTTGCTTTTTGAACAGTTTTTACTAACAAAAAGTTTTTCCCAATAAGGTTTGTAATTTAGATCATTTTCCTAAAGTACAATTTTAGGCTTAAATTCTATTTCTCCTGATTTAAACAATTTTTTTTCTATATTATAAATCTTTTCTTCAATAACAGCTTTAACTATAATATCACTAGGAATACTTATTGTATAAATCCTTTGAACTAAAAATGTTTTTTCATTTAGCCACAAACCATCACTACTTATAAATAAATGTATCGGATGATAAGGTAATACTATGGGATATCTAACTTGGCAACCATCAATACGTTCTAATTCACTAAATTCTAAACTTGAAGAAAGATAACTTATTCTTTTTCTTGATATATTATTAAATTTTGCATAAGCTAAAAATTTAATATTTGAGTCCTCCATTTTTCTATGTAAGCCAATATGATACTCTTGATTTTCAACTTTTGAATTATCTAAATTTATAAAGTCTTCAATTGCCTTATCAATATTAAATTGTAATAATCTTTGCTTTATTAATTTATGTTCTGGAGTATATGCAGAAACAAATAGTTCAATTGCCGGGATTAAAACTGTTATACCAGTATCACTAATTAATTTTGTATAATTTGTTTTATTAAAATAAGGTATTTTATACTGTTCTGATTTTTGAAAATTTATTTTGTAAATATTTGAGAGGGAATTTTCTAGTGAAGCTATTTTTTCATCAAACTTCAATATTTGAGGAGAATTAATAGTAAAATCAAAATTAAAATTTATATCTTCTGTATATTCAAAATTATCAAAATCTCTCCTTTTTTTTAAAACTCTTTCACGTTTTTTCCATATAGAACCAATTCTTACTGCATCAAGTTCTGGTATTGGAATGTAAACAATAATATCATGAGAATTTTTTATAAAAGTTTGATTAACAATGTCTACTTTTCTTAAAACTACTTGTATATTTGGAATTTGTGATTCATTTTTTAGTTTTATAGCAGCTCCATAGTTTAAAACTAAATAGTAATCGTCATTACCTAGTAGTTTTTGATATGGTAAGTTTTGTGTTTTATTATTTTCTAACATAAAATATTGTAGCATTTTTTATCTACAAATAGTCTCACAAGGAACACCATCTTTATCTCTATCAAGCTTTGATACTCCACATTGTTTTAAATAAAACATAGCTCTTTACAACTATTCATTTCTTTACAATATTTTTTACCTTCACATTTAAGCACAGGTTTACTTCAGATTTTTGCTTTTTTATATCTGCATAGAAAAGAAATAATGCGAGAGTAATTATTATTATTATTATTAGAATTTTATACATAGAATAAATTTTCTTTATGTTCTTATTTTAATCGTGAGTATAAATAATACTCACGATATATTTGAAAACCTACAATTCAAATTGCTCATTTTCTTGATAATAACCTTTATATTTTGTATTTTTTAATATTTCTATAAAATTCTCTTGGTCAACTGGAAAACCAGATAATAGATCATCAACATAAAAGTCGTCTAAAAAAATATAAGGATTTAATAATATTATTCTTTTCCTTTTATAGTTAAATGTCACATAAAAAATGTAATGTGGTAAAAATCCTCCCCTTATGCTAAATTCTTCTTCTTTTTCATGTAATGGATTATATTTAGGTAAAGAGATATTTTTTTCCATTTCTTTTGTTAAATAACCTTTGTTTTTTGCAAATATACCATGAGAAATAAATGGTTTATTAATAAAATAACAAAATATTATTCCATCATTTTTGTCACTTGTAATTGAAAATTTATTAGCTATGTTTAAGGATTCTGTTGTAGAAAGAAAGTAAGATTTTTCATTAATTACATTACCAACAGTATGTAAAAAAGCCATATAATAATCTTTTATAAATATTCTTTTATCAGAATTACTTAAACTTTCTAGAAAAGTTCTTTTATTATCAATATTTTTAAAAAAATCACAAAAATCATTATTAGATAAAATAAAATTTTTTAATTTTGGAGGGAGATTATCTCTATTAAAAACTTCACTTATCATCGTAAATATTTCTTCAAATATTCTATTATCGACTCTATCAATACGAAATAAGCCATTATTATCAATATTACTAGTCATAATTAAATTATTTGCTTTTTCACCTAATTTAAAAATTTTATTCAAAGCATCTAAAATATCTTCTGAATTTAATTTTTCTTTTATTTTAGTAAAATTATCGCCTCTATATAAAAACTTAATATTTTCTTCTAAATTTTTAAACACTTCTACTAACTTTCTGTATTTTTCAAGCTCTTCAGTATTTAATTTCTCAATTTTATTATTCTTAATAGTATATAACTCTGATTCATTTAGCTCAATCATATTTTTTCCTTTAGTAATTTAATAAATCATAATTTTTCATATCAATTCTGAATTATTTAGAGATAAATTTTAGTTAATATTTTCATTTAATTCCTCATAACTTAAAAAGTCTATTTCATCTATAAAATTACGATTCTCATCAAAATTCATTGGTACTATATTTGAAAATACAACTAAAGCTTTTAATTCAAAATCACTATCAATTTTTGTAAACTTTATAACACTTTCTAAATTCTTTTTTAATTCTTCACATCGTGAATAATGTTTATACAATCTATCTTTTTTATTTTTACCATTTATTTTTCTAATTTGTCCTTTAAACTCATAAAGTTGCCTAGCAATTTCACTTTGATTTTTTGCCATTTCTAAATCTTTACATTCAATAGCATAAACGATATTTTTTTCTTCACTCCAAGCAAAAACATCAATATCTCCAAAATCCTCAGTCATCTTTTTATTAAAAATTTCAGTAAGTTTAATTTCTTCTCTTGCATTAAATCCCAATTCAATAAATTTATCTTTAACTTTTGTATTAAATGAAAGTCCTTTTTCTTTCACTAGATTTCCAATCCATTTTTGCATTTTCTTTGATTGAAATTGATTAGCCTCTAAATGTCCTTCATGTACATTTCTAATTAAATTAAAATATCCTCTTCTTACTAATTCTGGTGAAATTATTAATGTACCTTCAAATGAATCAATCTCAATAATTGGCTTCATAATTATTGAATATCTTCTTCTAAATTTCCAAGGTTGCCAATCAGTTGATTTAAAAGGTTTTGGAATAGAAGTCCAATCTCTTCTTGTATGAATAATTAAAGAATCTAATACTTTAGAAAAAATCTCTTTTTTATCTTTATCAAATTCTTCTATATTTTTTTCTTCACTCCAAGCAAAAACATCAATATCTCCAAAATCCTCAGTCATCTTTTTATTAAAAATTTCAGTAAGTTTAATTTCTTCTCTTGCATTAAATCCCAATTCAATAAATTTATCTTTAACTTTTGTATTAAATGAAAGTCCTTTTTCTTTCACTAGATTTCCAATCCATTTTTGCATTTTCTTTGATTGAAATTGATTAGCCTCTAAATGTCCTTCATGTACATTTCTAATTAAATTAAAATATCCTCTTCTTACTAATTCTGGTGAAATTATTAATGTACCTTCAAATGAATCAATCTCAATAATTGGCTTCATAATTATTGAATATCTTCTTCTAAATTTCCAAGGTTGCCAATCAGTTGATTTAAAAGGTTTTGGAATAGAAGTCCAATCTCTTCTTGTATGAATAATTAAAGAATCTAATACTTTAGAAAAAATCTCTTTTTTATCTTTATCAAATTCTTCTATTAATTCATTATAAGTTATGCTATAAACTAATTTATTAATTTTTAAACCATAATCTTCTAAAAAATCTAAAAATAATCTAGCATCATCAATTGTATATCCAAATTCGTCTATATAAGCTTCCATAAAATCTTTTTCAAATAAATGGTTTGTTTCTTTTGAATATTCTTTCTCTTCAAATTTTTTACTATATTTAGTTGACTCATAATCTAAAATTTTCTGATTAGTCTTATAACCAAATTTTTGCATAATCATTTCATTAAAAGACTGTTCAAATAAAATATCACCAAAACTAGAAATGACTATTCTAGGATTAATTGCTTCATATTTTATTGCTTCAGACAAACCTCCAATTAAATGCATAAATGATGCAAGACTTAGTAATTCTTGAATATCTAATTTAGATACACTTTTACCGCAATTAACTGAACACTCACAGATAGCCATTTCTATAACTAATCTTGAAGATAATGAAATAGCGTTATATTCACTAATTTTATTTATTGCCACTTGATACAAATTGTTTTTATCTTCATGAAGTGCTAAGTTTGATTTAAATGTAATTCTCCACATATCTTTTTCTTTATCACTATACTCATAGTTAATTAGTAATCTTCTAATTAAATCCTCTCTTTCTATTAGCTTTAAACTAGATTGCAATTTTTTCCAAACAACTTCCATTAAGCTATTTAAATATTTAGTACATTCATTTATACCTTCAACTATATTACCTTCTTCTCTTTTTTTACAACTCCAACCTAAATTTAGTTTGATAATTTGTTCATCAATTTGATGTATCGAGATAGGTTTTTTTTCAGAAATATCAAACTGTTCTCTATATTTATGTGCTTTAAATAAATGGAATAATCTTGCATCTTCATTTATAAATATTTCTTTCAATAAAATATCAATACTTTTTGGGTCTAGGCTTAAATAGTTCAAAAATGCATTTACCATTGATTGTTCAGAATAATTTTCTTCAAATAAAAAACCTTTTAAAATATTAATATTAAATTTTGTATCTAAAATAGAATTATTATATGTATTGTTAAATGAATTAAATATATCTACTTTATCTATGTTTTTTTCTAAATAAGATAAATCTTCAATTAAAGTAAATTCTATATTCCATAATTTTAAATTTTTATCTATTTGAATATTATAATTATTTAAAATAAACATCATTTTAGAAAACCAAGTGATTAAAATATCAAATAATTTAAATTGTAATGTAAAATCATACTCACTATCTATAGTTTGCTTTAGCCATATTTCGTAACCATAATTAATATAAATAGCAATAAAAGTTTTTTGATCAAACTTTTCTGGAATATAAAGATTGTATTTAATATTTGTAGAAAATAATGAATCTGCAAATCCTTTTCTCACTATTATAGTTTTATCCTCAATAGTTTTAACTTCACTATAATCTGTATCTAATGCAACTTTTTCTCTTATATGAGCACTATAATCAGTTCCTATATGTATCATTAAAAATGGTTGTGTATTTACTTCATCATCGAAAGATTCATTTACAAAAATTGAGTAATTATTTTCTTTAACATATCCATAAAGATTTAAAAAACCAAAATTAATTATTTGTGTACCATCTTTTTTTAATTTATATTGTGCTTCAACAATTCTCCAAACTAGATTAGAAGAACAATTTGAATCATTACTAATTGTTATCAAATCATGATTACTAATTGATTCATAAAACCAATTATCATTCGCTTTAAATTTTGATGTTACTAAAAAATCTCTACCTACACCACAAGGTACAATGAAACTACAACCTTTATTATTTTTATCTTTATTTAATATGCTTTGTTTTGCATTTTCTATCCTACTGTCTATAAAATTAGAAACTTTATATTTTTCATCTTTAGCAAACCCATCAAACCAACTATTTTCTATATTTTCTAATGTATCTAATACAAAAATAAAATGAAAAAAGTAATTTTTATCAAATTGAAGTGTATTCTCTGAAAATAGGAAAGTAGATATTCCTTCTTTTTTATAAAATTTTATTGGCATACCATCAAATTTTCCAAAAATTCTAGTTTTATATAATTCTTCTGATAATATTTGTCCATAATATTCTATAAATAAATCTTTTTTATCATGGATAATAAAAAATTCTATTGCAATTCTTCTAATACTAGCTGTTATAGCAGTAGGTAATAAAAGATATACATCATTTTGAACTATATAAAAGGGATTTCTTTCTAAAATGCAATTGCCTAATGTTTCATTGAAAAGTGTACTAAAACTACTTTCTTGAAGTAAAGGTAAATTAAAATTTGCATAAGTAATTTTTACATTATTTATTAATTCTTCGATATTTACTAAGTCTTCATCATCTATCGTTTCAACAGGACTTGTATTTAATAATTCATTACACGCTATACCGTTTTTTTCAATAATGATATTAGACACTTCTAATATAGATTTAATCTGTTTTTTTATTTTTAATAAGAAATCTTCATTAGGTAAATGCTCTAAAATTTTTAATATAATTTGTGTACTATGAATACCTCCTTCCCATAGACCAGATTGTACTTTATAACTTTTGTCTTCAAACCAAAGCTTTGCTACAAATATATCTTCAACAGGATCTTCCATCATAGAAACATTATTATGAATTTCATTATAAATATTCTTAATTAGTTCGCTTGTAGGAGTTAGAGTACCTTTACAAAAAGTTAGACAATATTTAATAATCATTTCAAGTGTATATTGATGGTAATGATATTTAGGATTTAACAATAATGATGAAAAAACTGATGTAGTTTTAACCGGATCATATATTTTTAATTGCTCTATTAAATTATTATAATTATCCAAAATTACTTCCTTCAATCAATTATATTTAAATGATTTGTCAACATAATTTTAAATTATCGTTTTATTTTAAATAAATTGATGACAATTTATAATTTTAAACCACTATATAGAAGATATTATACTACATCATAATAATTTTTTATGTTTACTTCTGTAGTATTAAACAAATTATAAAATTAGGAGATGAATTTTCTAAGAGATATTAGATCTACAAATTTTTTATCCACGTTACTCCTCATAATATATTTAACATTTTGCAAATTTATTACGATATCACCTTTATATACATATATTATGTACTATTATCATCTAAATATCCATATTAAACATACATAAAAAGCATATCATAAACTTAAAATTTATTTAAGAAGCATCTCCATTTCCAATATTCTTTATAGTAATATCTACAAAAATACCTTATTTAAGATGTCTGTAGATATTTTGATATACGACACATATTGTGTATGTTATTTGTTGATTTTCAGGCTATCTTGTATATAATGCATGCTCAATAAATAATTAGCCATTTAAGGCAAAAGGATTGAAGATAGGATGAATATAAAAGATCAGTTAAACACTTGGGGGCAAGGGCTACATCACTCTGCAGACGCACTTATGAAGCGTGGAACGGCTATGAGTGGTATTATACCTACGCTTTTTCTTACACCAGTTTTTATAGGTGCTGCATGGTTATTTCAAGAAAATAAATTACTGCTATGGTTATTTTCGATTGCTGCAATAGTGATAGTTGCATTCTACCTGATAATTTTTCTTCGATTCGCTATAAGTAATCCAGATTGTCTTCAGTCTGAAGAGTATCGCTGTGAAGTTCGGCGAATTAATATGATTGCCGGGTCCAACTTGATTGAGCCAATCGCGGCTGAAAATCTTCCGTTGGAGGCCGCAACATTTAACCATGTATTAGAAAAAGACAAAAATGATAATGAGGAGATGTCAAAATGAAAGCGTTCATTTTTTCATGTAATAATGTGTTTTCGAACGAATACATGTCATTTATCTTAAATGATACGAAGGCCATAGAAGCTTGGATATCACCGATTACGAATACTGCCATTATCATATCCAAACTAAGTGTCGATGATCTTAGCGCAGTACTTCATGGAAGAATGGGTGAGACTTGGTTTATTTTAGTGGAAGCGTCTCCTTTAAACACGAGTGGTTGGTTGCCTAGTAATTTTTGGGAATACATAAATAATCCGCACTCCATACTTCAGAATAACTATTTGTCAAAGCTGTTTTTAAATCAACAAAGTAAGGGCTACTAAATAATCAATAAAAAAGGCTAACAAACATAAGCACTTGATCGAAAAAGCTACGCTTTTTCGATCAAGTGCTACGGGCGTTAAGAATATAATAGATAATGGAGATATAATGCACAATCCAGCACATTCAGTTGTTCATTTAACAATTCGTAAGAATAAAATTAACTTAGCTGTCGGAACAGGTGTTTTATATTTAAGAGACAATCAAACTTATATAGTAACAGCTTGGTATAATATATCTGGAAGACATACTGAGACATTAGAGTTATTAAGCAAAAAAGCTGCTATACCAAATAATATTGTTGTTTCATTTGATTTAGAAATGAAACAAGAAAATATATCTTTTGGGTGAGCTAACAAAGATGAAGTTTTAAAGATCATTTTAGAATTTGCAAAAAAAAAGTTGGATGAAAATTCCTAACAAATCAGTGGAGCCAATAAATTACCCTACGGGCAATTAATCGACTCATTTTAAACGTTATCACACAAAAATATTGGAGGAAATCATGACAAACACAGTTTTATCTATCACACCTTTTCGAGATATACATGGCTTAAACATTTCATCTAAAAATGGTCGAAACTTTATTATTGATATTTATCAAGGAAAAGAAGAAAACTTCGATTCAGAAGTTACGGTACTTGACAATATATCCACGTCAAAAGGAAGTTGGCTTTATAAAATGTCACCTGTTTCTTCGTCGAGTAGCGACAACTTCAAAGCTTCGATAGAGTTTATTTTAAAATACCTTTCATCTGTTGATAACACAGATTCAATATCAGATATTCACAACCTATGTAATTGTCCTTTTGTCTCAGAAGTTGAACAAAATAATATACTAAGTAAATTGGGACAAAAAATTAATGTCAGAGTCAATTAATGCTAACAAATCAGTGGAGCCAATAAATTACCCTGCAGGCAATTCATTGGCTCATTTCAACCGTTATATGCCAACGTAGTTTCAATTAAATAGGTAACTAAAATGTCAGTTCACGGCAAAGAGAATTTTGAAGCTCATATTTACTTAGATCATCATTATCCACCTATTCAATGGAATATTGTACGCGGTGCTTTTTGTTCTCCTAGTTGCTTAGAAGAAAGCAAAAATCATGGGTTACTTTCCATTTCAATGGCATCGATGCTTTCAAATGAAACATCTGATCGCTTGGTTAGCGAAATATGGTTAGAAGAACTAAGAAGAAAGCATTATCCAGAAAATGTCTCTCGTCTAAATGGTATTTTTGTTTTCGATGACTTAGATAGCCTTGCCCAGCTCTGGAAAAATAATAACTGGGGGTGAGCATTTCCAAGATGAGTATTTAGCGGATGTTGGAGTTTCAGCAGATAAATCAAGTCGAGTGGATTCAAACTGGATAGTTGACATTATTGGTAATGATGGGAAACTATTACATGGTTGGGAAGAGGCTGCACATAATTATTGGCAGGGAGTCCCATACCCCAATAAGCATCCTGTCTGGGAGCGTATTGTCGAAGGGCAAATAACGGTATGGTCTATGCATAGCAAGCAAGAAGCATTGAAGGATATTGAAGCCATTTGGCCTCAATCGCTGAATCTCCTAAGGTACTCTATACTCTGTGCTAGTTATGGTTCTTTGGATGGGCAAACATTTCCGATAATACTTATTAAAGAAGACCGAATCGAATTGGTGTACTATCTTAGGTTAGTACAAAGAGAAGATCATGCATTCATCGAATCGCTCAAGTTTATAGAGAATAACCCCCACTTCAATTGCGGAATTTATTGCGAAGGAGAGGAGTCAATGCCTGATTTAAGAGGATATTCGAGAGTTATTACTCTTGAATCAGCTGGAGGCTTCGGAGACTTTGTTAAGCATGTTTTGCAAATGAAAAAGGAATACCTTCAAAGCACAGGCATATAACAAGGCGTTAATTTGCTTTTGGAACAAAAAACACTCAAATGAGTTTTCCTTGTTCCACAAAGTGTTCAAAAAGTAAAAAAAGTAAAGTTTCATAAACCTTATGGGATTATGGAACAATCAAGTAAACTTTTAAATTATATCTTTATATACTCTTCCTTCAAAAATATAACTGATTGAGAAAGTGTTAAATCCCAATTCAAAATAGGCATTAAACACTTTTGATTTTCATATTGATACCTATATAGAGTAGTTTTAATAATCTGTTTTCATTTGGAAAAGTATCTTTTATTATGATTTAATCACATCATTCGTGTATTTATCATAAAGTAATTATCAAAAATATCACTTAATATACCTATTTTTATTCTATTAATCTTCCAAACTTTCCTGAGTATATATTTTCATAGATGGAAATTCTAAAGCACAAAGTCTAGGGCTTGGCAATTTTTCTTTATTTTTATAAAAACAACCCAAATCAATTCCACAACTATAATCATTCAATAATGGCTCTTGAAAAATTGTATGTCCATAAACATTAAATATCTCTTCATTATCAAAGTTTTTCCATCTACTCCATTTAACAAAATGATTAAAATCTTTAATATCATCTTCATTTGTACTATTTCTTAAATTCCATACTTTCCCAACGGTTGAATGAGAAACAACTAAATATCTATTATCTTCTGTTTTATAATCTTGATATTCTATATAATGAGGTAAACTTTTTAAATACTCTATATGTTCATAAAACTTTTCTTTTGAAGAGTATGAATTTAAAGTAAATTCTCCACCACATTTAAAAAGCCAATATTTTAAATCTTCATGGTGTCTATCATTTTCAAGATGAGAATGATAAAGTATCATCATTTCATCATGATTACCTATTACACAATCATAGTTATTGTTTTTTACAAATTCAATTACTTCAAAAGTATTTTTACCTTTATCAACCAAATCTCCAACAAAAACTATTTTAGAATTTTGTTTATTAGGAAATTGCTCTATTAGGGCTAATAAGGTTTTATAACAACCATGAACATCACTAATGATATAAATATTTCCCATATTGTTTTTAACTTGCAAGTTTTTCATAATTCATCACTTTTGATATTTTTAGAACAAATTCAATTAAATCATAATTCTTAGGAAGATGTTTAAAATCTGAAATATTTTTAATTTTTGGAACAACTCTTGTTATATATTCATAAAAATCTATTTTATCTTTTGAATCTAAAAGATGATAAAGATATCTAAAAGTTTGAGTCTTTCTTATATTTATTTTATTTAATGACTCAAATGTAAATTCATTTTTAATAAATTGATTTAATATCTCATATTCTCTTTGATTTTTTGTACTATACATAATAGCTTTTATTTTTGATTCTATAGAAAGTTCTATAAAATTATTTAGTAATTCTGTACCATAATCATCTCTTGCTAATTTTAAATTTTTTCTAGCAATGATATCTACTTCTTGTAAATTATCTCGTTTTAGCCATAAAAATTGCATATGTTGGAATTTATGAGAATACATATTTTTTATCAAACTTACATTAATAGTTATATTATCATAAATAAAAACTGTATTTAAGTAATTAAGTTTAATAGCCATTTTTATACTAAATAATAAAGCAGCTGTTTCTGCAAAAAAACAATCTTGAATATTTTTTAGAATTTTATTGTAAGTCTTTCCTGTATGAGAACAAAAAACGCTTAATGAAGCAATTTTTGTTAAACTACAATAACTTGCATCAGAAATCATAAATACATTTCCATTCATTTCAAACTCCTTTGCAAAATTTTATTTAACTTTATGTAATTATAATTAATATACAAAAGAAGTTAAGAAATATTACAATTTGCAATGAATAACATCTTTCTAAATAAAATCATTTAAAGAAAAAGTTGAACATAGCTTTAAAACATAATAATTTAATTATAAAGTGATTAAACTCCAATAAAAAGGAGTTCTTATGTTAATAAAAAAAGCTATTGAAAATTTCAAGTTTCATTGTAAATATGAAAAAAATTTAAATGAAAAAACTTTACGAGCTTACGATACAGATATAAATCAGTTTTTAGAAATCTTTCTTTCTTATAAGATAAATGAAGTAACTAAATATGATTTGAAAGAATATGTTGAAAAACTATATAGTAATAAATATAAAATTAAAACAATTAAACGAAAAATTGCTGTATTAAAAGCGTTTTTTAATTATTTAGAATTTGATGAATTAATAGATGTAAATCCTTTTAGGAAATTAAGATTATCTCTTAAAGAACCTACTCTTTTACCTAAAACTTTAGATTTAAAAGAGATTAAATCTATACTAAAATATCTCTATAAATTAAAAAAAGAACATTTAAAAAAAGAATCTTTAGATTATAAACTTCTAGTGAGAGATATAGTTACAATAGAAATTTTATTCTCAACAGGAATCAGAGTATCTGAACTATCAAATCTGAAAATAAAAGATATAAATATAAAAACTGGGAATATGAAAATATTTGGTAAAGGTTCAAGGGAAAGAATAATTCAAATATGTGATTTTGAAGTTTTAACTTTATTGAAAGAATACTCTAAAATTTTTGATATAGAGAATAAAGAAGTAGAATATTTTTTATTAAATAGATTAAATAAGAATTTTTCAGAACAATCTATTAGATTAATGTTAAAAAAATATCAAAATAATATTAATTCTTCAAAAAATGTCACTCCACATATGTTTCGTCATTCTTTTGCAACTTTACTTTTAGAAGAGGGAGTAGATGTAAGATATATACAGAATATGCTAGGACATGCATCAATTTCAACAACCCAAATTTATACAAAAGTAAACACAAATCATCAAAGAAAAATACTTAATTCAAAACATCCAAGAAAAAGCCTAGTTTTTACTTCTTAATCATGAGAAATGGCTATTTTAGCCTAATCTCATGTTTTCCCAATTAACGATAATAAAGAATTAT
>Ga0265295_1001629_pt1 | contig 38734 bp, 33 predicted proteins | sample Munlansysbiofilm_FD_192503 | JGI IMG/M metagenome (GOLD analysis project Ga0265295, IMG submission 192503) | Leachate microbial communities from a municipal landfill in Southern Ontario, Canada - Methane capture system biofilm | ecosystem: Engineered > Solid waste > Landfill > Unclassified ... | reverse complement strand
ATTGGTGGAGATGTGCGGGATCGAACCGCAGTCTTAAAACAGCTCATAAAAGCGTCTACATGCTTAGCAAAGTTGAAAAATTTCACTTCATGACAGCTCAACTTCCAAAAGCAATCATAAAGCTAAGATTTAAAATTTCTTTTTGAAGTTCAATCAATCCCTCAAAAATAATCTATCTAGGGTGAACCAGCAATTATCTACATAGATAGAATCTGTAGTGCTAGCCTCCGAAGACTCAAGCCGTTAGGCGAGTCAGTAAGTTGTTAAACTTACGCAGCTTTTGCGTAAGCTGGAGCGTAATTTGTATTGTTTGCGTCTAAAAAAAATGAACCGCGTAACGGCATGTTCAGGCCGACATGCAACTAATACTCACTGCTCTAATCGATACCAAGTCATCCCCAATTAAAATCAAATTTTACATAAATAATATTAAAACTATGTTAATCTTGTAATCAAATGGTTATCAAACAATAAATTGCTCTCGTATTCATCGATTCTTTTAATATAAACATAGTATAATCTTTACTATAAAAACAATTTGGAGTGAATAAAATGAGTAAAAAAGGTATTTTAATTATCGGTGCAGGCGGTGTTAGTAGAGTAGCCACTGTTAAATGTGCAATGAATATTGACACTTTTGAAAAAATAACATTAGCTTCTAGAACAGTTTCAAAATGTGAAGCAATTGCCGCTGATATTTTAAAAAATCAAGGTGTACAAATTGATGTAGCTAGCGTTAATGCTGATAGTGTTGATGAATTAGTAAAATTAATTGAAAAAGTAAACCCAAAATTAGTATTAAACGTAGCATTACCTTATCAAGATTTAACAATTATGGATGCTTGTACAAAATGTAAAGTTGATTATGTAGATACTGCAAATTATGAACATCCAGATGAAGCAAAATTTGAATACAAACTTCAATGGGCAAGAGATAATCAATTTAAAGAAGCTGGAATTATGGGCCTTTTAGGTTCTGGTTTTGACCCAGGTGTAACTGGAGTATTTTGTGCATATGCTCAACAAAATTTATTTGATGAGATTCACTATATAGATATTATGGATTGTAATGCAGGTGACCATGGATATAAATTTGCAACAAACTTCAACCCAGAAATTAACTTAAGAGAAGTATCTGCAAATGGTAGATATTGGGAAAATGGTCAATGGATTGAAACAACTCCTTTAGAAATTAGAGTTGACCATGATTATCCAGAAGTTGGTGTAAAACCATCTTATTTACTATATCATGAAGAGTTAGAATCTTTATCAAAAAATATCAAAGGTTTAAAAAGAATTAGATTTTTTATGACTTTTGGAGATAGTTATATTCAACATATGAATTGTTTACAAAATGTTGGAATGTTAGGTATTGAACCAGTTGAACATAAAGGTATGATGATTACTCCAATTGAATTTTTAACTACTCTCTTACCTGATCCTGCAAGCTTGGGACCAAGAACAGTTGGTAAAACAAATATTGGTTGTATCATTGAAGGTATTAAAGATGGAAAACCAAGAAAAGTTTATATTTATAATGTTTGTGACCACCAAGAGTGTTATAAAGAAACTGGTGCACAAGCTGTAAGTTATACAACTGGAGTTCCAGCAATGATTGGTTCTAAATTACTTTACAAAGGTATTTGGAAAAATACTGGTGTATTTAATATAGAAGAATTTGATGCAAAACCATTTATGGATGAGTTAATGACACAAGGATTACCTTGGAAAATTTTAGAGTTAGATGCGAAATAAATTATGAATAAAAATTATGAAGTAGTTGATAGTTTTGAAAAACTTCCAAGTCCAGCATATATATGTGAAGAAGAGTTACTTGAAAGGAATTTAAAACTTTTAAAAAGAGTTCAAGATGAAGCTGATATTAGCATTCTTTTAGCTTTAAAAGGTTTTGCTATGCATTCAACTTTTGATTTATGTAAAAAATATCTTAAAGGTTGTTGCGCATCTGGACTTCATGAAGCTATTTTAGCAAAAGAGGAGTTTGGTAAAGAGGTTCATACTTATAGCCCAGCTTTTAAAGATGAAGAAATAGATGAAATAGTTGCTATTTCAAATCATCTTGTTTTTAACTCTTTTAGTCAACTAAAAAGATTTAAAGATAAAGTTTATGGAAAAGTATCATTAGGTATTAGATTAAATCCAGAATACTCATCGGTTGAAGTTGATTTATATAATCCTTGTGCACCATATTCAAGAATGGGAACTACAAAAGCAAATTTTGATGAATCTTTGCTTGAATTTTTAGATGGTTTTCATTTTCATGCACTTTGTGAACAAAATGTTGATGCACTTGAAGGTGCATTAAAAGCTTTTGAGAAAAACTTTAGTCAATATTTTGATAGATTAAAATGGGTAAATTTTGGTGGTGGACATCACATAACAAGAGCTGATTATGATGTGGAAGGATTAATAAAACTTTTAAAAGATTTTAAATCAAGATATCCACATCTAAAAGTTTATATGGAACCAGGTGAAGCGATTGGTTGGCAGACGGGTTATTTAGTAGCAACTGTTTTAGATATTGTTCACAATGGTATGGATTTAGCAATTTTAGATACAAGTGCAGAAGCACATATGCCTGACACTTTAGCTATGCCATATAGAGCAATGATTAGAAATAGTGGACTTGCTAATGAAAAACGATATACATATAGATTTGGTGGAAACACTTGTTTATCAGGTGATATCATAGGAGATTACTCTTTTGATGAGCCATTAAAAGTTGGTGATAAAATTATTTTAGAAGATATGATTCACTATACAATGGTAAAAACTACAACATTTAATGGTATAAAATTACCATCAATAGTTATAAAAAATAAAGAAAATTCTTATAAAATAGTAAAAAACTTTGGATATAATGATTACAAAATGAGGTTATCGTAGAAAAAATTTGGGAGTTTTAGATGGAAAAAGAGAGAGTTGAAGATTTAGAGATTGAAATAGGTGAAACAAAAGAGTCTATAAAAGAAAATTACAAAGATAAAAAAGTAATTAGAAAAGAGTCAAAAGCTAAATTGAAAGAAAAACTTGACGATGAAGGAACAGAAAAGAAAGTTCAGATTTGGGTAAAAAAAGAGACTTTAGAATATGAAGAACAACTTACAAAACTTCAAATTGAGCTTTTAAAACTTCAAAACCATGTAAAAGCCCAAGGTTTAAAAATTTTGATGATTTTTGAAGGAAGAGATGCTGCTGGAAAAGGTGGAACTATAAAAAGAATAACAGAGCATTTAAATCCAAGAGGTGCAAGAATTGTTGCTTTAGAAAAACCAACAGAACAAGAAAGAACACAATGGTATTTTCAACGATATACAAAACATTTACCAAGTGCAGGAGAAATTGTACTTTTTGATAGAAGTTGGTATAACCGAGCTGGAGTTGAGCCTGTTATGGGATTTTGTACTCACGAAGAACATCACGAATTTTTAAGAGAAGTTCCTGAATTTGAACAGATGTTAGTAAAATCAGGAATTATTTTATTTAAATTCTATTTTTCAGTTTCTAAAAAAGAACAACTAAGAAGATTTAAAAAAAGAGAAATTGATCCACTAAAACAATATAAACTATCACCAGTTGATAAAGAATCACAAAATTTATGGGAAAAATATACAATTGCGAAATTTTCTATGCTAATGGCATCAAATACTGAAATTGCTCCATGGATGGTAATAAGAAGCGATAATAAGAAAAAAGCAAGATTGAATTGTATAAGACATATTCTTGCTAATCTTGAGTATGAGAATAAATCGAAAGATAAAGATATTTTTAAAACTGATAAAGATATTTTAATTCATGGAAAAAATGAAATTACAAACATGGAACAAGATAATAAATTTTCAAAGAAAAAAGAGGATAATTAGATGAATTTAAATGAATTTGAAAGAACAGATTTTAGTGGTTTGTATATTTCAAAGGAAGAACATCCAGAATTTGGTAAAAAATATATTGCACGATTTCAATATGATAAAAAAAGATATGTTAAAGTTCTTGGTTTCTCAAAAAAGGATAAATTAACTTTAAAAGTTGCTTCTTCTTTACTTGAAGATTTTAAAAATTCAGTTATAAAAAATGTTCAAGAAAAGTCAATTGTAAAAATAAAAGATGAAAATATCACTCCTAAAAAAGATCTCAAAGAAAATGAAACTATAAAAAAGTTACAAGAAGAAAATAAATATTTGAAATCAATTTTAGGTGATTATAAAAATTTAGATACTCATACTTTAAGTGAAGGTATTCAAAAAATTTATGATTTACAAGCTTTAAAACCTTATCAAATCGAATTAATCAAACTTCAAGATTGGCTTGAAAAAGTGAATAAAAGGATGATTATTATCTTTGAAGGAAGAGATGCTTCTGGAAAAGGTGGTGCAATAAGAAGAATTACAAGATATATGAATAACAAACACTATCGTGTAGTTGCTCTTGGTAAACCAACAGAAACTCAAAAAAATCAATGGTTCTTGCAAAGATACATTACTCATTTTCCAACAGGTGGAGAAATAGTTTTATTTGATAGAAGTTGGTATAATCGTGCTATGGTTGAACCAATTTTTGGATTTTGTACTCCTGAAGAGCATGAAATTTTTATGGAAGATATTGTAAATTTTGAACAAGATTTAGTAAGACAAGGAATGATTTTAATTAAACTTTATTTTTCAGTTTCAAAAGAAGAACAAAAAAGAAGATTTGATAGAAGAATTCATGATCCATTAAGACATTGGAAATTTTCAGAAGTTGATATGCAAGCTCAAGATTTATGGGATGAATTTTCTGAAAAAAAATATGAAATGCTGAGACGAACTACTTCAAGAAGTGCACCTTGGCACATTGTAAGAAGTGATGATAAACATTTAGCAAGACTTGAAGCTATGAAAATTATTCTAAATTCTGTTGATTATGATGGAAGAAACTATTCTTTAAATTTTGAAGCGAATGAAGATATAAATATTTCTGTACAAAGAGAACTTTTACAAATGAGAAAAACTAAAGATTATTAATTTTTAAATATAGTAAATGTTTAAAATGGAACTTTGAAAAGTTCCATTTTTTTTTGCCAAAAAATTGCTTAGTTTTGTCTTTAGTTAAGCCTTAGCAAATTTTAGCTATCATATTGGCTAAAATTATTATAATCGGAGTAAATTTAATGGAATTTAACGCAAACAGAGTTGATGAAGCAAATGCAGTTATAACAGCTACGCTTACAAAAGACAGTATTGAAAATAATTTAGAAAAAGTAGCAAAACAAGCTGCTAAAACTATGAATGTTCAAGGATTTAGAAAAGGTAAGGTTCCTGTTGCAGTTGTTAAACAAAGATATGCTGATAAATTAAGAGAAGATGCTGAAGCTGATGGAATTAGAAAAATTTTAGCTGATGGTCTAAAACTATTAGATATTAAAAATTCAGACTTAATTGGTGAACCAAGTGTTACTAAATTTGATAAAAAAGACAACGGAGATATCGAAGTTGAATTATCAGTTGCTTGCAAACCAAATATTGATTTAGGAGATTATAAATCATTAGTTCCTGCAGTTAAAGCTATTGAAATTGATATTAAAAAAATTGATGACAGATTAACTGAAATTGCTCAATCATCTGCACCATTAGAAAAAATTGCTAGAAAAAGAGCTGTAAAAGATGGTGATTTTGCTGTGATTGATTTTGAAGGTTTTGTTGATGGTGTTGCATTTGACGGTGGAAAAGCTGAAAAATATCCATTACAAATTGGTTCAGGTTCATTTATTCCAGGATTTGAAGAGCAAGTTATTGGAATGAAATATGAAGAGCAAAAAGATATTACTGTAAAATTCCCAGAAAGTTATCAAGCAAAAGATTTAGCTGGAAAAGAAGCAGTATTCAAAGTAACTTTACATGAAATTCAAGAGAGAGCAAAACCTGAGTTAAATGATGAATTTGCACAAAAAATGTTACCAGGTCAAAAAGATGTAACAATTGATACTTTAAGAGATAGAGTAAAAGAGCAAATGTTAGCTGAAGATAAAGCTAAATATTATAGAGATGAATTAAAACCTGTATTTTTAGAAACATTAGTTGAAAAAATCAACTTTGCATTACCAACATCAGTAATTGAACAAGAAATTAATTATGCTTTAAATAACAAAATTAGAACAATGACTGAAGAAGAAATCAATGAATTAAAAGAGAATGCTAACAAAGTTGAAGATATCAGAAATGAATTAAAAGAAGATGCTGTAAATTCTGTAAAAGCTACATTTATTATTGATGCTTTAGCTAAAGCTGAAAATGTACAAGTAAGTGATCAAGAAGTTACTCAAGTATTATATTTTGAAGCAATGCAAATGGGACAAAATCCACAAGATGTTATAAAACAATATCAACAAGCTGGATATTTGCCTGCTATTAAAATGTCTATGATTGAAGAGAAAGTTATCTCTAAATTATTAGATGAAAAATTAGGAAAATAATTATAGGATTTTTTATGAGTTATATACCATATGTAGTTGAAAAAACGGGTCGAGGTGAAAGAAGTTACGATATTTATTCAAGACTTCTTAAAGATAGAATTATTATGTTAAGTGGAGAGATAAATGATGCTGTTGCTTCAACAGTTGTAGCTCAGTTACTTTTCCTTGAAGCTGAAGATCCAGATAAAGATATCTATTTATATATCAACTCTCCAGGTGGTGTGGTTACTAGTGGTATGTCTATATTTGATACTATGAATTATATAAAACCAGATGTTTGTACTATTTGTATTGGACAAGCTGCATCTATGGGAGCATTTTTATTAAGTAGTGGAGCTAAAGGTAAAAGATACTCTTTACCAAATTCTAGAATTATGATTCACCAACCATTAGGTGGAGCTAGAGGACAAGCTACTGATATTCAAATTCAAGCAAAAGAGATCCAAAGATTAAAAGATACATTAAATGGTATTTTAGCTTCACAAACTGGTCAAGATTTTGCAACAATTGAAAAAGATACAGATAGAGATAACTTTATGAGTGCAGAAGAAGCTTGCTCTTATGGGTTGATTGATGAAGTTATAACAAAACATAAATAAGAAATATTATGGTTAGAGAAGTTATAACTTATCCAAATAAATTACTTCGATTAAAATCAAAAGATGTGGAAAAGTTCGATAGTGAACTTCACACTCTTTTAGATGATATGTATGAAACTATGATAGCACAAAATGGTGTTGGTTTAGCAGCTATTCAAGTAGCGGTTCCTTTAAATGTTTTAGTAATAAATCTTCCAAATGAAGAAGATGTTCAAGATAAAAATGATTTAATAGAAGCTATAAATCCAGTTATTACACATAAAGATGGGACTCAAGTATTTACAGAAGGTTGTTTGAGTGTACCAGGGTTTAGTGAAGATGTTACACGAGCAGAACATATTATAGTTGAATATTTTAATAGATTTGGTGAAAAACAAACTATGGAAAGTGAAGGTTTTTTAGCTGTTGCTTGGCAACATGAAATGGAACATTTATCTGGACATTTATTTATTGAAAATCTATCTATCATAAAAAGAAAAAAATTTGAAAAAGAGTGGAAAAAGAGATTAAAAGATAAAAATTAATCTCTTAAAACCCTTTTCTTAAAATATTTATAATCGTAATTAGAATAAGACTATTTAATACAGTCCAAACAATCCAAAAAAATATCTTTTCAAACTTTGTAAAAAAAATACTTTTAAATAAAAAAGGTGAAGATTTTATAGCTAAGTAGAAAAATACTGCAATTCCAACTATCATAGTGTATTTATTTAATTGGGCAAAAAGAATAGTAATAAAAGATATAAATGGTATAAAAACAGTTAAAGCGAAAAATTTACCATATTCTTTTCTTTTTGAAGTACCATTAAAATATCCAACAGTGTAACCACAGTTTGGGCAAATTGTCCCCAATCTTGATAAAATTTTATGATTACATTCTGGGCAATTCATAAGTGATGACATAAAATGTTTCCTATAATTTTTGAGTATTATAGCTTTTAAAGATTAAAAATGAGTACAGAAAAGTAGAAGCTTATTTATTCTCTTCTTCTTTCCATATCTTATATAATTCTTCAGCTTTTTGAATCTCTTCAATTGAGGCTTTTCTTCTACATGATAAATAACTATTTGAGCCATCAGAAGCTAAAAATGGATAAACAGTTGCAAAAACCCAATAATATCCACCTGATTTTGTAGTATTTTTCACATATCCTGTCCAAATATTATCTTTTTTTATAGTATCCCATAAAGATTTAAAAGCAATTTTTGGCATATCAGGATGTCTTATTATGCTGTGAGGTTTTCCTATTAATTCATCTATTTCATATTCTGCAATTTTACAAAAATGACTATTTGCAAAAAGTATGTTTCCTTTTTCATCCGTTTCACTAACTAAAAATGCATAATCATCTAATACTATTTCTTTTTCGTTCATTTGATTATCCTTTTATTAAAATTTTTTATTTTTAGCATCTTCTACAACTTCATAAGCCATTTCTGAAACTTCTGCTGCAATAGATGTAATTTGGATAGTTTCACTTTCATTTTCTTTGGTTATTTTATTCAAAGTTACAATCGTATCACTAACTTGTTCTATTCCTTTCATTTGTTCTTTTGCTGCAATACTTACATCTTCTATAATATTTAATGTTTCAGTAATATGAGAATGAAGGCTTTTATATCCATCTTGCATCTCTTGAGCAATAACTTTTCCTTCATTTGCTTTTATAGTTGCAGATTCAACTAATACTTTAATTTCATTTGCAGCTTCAGAACTTTTATTTGCAAGATTTCGTACCTCTTGTGCGACAACAGCAAAACCTTTTCCAGCTTCTCCAGCAGTTGCAGCTTCAACCGCAGCATTAAGTGAAAGAATATTTGTTTGAAATGCTATTTGGTCAATTATACTTATAGCTTCATTTATAGCTGATACTTTTTCATTTATTTCATCCATTGAAAAAGTAGTTTTATCTGCTAAATTATAACCAGTCTGAGCAGCTGATTTTACAGTTTCACCTAAAGATGACATTTTTTGAGCATTATGAGTATTATTTCGTGTAATAGATGATATTTGTTCTACAGCTGTTGCTGTTTGTTCTAAACTTGCAGATTGTTCATTTGTTTTTTGTGCAAGTTTTTGCATAGAAGATTTCATAATTGTTGAATTATTTTCTAATTGCTCACCATTTGATAAATTCTGTTTAGCAAGATTTCCTAGAGTTTCTCCTAATTTATTAACACTTTCCATAACTTTTAAGAGTCTTGACGGATTTGCTATATCTTTAGAGATATTTATTCTATTTTTATAGTCATTACTTGTATATGAAAGTAATATCTTTTCAATTTCTCTCATATATTTTTCTAAATAGTCTATTGTTTCATTTATCGTAACTTTAAGTGTATTAATCATTGGATTTGTAGTATTTGATCTTATTCTAATACTGTATGTTCCTTTTTTTAGTTTATCAAATACTAAAACACTTTCTCCAATAACTTTCATATCATCTTTAAATCTACGGTCGAATTTGTCAATAACAAGATTTATTTGATGAGTCATTTCAGAAAATTCATTATTGCCTATAATTTCAACTTTTTCAATTTGATTTTGTTTATATGTTATAAAATCTAAAAACTCTTTAAAATAAGTAATAAATTTATCGATATTTTTTGTTATATCTCTTGCTATAATAAAATAAAGAATAATTTGTACAAATACTAATAAAATTCCTAAAAGAACAATGTTGTAAAAAAATTCGGAATATATATTTTCTACATAATCAGCTTTATTAATTCCTGGAACTAACCACATATTCCACTTTGGAATATATTTATAAAAAATTATTTTATCTTGCTTCGTTACATCTGTATAATATTCAATTATGCCACTATTTTTATCTGAAATTATCTTTTTTATAAAATCTTCATTTACTAGATTCTTGCCTTCAATTGTTGGATGAATAGTAATTGTTCCTTTTTCGTCAACAAAATATACATAGCCACTTTTTCCAATTTTTATTTTTTTAATTGCTTCTTTAAATTTATTATTTTCCCAAGCTTTTGAATCATTTTCTTCGAAAATTGAGATTAAATTGTTTATTGATAAACCAATAGTTTCTAAATCTTTTTTTATTAAAAGGTCTATATTTTTATTTGCAATATAAAAAGAAATAAATATAATAAGAATCAAACTTATTACATTAAAAAATAGATTGATGAGTAATTTTTTACTTGTTGACATATTTATTTCCTTATGTATAAAAAATGAGTTTGCAAAGCAAATAAATTATATCATAAATTTTTAAATTATTTTTATAATCATTTGCCTTAGATAAAAACTTTAGATAATTATTTATGAAAGAAGAATAAAATGAAAATTATAAAATCTGCTTCTATGGATACAATTGATGCTGTTAGTATTGATGTTGAGTCAACTTTTACAAGAGGACTTCCAAGCTTTACAATTGTAGGTATGATAAGTACAAGCATTAGTGAATTCTAAGTAATATTAACCAATTAACTTACTAAATATTATTTCCCTATAAATCATATATCTAAAATATATAATATTTATAATCATAAACTAAAAAACTATTCTAAGCTATATTAACTATGAAATATAAAAATAATAATAAATTTCATCTCATTTTGTGAATTTTATTTAGTAGTATCTTTTTTTAACTATAGAATTAACTAACAAAAAATATAAGGAGTTTGAATGTTAGTTAAAACTAAAAAAGGAATTACAATTTGTACTCTATTTGATAATGAAACTATCACACTAGATGATTCATTAGAATGGAGTATATGGTTAAAAAATGTTAGAGATTTATCTACATCAACAATTAATTCATTTATGAAAAGTATGGAAAGATTTTGGATATGGAGCTTGTATAATCCAGTTGAATTTAATGAAAGATTTCCAAGTTATCAAGCAAGGTATAGAGAAGCACTAAGAAGTGGTTTTGAAATAAATAGAAAAATAGAAGATAATGAAATAGATGAGCCAATGGAAATAAATATTTTAAATTCATCTCCTTTACAAAAAATTACTATCAATAAAGAACTAGCAGGAATTAATTCATATTTTTATTTTACTCAAGAGCATGAATTACTTTATGACCACAGATTTATAAATCATCTTTATGAAAGGCAAAAAAGAGCTAAAAGTTTTTTATCTAGCATTGATATAAAACCATCAATATTAGCAGAAAAAGCATTTGCTGAGCATGTAAAGTATTTACTATCTTATAAAATTCCTAAAAATAGGCAAGAAGTGAAATATTTTCCTCCAAAATTATTTGATGAACTACTAAGTATTGCATCACCTAGAGATAGATTAATTTATTTAATTTGTGGAGCATGTAGTGCAAGAATTGGACAAGCATTAAATCTAACACTTTATGATATAGATTATGACAAATTAGAAATTTGGTTGATTGACCCAAAATCTGATGAAAAAGATATATATGGTAATAAAAGAAGAGATTGGCTTAAAAAAGAGTATAACATAGATATGTTAGTTGAAAATGAACATAATACTGCTGATTTACAATTTAAATATCCAATACCAAAAACTAGAAGTTCTCTATTTTGGATAAATGAATATAAATACAAAAAGATTTTTTTTGAAACATTAATTGAATACAGAAACTCAAAAGAATTTGTAAGTGAATCTTTAAGAACACCTCGACACCCTTTTTTGTTTACTACAAAAACTGGAAAGAGAGTGCACTCAAGAGATACACTTAGTAGGTTCAAAACAAATATTAGAAAAATTAACACAAAAATAAATACAAAACATGAGTTGAGTAATTTAGGATTACACTCTTTAAGACACATGTTTGGACATTCAATGGCTGAAATTTATGCAAAGATGGGAGATGATTCTCTTATTAAAATTGCTCAAGATGCAATGGGGCATTCTAGTTTAGACTCAACTCTTGTTTATTTTAATATCTCTAGTCAAACAATGAAAGATGCAGTTTTAAAATCAAGTAATCTGATTTTTAAAGATAATCAAGAAGCCTTTAACAAAGATTTTTATGAAAATTTAAAGGAGGATTAAATGGTTCAAAAAATTAAAAACAACAATTTAGCAGAATATAGAGCTGTTCAAGAAGAAAAAAATAAAGAGCTTGTTTTAAAATCAATAAAATATATAGAATCTCTAAATGGAATAATTAATTTTTCAACAGTATCCCAAGTAACTTATGACATAGCAGACCCATTAAAGAATGAAAAAGGTTTAACTCTTGCAGGTCTTTCAAAAAATAAACTATATAGGTCACTTATTGAGAAAGCAAAACTTTCTCAAAATATTGATATTAATTTAAAATCAAATAAAAATTTTTATGAAAGTAGTTCAAATAGTAATATGACAGTTGCTGATATTAAATTACAACTACATGAATTAAGAGTAAAAAATGTAAATCTTAAAATGGAAAATAAAATATTAAGTGAGCAAATGAAAACACTTAGTAGTTCAGTTTCACATCCAGTTGAAACAGTTAGTGAGGATATGCTTAAAAAATATAAATATTTATATCAAATTTGTTCAAATTTAATTGGTAGACTTTTGGAGTTAGATGTTGCCTATATAGATTTAGAACAAAGTACTTTAAATGTACAAATGTATGATGATGTAATACTTCAAAAAGAAGCACTTGAAATACTATATAAGGATAAATTAAATGAACTCAGAAATGGTAACTAATATAGATTATGTAAAAAATTTACCTATTGTAAATGTGGGTTCAAGTTTTTTGGTTTTAGAATATATAAAAAATGATATAGCTTCATTATGGTATGAATTTATTGAAAAAACTATCATGATTAGTATGATTGATAGTGAACATTTTAAAACAATAAAAGATGCTTTTTCAAATGATATGCAGTTGCATAATTTAAAAAGAAGTTATGCTAGGAATATGTTAGGTATTGGTGATAAACTTTCAGTAATTAATGTTATACATGAAGATGGAAATACAATATATGAACAGTTAATGAGTCTTGAAGATATTATTTCAATTTATTTAGACCCTAAAGAAGAGGTCTCAAAAAGAATGACTATAGATAGGTTTTTAGTATTTTTATACAATAAGAATGTTTTACAATATCCAATAGTTAGGAAAGTTGAGAATTATCTTAGACCTGAGAATTGGAGAGTTTTTGTTGATGAAACAGAAATTGTTAGTTTTTTGAGAAATAGATATGAACAAAATGACAATATTGCATTAAAATCATACGGTTTTAATGCGATGCTTAGTATTGTAAGTTCTACAAAATGGCAAAATCTTACTGATATAAAGGATGAAGATTTATTATCTATTGAAAAATTTGTTCAAGGGCATACTCAAATAAATAAAAAAAGACAAAGTTACACTACTACAGTTTTAAGTGATTTAAGATTGAGTTTAATTGATATCGGTAGAAAAGATATACTTAAACCAAAAATATCAATTCAATATCGAAAAAATTATGACAAAGTTAGAAAATTTAATACTATTAATACAGATGAATTTCCTAATTTAAAATATCTAAAACAAAAAGCAATGAATTACTATAATGTATTAGAACATGAGGGGTTATCTGTTGGTACAATACAAGGTGAATTAAGTTCTGTTATTGTTTTTTTTAACTATTTAATGAGTTATTATCCTGATAGAGAATTAGATAAAAAAGCTATTGAAGAAATATTTGACCCAAGCAATGAAATAAATTTATATTCCATTTTATCCTCAAAATATAAAACAGCAAAACCTTCAATAAATAAAATAGTTAAATTTTTAGTGCATTGTGAACTTTTTACAATGAAAGCAAAAAGTAATATACCAAGAGATAAACAAAAGGTCTCAAGACAAAACTATAGAAGTGCTATGCCTAAAGAGATGATAAGACATATAGTTGAAATTATAAAAGAGAGACCGCCACTTTTAAAAACTAAGTGGGATAGAAAAAAAGTAGATAGTTCATGGTGGGAGCATGAAGTATATCCTATTTATCCATTAATGATGTTGTTTGGATATTATATTCCAGTAAGAGGTGAGCAAGTAAGAAATTTATGCAGAGAAACATCATTTATTATTGAAAATGGTAGAGTTGAGAAGATAATAATTAATACTGATAAAAATGTAAATAGAAAGAATTATCAAGAACTACCATGTGTTTGGGAAGATTTACAAATATTTTCTTCATTCATTAAATGGCATAAAGAATATTATAAAAATATTCCAAAAATTAAATATCATAATGATATTAATTCTCCATGGGAAGATATTGAACCTTTATTTAACACTCCACAACATTTAGAGCCAATTTCACAAGCAAGTCACTACAATTATCATAAAAAGATTTTATGTCAATATCAATTAGAAGTTATGCAAGAGGCTAAAGAAAAAAATTTAGATTACTATCCTGTTGTTGCATGGGCAAAAAAAGGAAAAAAATTCTTTGATACAGTAGAAGAGCTAAATAGATGTAGTAGTGATAGATTAAAAGATATTGAGATTATGTATGATTTACACTCTTTAAGGGTAACTGGTGCTACAAGGTATCTTGAAAATGGTTTAGGAATTAATTTAGTTATGCAACTAACTGGGCATACAACTCCAGATACCCTTTTAAGAATTTATATAAATCTTACATTAGATGAAAAAAAAGATAAATTAAAAAGTGCTATTCAAGATATTTATTTTAATGAGCCTAAAGAACACATAAAAAATACATCTGATTTGATAAGAGGTGAGTTTGTAAAAGCTTATGAACAAGATGAAAATAGATTAAGAGAGACTTTAGCTAATAATGATTTATTTTCACTTCCACGAAGTCTTCCTGAAAATTCAGTTCATACAGAATATGTTTTAGGCGTAGAGGTTAATCATCACCCTAGTACTTGGTTACCAATGATTCATGGTATATGTCCTGCTGTTAAATGCCCAAATGGAAGAGAAGATAGATGTTCTTTGTGCCCTTATTTAATTACTGGAAAATTATTTATTAATGGAATAGTTTTAAAAGCAAATAATGCTCTAGCAAGATTCCAAAGAGATTCTTTATTAAAAGAGGAAGAGAATGTAAAAGGATATAAAAATTCAGCACTTGCACAATCCTTAGAGTTACAACTTGAAGAAATTTTAGGTTGGTGGGATATTTTAGGAAAAATAGATAAAAAATTTTTTAATAAAGATAATGATGAAGAAAATAAAGAAGGTTCTAATTTAATGAATAATTCTACAAACAAAAAAAGTGCTTTTTCATTTGAATCTTGTAGTACAGAGTTAGCATATTTAGCAAATGCTTATGAAGCTGAAGTTTTTGGTGTTGAACATGACAAGATGGGCTTAAAAATGCTAACAATAAAAGCTATTAAAATAGCTAATGAAAACAAAGATAATGCAATGATAAATAAATTAGCAAGTAATGAGTTAAGTTCAATTGATTATTTAATGAGTTATTACACAAAAAATCAAATTGAAGATAAGCATTTTAAAAAATTTATAGAAAATATTAATTATGAAAAAAGGTATAATAACTGTAAAACTTTAACAAGCTAATAGAAGTATTATATTCAATAAAAAGTAGCGAATTATGATTAAATTTTTAGTAAAACAACCAAATGGAACAAGGGTAGGAATTTTAAGTTATTCTACGCAAACAGATAAATTTACTTTTGAGTATGATAAAGATTATAAAGGCATTCCTTATTCTGATATCAATGTAAAAGATGGAAGAGTTTTTGAACAAGAAACAATGTTTAATCTATTTAATGTAGAGAAAAGCTGGAATAGAACACAAATAGAAAAAAAAGATAATTTACAAAATAAAACTGAAAATGAGATACAATTATTTTTTAAAGAAAAACAATCCTTAGAAAAAATCCCAACACCAAATGGATTCTGTTTCAAAAAGCTTAAAATGTGATATTTTCAATAATAAGTAGAAAATATACTTAAACCTTATCATTTTATAGGCATTTATTTAGAATAATATGTCTAATAGTTTTTTTATTTGTTTATGGTCTTTGAAAATAACTAAAAAAATAAAAAAGCAAATTATTATAAAAACATAAATATTAAAATCTAAAAAATCATAAATTGTTTGTGGTTCTGTACTCATTAAATTATTCTATCAAAAAAGTATCAAATCTACAAAAAATATATCAAAATGTAATATTATTAATAAAAATTTTTAAAATATGTTAGAATCATTAAATAAAAATAGCATGCAAGGAGGCTTTATGGACTTTAATGATGTTATGCATAGAGTGTCTTTAGTTATTGAAAAAGAACTAAAGATAAAACCAAAAGATAATGTAATAGCAAAATATTTAGCTATATCACCAACAAATTTTGCAAACTTAAAAAGTAGAAATAGGATTCCATATGAGGAGATAATTTATTTTTCTGCTAAATATAAAGTTAGTGCAAATTGGATTTTTTTTAGCCAAAAATGCAGCAGTTTAGTTGAAGAAGAAAAATACTATAGTTTAAAAGTTATTGATAGAATAAATGCATCTTGTGGTGGTGGTTCATTTGAAGAAGATAATATAGAATTTTCATATATTAAATTAAATAAAGAAACTTTAGAAAAATTAGGTTACAGCAGTAGTAATGGTTTAGAAGCTATAAAAGTTGTTGGTGATTCTATGTATCCTACTTTAAAAGATAGAGAGTTGATTTTAATAGATAAAAATAAAAATAAATATAATAGTAACAGTGTATTTTTAATAAATACAACAAATGGACTATTTGTTAAAAGATTAAAAATCAATGGAGATAAAATAGATTTAATATCAGATAATAAAGAATACTCAAATATAACATTATGTGTTGATGAAGTAACTATTATAGGTAAAGTATTAGGTATTTTAGAATCAAATGAAGATAACAAAGATATTGTAGATAAAAATAATATAATAAATAAAGATAAAAAAGTTGAGGATATAAAAGAAGATAAGGTAAAAATAGATTTTTATACAGTTTATATTGAATTTGTTAATAATGAATATAAAATTTTTACACCAGAAGATGATATGCAAGAAGGACATGATTGTGATACAGATGAACCTTTATATTCATTAGAGGATAATCAATTTTATGCAATTGTAATTAAATGTAAAATATATGAATATTTAAGAGATAATGGGATATTGGATATTGAATCTGATGATTGTGTACTATTTCCAGAAAGTCTCGAAGATGATGATAGTTGCTTGTTTTTATTTCAAGATTTTTATAATTTTCAATATGAAAGAACTAAAATTTATCATTTAATTGAGAATAATTAGACTATTCTTTTGTGTAGAATTGAAATGTGAAAATCAGATTGACTTGAATACTAATTTCAGAAATAATTTAATGTCTAAATAATTTTATTTGAATATTAAAAATAGTTCAACATTTAATGTTATAGAGTTTTAAAGATATATAAGTGATTATATATCTTATTACTATTAGAAAGTTGTAAAAGTAGTTAATAATTTTAATATTTACTAAAAATTGGACTTTTTTAAATTTAAAGAAGACTCAAAACTTATTAACAATTAGATAGAATACACCTTTTAAAATAACGAGGAAAAGTATATAAATAAGTATGATAACAAGTAATAATTTCAAAAAAGTTTTAGAATCTTTAGGTGGCTTTTCAAATAAAAATGATATTTACACAAAAAAATTTGATGAATTTGATTGTGAATTAAAAGTAGATTTTAAAAAAGAGAAATTTGAGTATCCCAAAGAAATAAAATTTGATGGAGAATTTACCCTCAATTTTCATCAAAATGAAAGTTTTGTAGTATTCGAATGTGTTCATAATCTTTTAGCTAAAGAATATAATCCTAAGCATATTGAATTAGAAAAAACTTTTGGTAAGCAAAAAAAAGAAGATGGTGGTGGAAGAGCTGATATAATTATCAAAAAAAATAATAATGATATCTTACTTATTATAGAGTGTAAAACATCTGGAAGTGAATTTGATAAATATTGGAAAAAAACATTACAAGATGGTGACCAACTTTTTAGATATTTAACAAATAAAAGAGAAACTCAATTTTTATGTATGTATACATCTGATTTTATAGATGATAAAGTTGTTCCTAACTATAACCTTATTTCTTTGATTGATAATAAAGAATATATTGAAAATAATCCAAATTTAGAATCATTTAAAATTGCTAAAACAAAAAATAAAGAAGATATTTTTAAAGTTTGGTGCGAAACTTATGGAAAAGAATATTCTTCGCAAGGAATTTTTGAAAAGGAAATTGCAGCTTACAAAATAGGCAAAACAAAATTTACATCAAAAGATTTAAAAAATCTTAATTCAAAAGACATTCAAGGAAAATACCACGAATTTGCCACAATACTTAGACAACATAATGTTAGTGGTAGAGAAAATGCCTTTGATAAACTTGTGAATCTATTTTTATGTAAAGTAACCGATGAAAAAGAAAATCCAGATGAACTAAAGTTTTATTGGAAAGGGAAAGCTTATGATAATCCTTTTGATTTTCAAGATAGACTTCAAAAGTTATATAAGCAAGGTATGGAAAAATTCTTAGATGATAAAATTACATATATTGATAATGCTTTAATTGATGAAGCTTTTGATGTATTTAAAGATAAAAAGAATGAAACGAAAAGACTTGTAAAAGAGTATTTAAAGGCTCAAAAATTTTTTACAAATAATGATTTTGCATTTATAGATGTTCATAACGAATCTCTTTTTTATCAAAATTTTGAAGTACTTCTAAAAATTGTTCGAATGATTCAAGATATAAGCCTTACTGGAAGTGATGAAAATCAATTTTTAGGAGATATGTTTGAGGGATTCTTAGACCAAGGAGTAAAACAAAGTGAGGGGCAATTTTTTACTCCTATGCCTATTGTTAAATTTATTATTAATTCACTTCCAAATAAAAAAGAAGCTAAAGTTGTTGATTATGCTTGTGGAGCCGGACATTTTTTAAATGAGTATGCTTCAATAAATGAAGGTAGTGAAATTATAGGAATAGAAAAAGAATATAGACTTTCAAAAGTTGCTAAAGTAAGTTCATTTATGTATGGAAGTGATATGAAAATCATCTATGATGATGCCCTAAAAAAGACTAATAAAGTTGAAGATAATAGCTTTGATGTACTCATCGCAAATCCTCCTTATAGTGTAAAAGGATTTCTAGAAACTTTAAGTGATGAAGATAGAAATAATTATGAACTTATAAAGACAATCGAAGAAAAAAGTTATGGTTCAAATAATTCTATTGAATGTTTTTTTATTGAAAGAAGTAAACAATTAGTTAAAGAAAATGGTGTAATTGGTATTATTGTTCCTGCACCAATATTAAACAAAGGAAGTCAATCGATTACATCAAGTAAGTCTAATACATATGTTAAGACTAGAGAGATTATATTAAAATATTTTGATATTGTGGCTATTGTAGAATTTGGGAGTGGTACATTTGGAAAAACTAGTACAAATACTATAACACTGTTTTTAAAACGAAGAAGTGATAATCCTCCTATTTCAAATCATTTAGAAAATATGGTAGATAGTTGGTTTGAGTGTGATTTTGAGACAAATAAATCATTTGAAGATGATGACTTACTTGAAAAATATTGTGAACATATAGAGGTAGAATTTGATGTTTATAAAACATTACTTTGTCAAAATCTGAATGATAATATTTTTAATTATGAAATATTTAATGAGTATAAAGATGGATTTGAAAAATTAAGTGAAACAAAAAATAGAAAAAAGAAACCAACATATAAAGCTTTAAGTATTCAAGATAAAGAGAGTATTGAGAAAAAAGAACTTATTAAATATATTCGTATGATTGAAAAAGAAAAGTTTTATTATTTTTGTTTAGCATATAAAAATAGTAGTGATGTAGTGATTGTAAAATCTCCATCAGGTAGTGCAGAGATTAAAAAGTTTTTAGGTTATGATTGGAGTAGTAAAAAAGGTAATGAGGGAATCAAATATTTATTAAGTGGAAATGTAGATGTTGATGATGAAACTTTAGAAGATGAAGATAAAAGAATTCTTGAAAATTTACAAGGACTTAAAGATATTAAAACACCTTTATATAATCCGTACAACATTGATGATGAAAATAAAATAAATAAAATTATAAAAGATAACTTTAATGGAATAAAATCAAAAATATCGGATGAATTAATTGAATATGTAAATTATAAAAAATTAATTGAAATGCTTGATTTTTCAAGAATTGAATTTGACAAATCTATTAGTTTAACTCCTAAAAATTTTAAACCTATCGAAAGTAAATATGAACAATATAAAATTTCTGATTTATTTATTGAAGTTAAAAATGGTAAAAATGTAAATCAAATAGATGAAATAGGAAAATATAAAGTATCGAGAATAGAAAGTATTTCAAAAGGTATTTTTGATACTTATTCAACTAAATGGACTAATGATAGTGTAAAAGAAAATGATTTTCTTAAAAATGGAGATATTTTATTTAGTCATATTAATAGTGTTAAACATCTTGGTAAAACAGCATATATTGAAGTAGATGAAAAAATAGTGCACGGAGTTAATCTATTAAGATTTAGAGTTAATCAAAAATTGTTGTTGTCTAAATATGCTTATGAATTATTTAATTTAAAGTCTTTTACTAATGAAATAAAACTTCAAGCACAAAAAGCTGTAAATCAAGCTAGTGTTAATGTTGAATATTTAAGTAATTTAAAATTACCATTAGCACCTTTAGATGTTCAAGTAAAAATTGTAGAAGAATGTGAAATAGTAGATAATGAAATACAAAAAGCAAATAAAATAATATATGAAATAAAAGATGAAATTGATGATGAAATTTCATCTTTTATAAGTACTAAAGCATTAAAAAGTGTATCTTTAGAAAAATTAGTAAAAATACCTATTTCAAGTGGATTAACACCTTTAAGAACAAATCCTAATTTTTGGAACAATGGAACTATTCCTTGGTTAAAAACGGAACAATTAGGAGAAAAATATATTTATGATACTAATGAAAAAATTAGTAAAATTGCATTAGAAGAAACAACAATTAAAATCAATCCAAAAAATACACTTTCAATTGCAATGTATGGAGAGGGAAGAACTAGAGGAAGTGTTTCAATTTTAAAAGAAGAAATGGCTACAAATCAAGCTTGTTGCAATGTTTTTTTAGATGAAAAAAAAGCCAATTATGAATATGTGTATTATTATTTAAAAACACAATATGAGAATTTAAGAAGTTTGGCTTCTGGTGTTAGACATAATCTAAATACAGGGCATATAAAAAGCTATTTAATCCCACTTCCTACATTAGAAGAACAAAAACAATTAGTTAAAAAGATTCAAGAACTTGAATATAAAATTAATGAAGCACAAAATATAATTGACAATTCAAGAACTAAAAAAGAAGAAATTCTAAAAAAATATTTATAACTTAAATTAGAAAACTTAAAATCATATAGTATCCATACAAAGGTGCTATATGAAAAACTATGTTAGTGTAAATTAAATATTTTAATCAAATCAAATCTCAAAAATTGCAAATCCATAATTCTAGAATAAGTGATAAATGAAAAAAATAAATAGTTTCTACACATCGTACTGAAAAAAAATTATTATTAAGAAAAAAGTAAAAATAATTTCAAGATGATTGAATTTTTGAAGATTTAATCAATATAAACTTATATAAATCTCATTTTGTGAATTTTTTAATTTCATAAAATATTTACAGTTTATAATTAATTCAAAAAAGGTTAATTGTGTTTATAGAAAAAATAGAAAGACTTGAAAGAAAAGAGATATTTTTACAAAAATCTATACTAAAACATGAAAACAAATTTGATTATACTAAAGTAGATTATTTTAACTCAATAACACCCATAATAATTATTTGTAATAAGCATCAAATTGAATTTTCTCAAACTCCAGTTAAACATTTACAAAATAAGCATTGTTGTCCAATATGTGCAAAAGAAGCTTATAGTAAAGCTGTTAGAATGAGTAAAGAAGATTTTATCACTGAATCTATAAAGATATATTCTAATAAATTCTCTTATGAAGAAACAGAACCTTTAACAATTCATGACAAAGTAAAAATATATTGTAAAATTCATAAAAAATATTTTGAACAAAGATTAAATATCCATCTTAAAGGTTATATAGGCTGTAAGAATTGCATTAGTGATAGTAAAATCAAACAAAATAGAGAATTATTTGGAAAAAAATTTATTGAAAACTTTAAAAATAAATTTGGTGATAATTATGATTTTTCTAAAGTAAAATATAGAAATAATTTCACTCCTGTAGATATATTTTGTATCAAACATAATATTTGGTTTCAACAAGCAAATAGGAATATTTCAAGAACTAGAACATGTTCTTGTCCTCAATGTAAAAAAGAATAATAAAAAATATATCAATTTGTGAATTTTTTAAAGTCTTCCTTCATTATTCCTATAATATTAAATCGTGGAATGCCATTGTAATTCCAAAATTTAAATTATAAGGATAAGGATAAGGATATGAATCAATTAGAAAATAGTCTTATTGGTAAAGTGACACATCAAGGAAAATGGAAAGTCTATGATGAATTTGATATTGACTGCTATGTAACAAATAATGGAATAAGACTTTTATCTTTGAGAGGTACAGCAAGAGCTTTAGATATTAAAGGAAATGGAAGTGGAGGGTTATTAAGAAATCTACAATCAAAATGGTTACAACCTTATCTTTCGGATCAGTTAAAAGAGTGGGTTTTATGGTCTACAAATGAAAAAATGAAGCCTATAAAGGTACTTTTTGGACCACCTATTATTCCATTTAAAGCATCTTTTCTGGTAGATATTTGTAAAGCATATATTTTAGCAAATAACGACAAAGCATTGTTAGAATCACAAATGAGAATATATTACAGATTAATATCTTTAATGACAGCTTTTGCAAAAGCTGGAATAGATGCAATGGTTGATGAAATTACTGGTTATCAAGAAGATAGAAAAAAAGATGAATTACAAAGAATATTAAAACTTTACTTATGTGAAGAATTCTTACAGTGGACTAAAATGTTTCCTGAAGAATTTTATGAACAAATCTTCCGATTAAAAGGCTGGGGAAGTTTTCAAAAAGCAGGTCAAAAAATGCCACAAGTAGTAGGTTTTTATACAAATGATATTGTTTATGAGAGACTTCCAGATAAGGTATTATCTGAATTAAAGAAAAAAGTAAAAAAAAGTGAGAATGGTAATAATTTAGTAAAACTTCATCAAGGATTATCAAAAGATTATGGAGTTTCACATTTGGAAAGACATTTAATTGCAGTTATTGCATTGATGAAAGCATCAATTTGTTGGGAACATTTTTTAGAAATGCTTGATAAAACATATATAAGATGTGGTCAAAGCATAATGAGATTATACTAATTAAAATAGTCAATTAAATCTTTATTTATAAATTAATTATAATTACAAGATTATAAATCATATTTTGAAGGGAGTTTGAAATGAATGGAAATGTATTTATGATTTCTGATGCAAGCTATTGTAGTTTAACAAAAATTGCTTCATTAAGCGTTTTTTGTTCTCATACAGGTAAAACTTATAATAAAATTTTAAAGAATATTCAAGATTGTTTTTTTGCAGAAACAGCTGCTTTATTATTTAGTATAAAAATAGCTATTAAACTAAATTATTCAAATACAGTTTTTATTTATGATAATATAACTATTAATGCAAGTTTGATAAAAAATATGTATTCAGATAAATTTCAACATATGCAATTTTTATGGCTAAAACGAGATAATTTACAAGAAGTAGATATCGTTGCTAGAAAAAATTTAAAATTAGCAAGAGATGATTATGGTACAGAATTACTAAATAATTTTATAGAACTTTCTATAGAATCAAAAATAAAAGCTATTATGTATAGTACAAAAAATCAAAGAGAATATGAAATATTAAATCAATTTATTAAAAATGAATTTACACTTGATTCATTAAATGAAATAAATATAAAAAAGACTCAAACTTTTAGATATCTTTATCATCTTTTAGATTCAAAAGATAAAATAGATTTTTATGAATATATAATAAGAGTTGTTCCAAAAATTAAAAATATTTCAGATTTCAAACATCTTCCTATGAATTATGATTTAATTGAATTTGTTCTAAAAATATCAAAAGTAATGAATTATGAAAAACTTGCAAGTTAAAAACAATATTGAAAATATTTATATCATTAGTGATGTTCATGGTTGTTATAAAACACTACTTGCATTAATAGAGCAATTTCTGTCATTTCTAATTAAAACTGATACTTTACAATTAAATATACTACAAAGTATATTAGAATAGATTTTTTAGCTAATAAATTATATGTATTGCAATACATATAATTATTTATGTTAATAATCTTAATTCAATATTATTCCAATTGTTAGAAAAGTAAGTATTCAATTTTAAAAGCATTTTTTTTCTGAAATTTCTGAATATTATGATTTATTATTAATTCAAAACTCATTCAATTTCTTTTCAATTATTTTTTATATATAGTACAACAACGAATTATAATAATTTTTTTACAGTAATTTAGAAAAAGGATGTTAAATAATGATACTTAGATATAAAGTAGGTTGTACAATTTGCAATCAGAAGTATTTAATGCGTATATCATCGGCATACTGAGAAACAAAGTCATATAGTAGAATGTAATGAATGTAAATCGAATATGTCTTTAGAATTATTTGTTGATTTTCAAAATATATCTTGCAAATTAAATTATATAGAAAACTGTGAAAAAATAGATTTCGTAGATTATCGTTTTGAAAGTAATGGAGAATATATAATTAAGAATTCACATCCAGAACTTTTAATTCCAAAAGAATTTATTTTAGATGGTGTTTACAATGCTAATATTTTTGAAGGAGGAAGACTAGCTGAAGAACGAAAAAATAAAATTGGTCTTATTGAAGAATAAAATCTCAAAATTACAAAGGATTTCATTTCAAATTTAAATAGAATAGAAAAAAATTGGGATATTTTGGAAATAGCTTGGAAAATGAAAAATAATAAACAATCTAATAAATTGATAGAAAAACAATTACAAAAATATAAAAGTTCTAATATAAAATCTGATATTGAATTTGATGAAATAATGTTTGATTTTAACAATACTATTCTGTTCCCAGATTTTGTTGATTTTACTCCAAATTTTTCAAAAAATATAAGAGAAATTTTTAAAAATGATGAGAAGATGGATGAAGAGTACGTAAAATGTATAAAATATTATAAAGAAAATTTAATTGATGATAATATCAAAAGATTCTATGATATTTACTGTGATCTTTTTGAATTATATAATGATTATAAACCATTTCTGACGTATATTACTACATCTCAAGAAGTAAATTCTGAGAGTATAGTTTCCTCGGATAATTTTGAAAAGACTAAAATGTTTTATGGAAAATTATTTGAAGCATATACTTCTAATATAAGTTTTATTACTATGTTACATAATATATTTAAAAGCAGAGATTTTGATAAATTAGAAAAGATAAATTTTGAAAAATATTTATCTACTGAAAAAGCTGCTAGAACTGAAAATTTTAAAGATACAAATGAATTTAAGTTCTTTCATGAATATATAGATAGTAAATTAAGAAATGCTTCTCACTATGGCAATATAGAAATAAGAGTTAATATCGTAACTTATAAAGCAGGAACACCTTTAAAAGAATATACTATGACTTATACAAAATATCTTGAAATGTGTACACAATTATTTTTAAGATTTGTTATTTTACATCAATTACAAATTTTAAAATATCATGCTTATTTAAAATATAGTTGATGATAAAACGATGAAATATATCTATAAATTAACTAAATTTAACTGATATATGTAAAGATTTTAAATCTAAATTAGAAAATAATAAAGGATTAAAGAATAAAGCAAATTTTGCCATCATAGATACTCACAAATAATCTATGTGAATAATCGTGTTCAAAATACACATATGTCCTTTTATATAAGTTAATATCTAAATTATATAGATTTTCTCGGACAATACTTAAATACTTATATTTTAATTAGTTACATTATGACACATAAATAATTTATAATTGAAAAATTATAATTAAAATTTAGTAAAAAATAAAAAAGAGTCAAAAGAGAGTCATTATGCTGATATAATTTGGTAATATTAATTATGAAAGAGAAGTAATGTCTTTTAACAACATTTATTCAGTATATTATACTATTGATATAGAGCAGAATGTAGTTAGTGAAAATATAAACGAAGAATTTAATTCACATATGATCTTATTTATAGAAGATAAATTAGCTAGATTATATTTTTCAGATAAAAATAGAGAATATTTGAAAGTAAATAATACTACAGAAGTGGTAAATATGTTAAATCAGATAATCATTAATGAAAATGATGATAGAAAACTAGCATCAGAAACCATCGCAAATAGATTATTACGAGAAGAAATCTCTGTACAAGCAAGAATTTCACAACTAAATAGAGATGTACAAAGAGGTGGATTAATAGTTTCGTATTTTGAATTTAATAATGAAAAATATATAGCTATTGTAAAAATACATTATATTGATTTTTATGAAGAAGCAACTTTTGAAGAAAATCGGGGTTTACCTAAAAAAGATGTAATTTTAAAAACTTGTATAACTAAGATTGAAAATGATTATACAGAAGAGAAATTCCTTTTATCTGATAGTACAAAAAAACAAGGAGCAGGAAGCGCCAAGTTTTGGTGGAATGATTTTTTAGAATTAAAAGAAATCAGAAGTGATAAAGAGAATACAAAAGAATCTTATGAACAAATTGAACAAATTTTAAAAAAAGAATTCTATGCTAATAATAGAGAAGATTTTTGGTATTTAAAGAATAATCTTATTGCATATTATAGATTGAGTGAACAATTTTCTTTTACATCCATGATAGATAGTACAATTGGAGATTTCAGTTTAAAATTATTAAATGAAAAAACTGACAATGAAAAAGAAACTTTTAAAGCTTCTTTAAAATCTAAACTTCAAAATACATGTTTCGATTCAAGAGGGAATAGAAGATTTGATACAGAATTTACAATAGATAAAAAAGAAATAAATGCAAGAGTTAAAACAAAAATAACATTAATGCCAAATGTTGATTTAAATTTATTAGGCGAAATTGAAGATTTCCAAACAAAAATTATTCCTAGTATAGATGACCAAAATAGAAAATATTTAAAAATCTATTCTGATGAGGGATATAATAAATTTAAGAATTAGATAATGAGTTTATTTACTAATTTATATTTCTTACAAAATTTAGAAAGTGAAATTCAAGAAAATTTTGATAGTTTTGAAGAAAAAATCAAAGTAAGTGTAATCAAACTAAAAGAAATTTATACACTTGAAAATTTAAAGAAATTATTTGAATTAGTAGAAAATGATAACTTGAAAATTTTTATTGATGATTTATATGATACAAGTAAATTAAGTATAAGAAGTTTAGTTGAATTAAACGAAAAGTTTAACAATTTTAATCCAGATAATTTAAATGATGAAGATGAATATATTTTTCGTATACAAATAAATAAGATTAATAATCTTGAATATAAAATTTATTCTTTTCAAAATTTTTTATCTTGGTTAATTGAAAATACTAATATTTTAAGTGTATTTGATAAATTTAAAATATTTGAAAATATAGATAGCCAAATTAAAATTCGTATATTAGATGAGGAAAATCATTTTTTTTATACCAACAAATTTATTTTTTATAGTAGTGAAAATTATTTGCCATTAGAAACATTGGAAATAAATCGAAATAATATTTTTGAAAATTACAAAAACAATTGTCATCATAGAGGACTAAACTTTTATAAGTTTTTACCAACAGATTTTAAATTAATATTAAATTCAAATAATACAGATTTAAATAAATTTTTCAATAAAGTTTCCTTTTTATTAGTATTAATTTATATTGTTAATATTTCTGAATTTTCAAATAGTACTTCTAATCTTGTCAAATATAAATTAGATGGTTATCGTACTATTAAAAATGAGTTTAATTTTCAGGATATGAGTACAATTAATTTTGAAAAGTATTATAAAATCTTTATTTGGATATACATGGATAATCATAGTTCCAATATTTCAGATAAAATTGGTTTATCACGAAATGTTATATCTTTACATACAAATGATAATAATATTTTAAATGTAAGTGGAGATATATATACGTCTGTAAAATCCAATTTTGATATATATTTAAAGGAAAATGTACAGAGATACCTAGAAGTAAAAAATCAAGTATCAAATTTTATGTATGATATGTCTTTAAAAGCTGAAAGTTATAGTAATTCATTTGCTGATATATTTAAAACAAATATATTAATATTTTTATCTTATTTTTTATCTATGGTTGTAGTAACAGCAATTGATAAAGGAAAATTTATAAATATGTTTTCTATTGAAGTTACAACCGTAACCCTAATAATATTAACTATTTCATTTTTTTATAAAAAATTAGCTGTTAAAGAATTAAATGAAAAAATAATACGATTCGAAAAAAAATATAATTTATTAAAAAAAAGATATTCAGATATTTTAGAAGAAGAAAATCTTAATAATTTGTTTAGTGATGATGAAGAACATAAAGCTGATGTTGAATATATGAAAAAATCTTTAGATAAATTTGACAAATTATGGACAGGAGTTATTATCGCTTTTATTATAGTTTCTATATGCTTTTGTTTGATGAATAATTTTAAAGAATTTATAGAGGTATTAGTAATTTTCTTTTTCTCAATTTTAGGTGTATATATGAAAATAAAGTCATTTGTTAGTTAATAAAATAAATTTAAGGATAGTTTATGAAAGCACTTCACGCAGACCCAAAAACAGTTAGAGAACTTTTTACAAAAGAATATATTATTCCTGATTTTCAAAGACCTTATTCTTGGGAAAAAGAACAATGTGATAAGTTATGGGATGATGTTATTGATTTTATTGAAAATAATAATTCTGTTGAAAAATATTTTTTAGGTAATATTATTGTTCATCCATATGAAAATAAGTTGGCTGTTATTGATGGTCAACAAAGATTAACTACTTTGATGTTATTTATAAAGGCATTACATAATACAGCTGGAACTGTTGGTGCACTAGAAGAATGTTTGAAGATAAAAGACCCTCTGACATCTAAGTTCATTGATAAATTAAAAATTGAATCGGAAGTTATTGCTGATGATAAAAATGCATTAAATGACATTATATTTAATAGTGGAGAAAATTTAAAAGATGAAAACCTATTAAAAAAGAATTTCAAATTTTTTTATGAAAAAATAAATTTATGGTGGAAACAATCAAATAATAGCACTGAAAATTTAAATAAATTAATTCTGAGATTTTTAGATAATATAGTTATTTTACCAATTGAATGTGGTTCTCAAGATGATGCATTGATTATTTTTGAAACCATAAATAATCGGGGGATGGCTCTTTCAGATTCTGATATATTTAAAGCAAAACTTCATTCTTTTTCAATGAAGGATAATAAGAAAGATGAATTTACTAAGAGATGGAATTCATTAAAAGAGCATGAATGGTTGTTTAGAATTCATATGCATATATTAAGAGCAGAAAAGAAAGACATAGGAAGAGAAATAGGATTACGTAATTATTTTGATGATAAACAAATTCTTTCTAATTGGAAAAAAGTTTTATATAGCTTAGAAATATATCATGCAATTGATAATACATGGGAATGTTCAGACGAAATAAGTATATGGTGGTTGATTTTAGATACGTATCCCAATATTTATTGGACATATCCATTATATGTGTTTTTACATAAATATGGAAAATTTGAAAATGAAGAATTTACTTTAGAAAAAGAAATTGAATCAGAGTTTATTAATCTTTTAAGAAATTTAACAAAATATCTTTTTATTAAAGGGTTATTGCATAATTCAGTAAATTCAATAAAGGATACTATTTTCAAAATTTGTAAAGCAATTGATTCTGAAGAAGATTATTCAATACACATTTCACAAAATCTAAGTGAAGAGGAATTGCATGAATTTACCAAAAAAATTGAAAAGAATCATGGAAGATATTTAAGAGGACTTGTACTTTTAAGTGCTTATTTAAATGAAAATCAGAATAAATCAGATTTCTTTAATGTAATATCAAATAATTATCATGTAGAACATATTTTACCTAAATCTTGGAATCATTATGATAGTTGGACCGAAGAAACTTATGAAGAAAATATTAATAAATTAGGTAATTTAGTTCCTTTAGAGTGGAAAATTAATATCAAAGCACAAAATGAATTTTTTTCAAGAAAACAGATAAAATATCAAGATTCAAAAATACAAGATGTTCAAGAATTATTACCTTTGAAGAGTTGGTATTTTGAAGATTTCTTAAATAGAAATACTGAAATTATTAACAGATTAAGAAATTTTTTTAAATATGAAAATAGAGTTTAAAAATTTTTCTTTGACATATTAAAAAAATAAAGAAAAATTATTTCATAGACTTTAACCCTAACGAAGAAAAAACTAAAATAGAGCAAGGGAAACTTTTTTAATATTTAGTAAAGTAATTAACTCATCGGGTATCATTATTCGGAGTGATATTTAATAAAACTTATATATAATTAATTTATATCATCATAAATAATAGGTAAATTATGAATAAAGCAGTATTAAAACAAGCCATAAAGTTCAAAAATAATCTTCAAACCAACAAAAATATTGAAGTTTTGATTAATGCTGTAAAAGTATATCAAAAAGTAAATGAGATATTTTTTTTGAATTATGCATATAATCAAAAGCCAGAAATCACAAATAAAGATGAATTTTTCAAGTTTTTATCGGAAATAAACAATTTAGAAATAAATAGTTTTGAAGATATAGAATACCTTTTATCTACTAGTTCTAATAGAAAAGAAAGTATAGAAAAAACAAGCAATAGTAAAGAGTATTACACTAAAGTATTTGATAAAACAGTAGTTTATCAGTTTTTAAATAATTCACCTTGTTTGTATAAAGATATAAACTCAATACCCGTTGATTATAATAAAAGAATTCTGGTAGTTGAAAATGGGGAATCATTTTTAAATATCTATAATACTCTTTCAAAATATGGATTCGAACAATATTTGTATTTAAGTGGATTCCCAAATAGTTTAACAAAAGAGTTTATAAAAGATAAAAATATTGTTTGTTTTCTTGACTATGATATAGAAGCAATTAGAATATATAATAGTCTAATATGTAAAAATAAAGAATTTTTTAAGCACCCAAATATTGAATTATATTTTAACAATAAAAGCTATTTAAATAAAGACCTATATAAAAAACAAAGAGCGAACTTACCTGAAAGGCATAATGAACTTCAATGGCTTATAAATTTAATTAAAACTCATAGTGGAGTTATTGAGCAGGAGATACTAATTGAAACATAAAGAGCTAATACTTCTTTTATATAAACATAGAGATTTAATTAATAGAGCTTATAATGGTGAAGAAATAGAAGATATTCCTACTGAGTTAACTAAAGATATTCCAATTTTCCAAAGAGTAGCAAAAATATATGAACTAAGTGATAGTTATATGCAATTTGCCAACACAATGTTAAAAAGAGTTGATGCAAATTATCGTTTCGGAGATTATAATGAAGAAATCAAATTATTAATTGAGCAAAAAGAAATATATCAAGATTCTAAAGATAAAGAAATATTATCTAGAATGAAAGATTTAGTTAGAACTCTTTATAAAAAAATTGAACATAGGGATAGTTTAATTAATTCAAGAATAAATGACATTGTATCTGATAATAATTTAAGTATAGAGTTAATAATTAAAGATGCTAGAGATGTTGAAGAAAGAATTTATGAACTAATAGATGCACATTCCGAAAATCTCAATATTTTAGGTGTTCAATTAAAAGGACTGGATGATAACTTAGATGAAATACTTATAAATATTGGTTTAGATTTAATACCTTTAACTGAAAATATACATTTTTACAATCAAAAGTTAAGTGATTTTATTTTAAGAACAGAAAAAAGAAAATTAGAAAACAAACAACTTCTATCATTATCAAATAAGATTATGAAAGAGCAAGACCATAATTTAAGATCATTTTTATTAAGCAATCATAATATTTATCATCACACTATAAAAGAGAGGTCAAGCGGAAACTTAAAAACTTTACCTACAAGTTTTGAATTAGGTAAAGATTCATTTATAACTTTAATATCAAGTATTCTTGATATTAAAAAAGTAGATAAAAGAACAATTACTAATAAGCCTTATAAAAAATCAGAAGATACAACTTTAAAATCTGTTAATTTAAAAAAAGTCAAGGCTGATTTATTTGAGGCAAGACCTGAAAATATCTATGAGTTTATTTTATCTCATAGTGAAATTCAGAAATTTAGACCTGAAAATCAAGACAAAATTTTTGCATTTAAAGTCTATCTGACAATAGTTCAAGACTATAGAGGTAATATTAAACTTGAAGAAAATTACTATAATAATATAAAGGTTGCAAAATGGATATAGCTAAAGCATTTGAGATTTTATCACAAGGTAAAATCATTTCAGTTAATTCATCAAAATATATTGAACTCTCTAATATGCTATTAAATGATAACTTCTATGAAGAGCTTAATATTACACTAAATACTATAGGGTATAAATTAAATAGTGAAGATGGCTACTATTTTATTTCAAAGAAAAGTAATTTAACTAGTAGTGAACAACAACTTTTTCTGCAAAATAATAAAAATATTATACTTGCAATTTCCTTTTTTAGACAACTTTACCCAAGACTTGATAGAGGTAGTACTCTTAGTTTCTTACATACTGCAGGTGACTATTCAAATATGAAATCTGAAAATGATTCATTAAAAGAAATATTATTATTTTTATTTAAAAATAAAGATGATGAAAAAGAGTTACTGGAACAATTATTTAAATTTCTTGAAGATAAAAATATTATTGAAAAAGAAAATGAAAATAATAGTGATAAATATAAAGTCTTAAACTCCATATCATATTATATTTCAATTGTAGAATTAGTTGAAAAAGGAGAAAATGAAAATGCTTAATAGAATGATTTTAATTAATTCTGCTAATTTCCAATTTGCAGATATTAATTTATCCAAAGAGGTTTTTTTTGTAGGTGACAATGCAAGTGGTAAAACGACAACTACACGAGCCATTCATTTTTTATATAATGGAAATGGTGAAAAACTTGGTATTCCACGAACAAAAGACACTTTCTCTAAACATTACTTTTCTAATGATGATTCATACATTATTTATGTTTTTGAAACATTTTTTATATTTACTTTTAAAAAAAACAATGCAATTCAAAGATGGTTTTCCAAACAAGAGTTTAATTTAAATGAGGTAATAAAAAATGACAAACTATTAGATTTTGAAACTATTGAGGAATATATAAAAAATGCTCCTTTGAGGAAAAAACCTACTTCAATTATAGAGTATACTGATATCTTATATGGTAAAGATAAAAGATTTTTAGATTTTTCAATTGCAAAAATTGATAATTATAAAGTATTTCTTGAAGTCTTTAATATGATATTCAATGTTGACAAAGCAATTGTAACAGCTATAGACATTAAAAAAGCAATTCAAAAGTCATTAGAAAGAAAAGATGAAGTTTTAGAAATTAATTATGATGATTTTTCAAGAAAATTAAATGATTTTTTAAAATCATATAGTTTTTTTAAAGCTTTTGACAGTAATAGAAACAATTTAAGTGATGCTCTATCTTTAATGGAAAAATTAATAAATTTAGAATTAAAGATTACTAAATTTATAAAAGCAATAAACTATAAATCAAAAGTTGAATTAAATGAATTTAGTAAATTAGAAATAAAAAAGAATGATTTAAAATTAGAATCTTCAAGGTTTTCTACAAAAATAAAAATTTTTAATGGATACCATGAGAATTTTAAAAAAAGAATAGAAAAAAAAGATAAAGAGCTTTTAAGAGAGATACTAAAGATAGAAGAACTAAAAGAGAGATTTGACTCTATTGAAGTTGAGAAAAATATTGAACTGGCTTCTAACTTCAAAATTATAAAAACTGAATTAGAAAATAAAAGATTTGAATTAAAATCTCTTCAAGATAAAGTTTCAAGTGCTAAGAAAGTTATTGAAAATCAAATTGAACAATTAGAATATAAAAAGAATACTGCAATTCCAAATGAACTAAATATTAAATTCTTAAATATGAGCCAAGTTGAAATGGATAAATTTGAAGAAGATAAATTACTTATTGAAAGAAAATATAATGAACAAGAAAATAATATAAACATTGAAATTGGAAATTTAGAAGAGAATATTAGTATTATTAATGATGAGCTTTTAAAAATAGATGAGTTTATATCAAAAAATGTTACAACATTAAGAAAAAAATCCGATTTAGAAATAAAGATTTTAAGAGAGAAAATTAATGCTGATGAGGATAAGACTAGAAATTTAAGAAAAGTGATTAATAATTTAAAAGAAAAAAAAGATAAAACTGATGATGAACAACGTAAACATGAAGATAAATACGAGCAGCTAAGAAGAACTAATGCAAAATCTTTGTGGAAAGAAAGAGGTTTTCAAAATAAAAAGATTAAAAATGCAAAAGCTATTTTATTCCCAATACCTAATAGTTTTAATGAATTTTTATCTGAAAACATTGATAATTGGGAAAAAGAGATTTACCCAATAATTGATAAGAATTTATTAATTAAATCTTGTGATGAACTAAAGCCAATCAAATTAAATGCAGATTCACCTTTATCATTTAGAATAGATACAAGCAATTTAGAGTCTATCCCTACAAAAGATGAAGCTACTGAAATTATTAAAAAAGCAAGAGAAATTAAAATACAAGCTTTGAGAAATTCAAAATCTGTTTATAAAGATGAGATAGTAAAATTAGACAGTATTAAAAATCAATTGGTGGCAAATTATGAGTCAATTGAAGAAGAGATTAAAAATAGTAATAAAGAATTATCAAATTTGACTCTAGTAATTAATGAATCTAATAATTCAATTGATGAAATAGAACAAACTTTAATTAAAGATGTTCAAAGAGTTAAAGATAAACATAATGCGCAGAAAGAAGAATTAAATAGTAATAAGAAAGCTAAGAATTCTATAATTAAAAACAAAAAAAATATTGATTTAGTTTCACTCAAAGAAAAAAAGATAAAAGAAATTAGAGCAAGAAAAAAAGATAAAGATAATAATATCCTTATTCTAGAAAATCAAATGAAAAATGAGAAATTGGAAGTAATAAAAACAGTTAATAGAGAGATAGTAAAATTAAAAGAGAGTGTTGAAAAAACTAGTGAGGATTCACTTATTGAATCTTTAATTAATTCTATAAGTGAATTAGATGAAAAATATAATAGTTCGTTAAAGGCAAAAACCTATTTAGAAGAATATGAGTTAAAAAAAGATGAAATCAAAAAGTTACCACTAAAGCAGATGAAAAAAGATAAACTAGAACGGCAAAATAATCTAAGAGAAAAGTTTATTAAAGAAACTACAACTAATTTACATAAAAAGATAGAACAGTTATTAAATGAAATTAAAGTAATAATTGAAAAAATAGAAATATTTGAAAAAGGAATTAAGAAGTTTAATAAATTAGATATTAAAACCATTGATGGAGAAATAGAAACTAAAGAGTACCTTACTGATTTAATATCAGATTATGAAGAACAATTAAGAATATATAGTAACGATAAATCTAAATTTAGAACCTTAATAGATAAATTAAAAAAAATAGAAAAACATTCAATTATTGAAATAAATTTAAATAATGATATGTTTGATGAAGCTGAAAGCATTAATGATTTAAGAAATATTATTGAAAGTTTAAATGAACTAAATAACTTTGAGAAAAATAAATATGATAGTGAGAAAAAAAGAAAACACAAAGATTTTGATTCATTCCTGAAAAATACTATACCTAGTAAAATACAAAGTTTCGGTGATTTAGAAATGGATTTTGAGAACGCAAAAAATATTATAAATAGAAGTTTAACAAACGCTGATTTTGGAGTAATTAGAGATATAAAATTATCTACAAATACATCAGAAAAACGAAATGATTCTATTGCTTCATTGATGCAATCATTATCTCATAAAGTAAAAAGTACTGTAAACTTATATTCAAAAGATTCATTGTTTTATTTTGATGTACCTAAATCTGTAGATAATATAGATGAAATTCAGAAAATACTCGAAGAGATAAAGAAAAAAGGTTCTAATGGTATGATTAACTTATTTGATACCATAGATTTAAGTATTTCATATATTGAGAATGGTAAAAAGGTTGAAAATAAACAAAATATAAAAGATGATAGTTCTTCAGGTGGGAATATTTTATTAAAAGTTGCTATTGCTATCTCAATATTAAATAGATATGCAAAAAAGACCACTAATAATACACCTTTCTTCTTAATTATAGATGAAGTTTCAAAATTACAAAGTAAAAATCAGAACCTAATTAAAAAGTATATAAATGACAATGGTTTTAAAACATTATTTATTACACCTGATCCTGCTTTTCCTGACCCTGAAAAGGCACTTTATTATACTTTTAAAAACATTCAAGATGAAAATGAAAACCTTGAAATAAGACAAATGAATATTATATAATCGTACCAATTGGTACGAAAGGAAAACTATGAACTTATCAAAAGATATTGAACATTTTATATTATATGATAGAACAAATATTCATAAGGAAATAAAAAAACTTACTAATAATTTAGGTATAAACAAAAAAATAGCTAGTTTGGTTTCAATACAAGATGATGTAGACTATTTTTATCTAAGTAGTTTTGATGTGTTTGCAAGTCCTAAGTCTTTTATAGAGCAATTAGAAATTAATAAAGAAAAAAGACTAGAGCTTCGTTGTGTTATAAAAGGTAAGAAAGAATATATAAAAAGTTTTGGGCTTATAAAAGATGTTAATAAAGATATTTTAAATGATTTATGTCAATTACTAACTCTTTTTAAAGTTTCAAAAAAAGTTTCTGAATTAAGTTATTATGCTTCTAAATATTTTAAATTTAAAAAAATATAATTTTCTAATTTTAGAATTTAAAATATTTGTTCCTAGTTGATATTGAGAATATTGCAAACACTAAAATTAAAATTTCTTAATTCATTTTGTGTATGAGAAATAAAACTCATTTATTTCCTTAATATAAATTTTTAACATCATACAAAAGTAGTATTTTATACTAGCTACTTCTTATTTTAGCTTCATGAAACGCTAATATTATTACAACGATAGAAATAATAGTAAAACCCATTATTTCAGCTTGAAAATCTTGCACTAAAAATCTTTATTTAATATTTGCTAATTCTTCTATTCTTCTCAATTTCCCATTCATCAATTGGGTCTTGTTTATCCCAAATTCCATTAGTTTTCTTTCTTGGTCTGATAACTTAATATTATATGTATTACTCATATAAAAATATGCTGTAGCAATATCATCATTCAATTCACCAATAGCAGGAACTAAGTTATGCATATCTGCTTCCATTTTATTAAATATAGGGTCTTTAGAACAAGCCTTTCGTCCTCCTTCTCTCCAACAAGGTAAATGTCTACCAAAGTTTTCAGCAGGCATTATATGTTCACACTCTATTCTATCGACTCTTTCATTCTCTTTACCTTTTTTAGTTAATTCATTTCTTGGAACATATCCACAACTATTTCTATCAATCATATTATCTTTATCTAGGAGATTATATTTACAACCACAATAAAAAGTTGTTTGATGGTCTTTATATATTTCTTTTAACAGTTTTTTTGACTGACTAAATGATTCTGCGAATATTGTTGTGAATAAAAGAGTTATTAGTAATAGTATTTTTTCAAATGTTTTTCCTTATATATTTAAAGTTTTGAATTATGGTAAAACATGTCGATAAAAATATTGCAAAATGTGAAAATATTAAATGTGATAAAACGGAAATCTTATACAAATTATGTAACTCATATAAGATAGTTAGAAAAAAAGATGATAGAGAATTTTTAGGTTGTTCAAGTTATTATAAAACAAGTTGCAAATATACTCAAAATATTTAGACAAACATTTTTTAATTTGTATTCTAATTGATAATAAAAGATTAAAAATAAAGTGGTTGAATTAAATTTTCATAGTTAAGTGAATTTTTCTTAGTTAATTTATTTACTCAGTAAAATTATTATAAAATGGCTTTTTTTTCCAAATTAATTTCATAGTTATAACTTAGAAAATATATCAAGAGATAGAGTTAAATCAGCTTTATTGGTAAATGATTTTAAATTTCCACCACTAAAAATCACTATAAATTTATCTCCAACTGAACTAAACAAAAAAGGTTCGCATTTTGATTTAGCTATTGCTTTGCAAATAGCTTTTTATGATGATAAGAAAATTAACTTTGATGATTTTTATTTTTTTGGAGAGTTATCTCTTGATGGAAAGATAAAAGATACAAATCTTATTTTTCCAATGGTGCTATCTTTAGCAAAACAAAAACTAATCAATAAAGTTGTAGTTTGTGAAAATAGTGCAAAAAAACTTGCAAATATTCCAAATATTGATATATATGTCGTAAAAGATTTAAATAGTGCAATAGAATTTCTAAAATCAAATTTAAAAGATGAATAT
>Ga0265295_1001628_pt1 | contig 38739 bp, 38 predicted proteins | sample Munlansysbiofilm_FD_192503 | JGI IMG/M metagenome (GOLD analysis project Ga0265295, IMG submission 192503) | Leachate microbial communities from a municipal landfill in Southern Ontario, Canada - Methane capture system biofilm | ecosystem: Engineered > Solid waste > Landfill > Unclassified ... | reverse complement strand
AAGGCGGCGGTCTTGAAAACCGTTGAGCGTGAGAGCGTTCCGTGGGTTCAAATCCTACCTCCTCCGCCATTTTTATTTGGAGAGATGGCCGAGTAGGCTGAAGGCGCTCGCCTGCTAAGCGAGTAAGGGGTATAAAACTCCTTCGAGGGTTCGAATCCCTCTCTCTCCGCCAGATACAAAGGTTACAGGCTCTTAGAAAATTTTTCTAAGAGCTTTTTTTTGGCTTTTTGGAGGTCAAGTAACCCCTCAAGTGACCCTTTTTTTAAAATTTTTTTTAAAATTTTTGAGGAAAAAATCGTTTTTTTATCTGATTTATACACTCCACCATTTCCAATTTACAGATATCTATTGAAATAAAAACAAAAAAATATTAGCTTTTATCCTTTGTAAAAAAACAAAAAATTTGTTTATGCGAAGATAAAAATTTAAATTTATTCTCTTTACGGAGACAGATAATGAAAAAAGAAGAAAAAACCAAAGGGGTGGCAGCCCTTTTTGATCAAATTGAAATAAAATCATTTTTAAAAAACTACCTTATTTTTATTGGTATAGTTGAGGCAGTTATTTTTTTTGTGTGTTTTGTTGAACAGCTAGGCTCAAAAGACATTCCATTTCCATGGAAAAACTATTTTTTTGCAGCCTTTATAATCCCTGTAGTAATTACATTTCTTCTTGGAATCCTTGTGGCGGGATTCAATAAATACCTTTATGACTTTTCTTCCCATGAAAAGCCTTTAGGATCAAATTCTGGCGACAATCCAAATACTAACCTGGGATACCTTCAAAAAATAGAGGCAGTTCTTGTACTTTTCCAAAAACTTCCTTTTTTACTAACCCTGTTCATTCTTACGCTGACAGCAGGTATAATTTACAAGCTTGATTCAATAATCGCTTTTATTTCAACAGCAGGCCAAAAATCCCTTGAATATTTAATGATGATTCTTGGGGCGGGAATTGGAATAGCAGCAGTTTTTATAATGGTATGGCTTATTTTAAAGTATAAGCTCCAGAAAAAATCCATTGAATACAATCATGCCTATAGAGAAAGTGTGATGAGACAGCTTGGAATGGTAATCCTTGATGATGACACTGTTTTGGATAAAAATGGAAATATTATAAGCGGAGAAAAAACCAAAGACTCTTTTTACCAGTCACCTTTAAAAAAAATTGGGAACTTAAAAAGCACCTCATACCTTGAAAATCCTGAGGACGAAGTCAATTCTAAATAAAAGACAATAATAAAGGCCTTGTGATAAAGGCTTTTATTATTTTATAACCAAATCCGAAATCAATTTTATATCATATTTCTGAAGAGTTTCATTAAGTCGCTTTATAAACTGAACTGCAAAGCCACCCTCTTCTATCCTTACAACCTTTGCCTGCATTCTTACCGGCTCCTTCCTTGCGGGCGGGGGAAAAACCATTGTTATTTCTGCTCCAGGCTCAGGTTTTTCAAAGGAAGAAATAAACATTCCAGACTCGCTTATGTTGGAGATATAACCCCTTCCAGGCTTTCCATTCATGGCAAAATTAATTTCTGAAAGATAAGACTTTCGACTAGAGCTTCGTTGGTACAGCCCGCCCCTTTTCTCTAAATCATTTAGCAAAGTCATTTTTTCTTCAGTGGATAGAGCAATAACCTCTTTTAAAAGTTTTGCTGTCAAACCCGCAATATTAATCTTTGGGGAACTATTTTCTATTTCATTCATTTTTCACCTAAAGTTAAGTGTTAGTTTATTTACTCAGGTTAAAACCACACTTGAATTTTACTTCCAGATTAAATATATAGTCTTTTTAATATACTTAATCTTAAACCACAAAAAACAAGGAAATAAAAGTGAAAAAAATTGCTGTACTTCCAGGAGATGGAATAGGCCCTGAAGTTATGGATGAAGCCATAAAGGTTTTAAATGCTGCAAAAGCAAAGTTTAACTTTGAATTTGAAACAAAAGAAGCTTATGTGGGAGGAGCTGCAATAGATAACTGCGGAGAAGCTCTTCCCAAAGAAACTATAGACGTATGCAATTGGGCTGACGCTGTTCTTTTCGGTTCAGTAGGCGGCCCTAAATGGGAAAATCTTCCCCCTGAAAAACAACCAGAAAGAGCCGCACTACTTCCCTTAAGAAAACTTTACGGATTATACTGCAACCTAAGACCTGCCAAGGTTTTTCCATCTCTTGCCTCTGCAAGTCCCTTAAGAGCAGACATTGTAGGTAGTGGATTTGATATCTTATGTGTAAGAGAGCTTACAGGCGGAATATATTTTGGCCAGCCAAAAGGCAGAGAAGGCTCAGGCCCTGAAGAAACAGCCTTTGATACAATGGTTTACAAAAGATTTGAAATTGAAAGAATTGCCAAAATGGCTTTTGATGCAGCAAGAAAAAGAAAAAACAAAGTAACCTCTGTAGACAAGGCAAATGTTTTGACCACCATGGTGATGTGGAGAGAAATTGTAAATGAAATTGCAAAAGATTACCCTGATGTTGAACTCAACCATATTTACGTTGATAACGCTACAATGCAGCTTGTAAAAGATCCCCATCAGTTTGACGTACTTTTGTGCGGAAATATGTTTGGAGATATTATATCTGACGAATGTGCAATGATTACAGGCTCAATGGGACTTTTAGCCTCAGCAAGTCTTAACGAAGAAAAATTTGGACTTTACGAACCTGCTGGAGGCTCTGCTCCAGACATTGCGGGTAAAGGAATTGCAAACCCAATAGCCCAAATTCTTTCAGCGGCAATGATGCTAAAATATTCCCTTGATCTTGGCGATGCTGCAGATGCTATAGAAAATGCAGTGGCAAAAGTCCTGGGAGAAGGAATTCTCACAGCCGACCTTGCCGGAAAAGATAAAAAATCTGTTTCCACCAAAGAAATGGGTGATGAGATAGCAAAACGAATCTGATTCTAATAAAAATGCACGCTTTTTAATGGCGTGCATTTTTTATTTAAATTAAGATATTTTCGAGAAAGTTCATTTACAATTTAATAAAATTTTAGAATCCTAATAGTTTCAACTTTTCCCAACTACCCTCTCAAGCTCTTCAATTGTTGTAAGCCCCCTTAAAACTTTTTTAATTCCATCATAAAACATATCCTTAAATCCGCTTTTTAAAACAGATTCATCAACAAATCCTGTCCAGAAAACACCCCGCCCTATTTCTACAGGTTCAAACATTTTTTTATCAAACATTTATTTACTCCGATTTTTCTATTATATAAGTCTTCTGGAGTTTAATTTAACCAAAATGGAAAAACATGACCAAAAAAGATATTTTATACAAACTTTACAATAAAACCGACTCTCTTACCACAAGAGACAAAATTTTTATCCGGAAAAAAATAAGAAAACTTCAAAAAGACAAAACTATTGTTTCTGAAGAAAGTATTGAAAAATTAAAAATTGACTTAAAAAAAGCAAAACTGAATTTAAAAAAAAGAAAATCTCTTATACCAAAACCAAGTTTTGATGAAAATCTTCCTGTAAATGCTAAAAAAGAAGAAATTAAAGAAAAAATAATAAACAATCAGGTTGTTATCATTTCAGGTGAAACAGGCTCAGGAAAAACAACCCAGATCCCAAAAATCTGCCTTGAAGCAGGAAGGGGGGTTAAAGGAAAAATAGCCCTTACCCAACCAAGAAGAATTGCCGCTGTTTCAGTTGCTGAAAGAATAAGTGAAGAACTTAATGAAAAGAGTTTTAAAACTATTGGCTACAAAATAAGGTTTGCCGATAAATCAAATGAAAACACAATAATCAAGGTGATGACAGACGGGATTTTGCTTGCAGAAACCCTTACAGACAGGTTTTTAAATTCCTATGATACAATAATTGTTGATGAAGCCCATGAAAGAAGCCTTAATATTGATTTTATTCTTGGATTTCTTTTAAAGCTTGTAAAAAAAAGAAAAGATTTAAAGCTTATAATCACTTCAGCAACCATAGACACAGAAAAATTTTCCAAAGCTTTTGGCAATGCCCCTGTTATTGAAGTTTCGGGAAGAATGTTTCCTGTAGAAACAATTTATCTTCCCCCTGAAAATGAAGAAGAGGAAGATCAAGATCTTTCATCTCTTGCTGCAAATGCCTTTGACCTTATAAAAAATGAACAAAACGGCGACACCTTAATTTTCATGCCCACTGAAAACGATATTTTAGAAACAATTGAAAAACTAAGGGGAAGACTTGATAACAAAGTAAATTTAATGCCTCTTTACGCAAGACTCCCCTCCCATTTACAGCAAAAGGTTTTCAAGCCGGTTTCAGGCCAAAAAGTTGTTGTATCAACAAATGTTGCAGAAACTTCAATTACAATCCCTGGAATTAAATATGTTATAGATACAGGTCTAGCCAGAATTCCTTCATATTTGGCATCATCAAGAACTACTTCTCTTCCTGTAAGCCCTGTTTCAAAAAGCAGTGCTGATCAAAGAAAAGGAAGATGCGGAAGGGTTTCAAACGGGATTTGCATTAGACTTTTCAGTGAAGAAGATTATGAAAACAGGCCCAAATTTACCCTGCCTGAGATTTTAAGATCCAATCTTGCAGACGTTCTTCTTAAAATGACGGCTTTAAAACTTGGAGACATAAAAAATTTTCCATTTATAGACAGGCCTGAAACAAAAAATATAAATGATGGTTACAATCTTTTAACAGAGCTTGGGGCAATTAAGGAAAGCAAACAAAAGGGAATTTTTACACTCACTGAGTTAGGTGGGCAAATGGCAAAACTTCCCCTTGATCCAAAGCTTTCAAGAATGCTCATAGAGGCATCAAAAAGAGGATGTCTTGAAGAAGTTACTGCAATTGTATCAGGTATAACAGCCGGAGACCCAAGGGAACTTCCAGATGAAATCCGTCAAAAAGCTCTCCAGGCACAATCAGTATTTTCAGATCCCTTATCTGATTTTATAACTTTTTTAAATATATGGACAAAATTTAACAAGGAAAGCAAAAAAAAACTTACAACAGGAGCCATAGGAAGATTTTCTAAAAAATATTACCTTTCTTTTAGAAGATTAAAGGAATGGAGAGACTTGTATTCCCAGATAGAATCAATTCTTGAAGACGAGGAAATAAAAAATATAAAAGAAAAACCTCCTGTCTCAGGGGATAAAAACTCAAAAACAGGTCCTTTATACGAAGAAATTCACAAATCAATTTTAAGCGGTTATCTTTCAAATATAGCTGTTCACTCAGAAAAAAAACTTTTCAAGGCCGCCAAAAACAAAGAGGTAATGATTTTTCCGGGCTCAGGGCTTTTTAAAGCCCCTCCTGACTGGATTGTCTGTGCTGATATAGTTGAAACTTCAAGGCTTTTTGCAAGAACAGCCGGGTTGATTGAACCTGAATGGATAGATGAAGTAGCAGGTGATCTTGTAAAAACAATTGTATATGACCCCCATTATTCAAAAAATCAGGGAAGGGTTTTAGCCTATGCCCAGAAAACTTTATACAGCCTTGTAATTTTAAAAGATTCAAAAGTCCCTTATCATTTGTTTAATAAAGATGAAGCTGGAAGAATATTTTATTCCCAGGCCCTTTACCAGAACCAGGTAAAAGACAAGCTTAACTTTCTTGAAAAAAATCAGAAAACAATAAACCAAATTAAAGACATGGAAGAAAGACTTAGAAAAAGAGATATCCTGGTCAGTGAAAATGAAATAGTTGATTTTTATGAATCTAAAATCCCTCAAGTTTCAGATATAAGGACCTTGAAAAATATAATAAGAAAAAAAGGCGATGCTTTTCTTTTAATGAAAAAAGAAGATCTAATGAACTATGATCCTGAAAATGAAATAAAAGAAAACTTTCCTGACAAACTTCAGGTTGGAGAAGAAAAATTCAATTTAAAATATAAATTCAACCCTGGTGAAGACGACGACGGAGTTACAATTTCAATTCCTGTCAATAAAACATCAAATATTTCAGCATCAAATATTGAAACTGTTATACCCGGACTTTTAAAAGAAAAAACAGAAGCTGTTCTTAAAGGACTTCCCAAGAAATACAGGACAATGCTCCACCCCATAAAGGAAAAAACTGAAATAATTTTAAAAGAGATGGATTTTTCATCAAATTATTTTGCCTTAAGTCTTTCTGAATTTATAAAAAACAGATTTAAAGCTATTGTTCCGGCAAAAATAATTTCAGAAGTATCAATTCCTGAACATTTGAATATGAGAATTGAGCTTACAGATATTAAAGGTTCCAAAATTTCAGCCTCAAGAAATCCCCTGATTTTAAAAAATATTGACAGAGATTCACTGCCTGATTCTGATGAAATAAAAAAATTTAAAAAACGATTTTCAAAAGAAGATATCAAGGAATTTTATACCCTTGAGAATCTGGTAAAAGTTTATCCTGAGAAAAAAAACTCACCAATATTTTACCCTGCTTTTGAAACCAGTGATGGAAAAATAGATTTAAAACTTTTTTCAAATAAAAAAGATGCCCAAAATGCCCAGACAAAAAGCGTAAAAACCTTTTTTGAAAAAATTCTTTCAACTGAACTGAAAAACCTTAAAAATCAGATAAAACTTAAAACAATCAATCCTGAAATTTTTAAACTTTTTGGAAATAAAGAAAATATTGAAAAAGGAATTTTTGAATCTGTAAAAAACCAGGTGCTTTTAAAGCCCATAAGAACAGAAAAAGAATTTTATGATTACTTAAAAAAAATCAAAGATAAAAAAGTTTTAAATTTTTCTACCTTGGAAAAAAAAGAAAAAACAGAATTGGTTTTAAATGAATTTAATGAAGTATGGACATTTTTAAACAACCTCAAACTAAAGTATTCAAAAACTGTTCTTATTTATGAAATGATAAATGACTGTATTAAGAGTGCAAAAAGCATAGTTACTCCAAACTTCTTTAAAATCTATTCAATTGAAGAACTTTCAAATATACCAAGATATCTTGCTGCTATAAAAATCAGGGCAGAACGGGGGATTTCAAATCCTTCAAAAGACAGTACAAAAAACAATAAAGTAATAAGATTCCAGAAAAAACTTGGGATTCTTCTTGATGAGCTTGACGAAAGCTCCTCTCCTGAAAAAAGAAAAGAAACAGAATTGTTTTTTTGGGATATTGAGGAGTTTAAAATTTCAGTTTTTGCCCAGGAACTTAAAACCAGATACCCTGTATCTGAAAAAAAACTTGAAAAAAAATTTTCTGATATTGCTAAGATGATTTGACCTTTAAAAAAGACTACCCAAAATAAAAAAAGCCCTCAAATTGAGAGCTTAATGTTTTTTTGGCGTCCCCAAGGGGATTTGAACCCCTGTCGCCGGCGTGAAAGGCCGGTGTCCTGGACCGAACTAGACGATGGGGACGCATATGGTGGGTCATGTTGGGTTCGAACCAACGACTCTCTGCTTAAAAGGCAGATACTCTACCGGCTGAGTTAATGACCCATGTGTCGCTAAAACAAAAGGAAAATACACAGATAGAACCCTAAAGTCAAGGATAAAAAAATAAAAAAAAATCTACCAAAGCCTGAAATTCAAACTTTGGTAGATTTTTATTAATATATAAGATCTTTTGGATCAACTTTATTAGAAAACAATTTATAGGCAAAGCTTTGGTAAGCTATAACAATTGGAATAAAAACAACCACAACTACAAGCATAATTTTAAGTGTATAAGGGCTTGATGATGAATTAAAAGCTGTAAGACTATATTCAGGGTTTATGCTTGAAGGAAAAAGATTGGGAAACAATCCTGCTATTCCAAAAAATGTAGAAAAAACTATTGTTGAAGCTGAAAAAGCCCAGGCAGTAAAAAATTTTCTCTTTGAAATAAAAAACCTTATCATGAAAAGAGAAACAACAGCAGCTAGAAGAATAAGCCATAAAAGCCTATATTTGAAGTAATTGTCAAAAAGATTGGTGTAAACATAACTGCCAGCAACAAAACCAATAATTACAATAACTTCAACAATCCACATTTTTTTTACAAAACTCAAAGCCCTGTCTTTAAGATCGCCTGTAACTCTTACACAAAGCCATAAAAGTCCATGAACAATAAACAAGACAACAAACAAAAACCCACCCAAAAGTCCGTATGGATTTAAAAGTGAAAAAACACTTTCCTGGATTATTCCGTTTTCATCTATGGGAATCCCCTGAAATATATTGGCAAATGCCACACCAAACAAAAACGCAGGTAAAAAACTTCCTACAAAAACAGAACTATCCCAGATAAATACCCATGATTTTTTATTGGAAAGCCCCCTAAACTCAAAAGAAACTCCCCTTATTATCAAGGCAAACAAAATAAGCATCAAAGGTGTGTAAAGAGAAGAAAACATAACAGAATAAAGAATTGGAAAAGCAGCAAAAGTAACACCTGCAGCAGTGATAAGCCAAACCTCATTACCGTCCCACAAAGGCCCAAGAGAGTTAATCATCACTCTTTTTTCTTCATTATTTTTACCAAGAAAAGGATAAACAATTCCTATTCCAAGATCAAATCCGTCTGTCATAAAATAAATAGCCCATAAAAGCCCCCAAAGAAAAAACCAGGTTGATTCAAGCATCATAATATCTTCCTCCGAAATTAAATTTTAAATTCAGGCTTCTCCTGAAAAGGATTGTAAACTCAGCTCAGAAAAGCGACAGCTTTATCATTGAGTCAGGTCTTTAGGACCTTTAAGTGCATTTTTAAATATCATATAAAAACCTGCAACTCCAAGGAGACCGTAAAGAACAATAAACCCGATCAAGGTTGTAAGTACCTGCCCGGAAGCTATAGGAGAAGCTGCATCAGATGTTTTTAAAAGTCCGTATACTATCCATGGCTGCCGTCCTACTTCAGCAAGAACCCAGCCGGCTTCAATTGCTATATATGGAAGCGGAAGAGAAATAACCATAAGTTTTAAAAACCAGGTTTTTTCTATAAGTTTATTTCTGAAAAACCATCCTAATATCATCAGAGTTAAAAAATAAAAACCAGAACCAACCATTACCTTAAAAGCCAAGGCTGTGATTGCTACAGGAGGCCTTTCATCTTTTGGAAACTCTTTTAAACCCTGAACAGGAGCATTTATATCATGAAAGGCAAGAAAGCTTAAAACTCCGGGGATTCTGCCTATTTCTATTATATTTTTTTCATTTTCTTCATCTGGCCATGAAAATAAAAAAACAGGAGCCTTTGTGCTTGTTTCCCAATGGGTTTCCATTGCAGCAAGCTTTGCAGGCTGAACCTTGGCTACGTCAACAGCATGAACATCACCTTCTGCAACAACAAAAATTGTGCTTAAAAGACCCATAACAAGAGCGATTCTAAAGGATTTGGTAAAGAACTCCACATTGTTTTTTTTAAGAAGATGCCAGGCACTTACACTCATTACAAAAAAAGCACTTAAAACATAGGCCGCAGACAAGGTATGAAGAATTGTTAAAACAGCAAACTTCTGGGTGACAACAGCCATGAAATCTGTAAGCTCTGCTCTTCCGTTTCTTATTGTATACCCTACAGGATGCTGCATCCATGCATTGGCAATAAGAATCCATACAGCAGACAAACTTCCTCCTATGGCAATAAGCCACATCACAAAGGCATGTGCCTTGGCAGAAAGCTTTTTCCACCCAAAAACCCAGATACCAATTAAAATTGATTCAAGAAAAAATGCCACTGTTGCTTCAATTGCCAAAAAAGATCCGAAAACATCACCAACATAGGCTGAATACCTTGACCAGTTTGTTCCGAACTGAAACTCCAGTGTAATTCCTGTCACAACTCCCAATGCAAAATTTATTAAAAACAGCTTTCCCCAAAATTTTGTCATTGAAAGATATACAGGATTTTTTGTTCTAACATACTTGGTTTCCATGTAGGCCATCATTATGGAAAGCCCAAGGGTCAGAGGAACAAACAAAAAGTGGAACATGGTAGCTGCGGCAAACTGCAGTCTGGAAAGAAATACAACGTCCATTTATTACTCCTCGCTTTTAAAAGTTAATCTTGCTTATAACAAAAAAACTTTGACTTTTTTTAAAAAATCAAACCATAAAAAAGCATAGTTTACAAATCTTAATATAGCAAATTTTGCATCTTCAAAAAGAAAACAAAATATAAAGTCCCGTCATTTCTTTGTATTACCAACCAACTTTCAACGAATAATAACCAATCCGACGCTGAAATAAAAAAACAGCAATTATTCAACAATAGGTTAATTTGTTACAACAAAAATAAAAACCAGACAATATTTATCCCACAAATAAAATTCTTCTATTACGTTTAAAAAAACAAAGGCTCTTTACAGAGCTAAAAAACAGATCTGAAAAAAGCCTTAATATTTGGTATAATTTATTTTGATGCTTGTAAATCTAAGAAGATCTCTATTGAACTTAGGGCTTTTTGTTTTTGTGCCCTATTCTTTCATCCTTCCCTTCCCACTGACAATCAGGAGTATAGCAGGTGTTATCCACAAATTCACATTTTTGTTTACAGGAAGGGCATGTTTCCGGCGGCATTTCTGCATCAAGCTGATATCCACAATTAACACATTTCCAGTTTCCCATGTTATTTCTCCTTTATTTGAGTGAAGGGATTTGATAACAAAGGCAGGATTTCTCCTGCCTTGAATAAACTACACTTCGAGCTTCCACAATCCGTGAAGATTGCAGTATTCCCTGGCTGTAAATTTATCATCTGTTACAGGGAATTCTGCAACAGGCTCTTCTCCTGGTGAAAGATATTTTCTATAGGAATTTCCATCTTTTGTTAAAATCTGGATCCATTCTATATAATGCTTTTCTTCCATTGGGTGAAGTGTGCTTCCAACTGTAACTTTAATTTTCCCGTCAAGCTTTTCCACCACAGGAACATGCTTTTCATTTGCTGCATCTTCTGTGTTTTCCTTCATGTTTTTCATGGGCTTGCCACAGCATACAAGTTCTCCATTACCGCCTCTTAAAACCTCAACAATATTTGTGCATATAACACATTTATATATTTCCATTTTTTCTGCCATTAAAATCAAACCTCCTGATTAGTAATTTTCGGCTAAAAGCTCAAAATGAGCCTTTGGATGGGCACATGCAGGGCACATTTCAATTGCTTCTGCACCAACATGCTGGTAACCGCAGTTTCTGCATTTCCAGGTAACTTTTTCATCTCTTTTGAAAACCTTACCTTTGTCGATATTTTCAGCAAGAGCACGAAAACGCTTTTCATGGTATTTTTCTGCAATAGAAACTTTCTCAAAAACCACTGCAATTGCTTCAAAACCTTCTTCTCTTGCGATTTTTGCAAAGGTCGGATACATATCCGAATGCTCCTCAAATTCACCTTCTGCCGATGCAATAAGATTTTCTTTAGTGGATTTTATTTCGCCCGCAGGAAAAGACCACTGAACCTCAGCATCTCCTCCTTCAAGGAACTTGAAAAATCTTTTTGCATGCTCTTTTTCATGGTTTGCTGTTTCTTCAAAAACATCTGCAATCTGCACATAACCTTCTTTTCTTGCTGCTCCTGCAAAATATGTATATCTATTTCTTGCCTGAGATTCGCCTGCAAATGCTGTCAAAAGATTTTTTTCTGTTCTGGTACCTTTTACTGATGCCATTAAATTTCCTCCATAAATATTGATGTTTATAATTAAAAAAAATTATTAGAAAGTCAGTCCTTATTCTTAAACTTTATTCTTTCTCCGTCCCATGAGCCTTTAAGGAAATGATTTTCAATTTCTTCTTCTGCAAGGTTTATCAGCTTATATCCATAGTCCCTTAAAATACCAAATAAAATTCCACATCCAATATCTTTTCTATGAATATCACCTTCTTCAGCAGTATCAACCATTTCCCTTGCAAGCTCAAGAACTCTTAAAATATTTTTATTTTCAGGCTTCACTGACTTCCTCCGGTTTTTAAACTTTTGGACTCTGTTAATTCAATAAATATGCCAAAATAAAAAAACACAGAAAACAAGCCTGATAAGCTTGATAGGGAGTTAAAACCGTATCAGATTTGAGACAGTTTTGTATCAAATCCTCCAAAGATACATAAAAACAAGACAACCTATGTTGCCAACTACAGCCTTCTCACAATTGGCAACCTTATTGCATATAACCATATGTAAGATTAACAAAAATAAATAAGGAGCAGCCATGAATTTAGATGAGTTGAAAAAAGATATAAACTTAATAAATCTGATTGATTGGGATCTCACCCATGAAGATGCTATTGGACTCTACCTTGAATGGGGAGGAAACTGGAAACCCGGCGGAGTTCCATATGTGGTAAGAAATAAAAGTGATTCTTCCCATTATTTTGTGGTCAACACCTGGGAGAAGCCTGCAAAAGTATATTTGATTAAAAGAACAATCGAAGATGCCAAAGAACTTGTTGAAATCCCTCTGCTAGGTGAAAAGATGAAAAAATTCCTTGATGAAACTGGGCATAGCAAGGGAGTTTACACACCTGGTGAAAAGTTAAAAAATTGGCTCAAAAGCGAACTTTTAAACTAATCTCAGTACTCTTAGATTAAAAAGGCAGGGGTAACCCTGCCATAATTCAATTTAAGCCTATCAGATTAAAAAAAACAAATTATTTGATAAAAGGCATAAGCTTAGTGGAAATAATTCTTATATGGGTCATTTCTTCATTGATAATTTGATCAAGTCTATCCTGACCTTTTTTTTCAGGTACAAGAGCCTTCATTCCAAGATAAAACACAATAGAATCTTTTTCAGCTGATATAGCAGCCTTCATCACTTCTTTAACTGATTTTGTATCTATTTCTTTTTCATAAAAAACCTTTGTATCAGCAAGGGCTTTTAAATATGCAGCTGCTTCATTGTCGGGATCAAAAACATTGCTGGCTTTTTCAGAATCTTTTAATTCCTCTTGCATAAGCTTAAAGGTTTCTTCATGTTCAACTTCCATATCAGCAAGATCTAAAAGAACTTTTTTAAGTTCATCATTTTCTGCGTCAGCAGCAGCTTTTCTGTAAAACTCCTGACCATTTACTTCAATTTCAATTGCCATTTTGAAAATATCATCTGCACTAAAATCATACGCTGCCATTTTTTTAAATCCCTTTCTTTCTGCATTTAAATTTATTTTTAAAAATAGATCTTTTATAGATTTATATTTTTAAACCTATTAACATTTCATGAATATATATTCAAGAATATATCTCAATCTTTACAAAGGTGCTCTGTTGTGGCATAGACAAGCCATCAACCTTTAATTCAGGAAATTCAGACTATTATGATTTCAGAAGTATCCATAAAAAATCTTGCCGTAATAGATGATATAAAAATAAAGTTTGAAAGCGGCTTAAATATGCTCACAGGAGAAACAGGGGCTGGCAAGTCAATAATAATTAACGCCATCAACCTGATTCTTGGGGATCGGGCCAACTCAAAAATGATAAGAACAGGAGAAGAAAGTGCTGAAATCGAAGCTTTTTTTTCAATTAAAAAAAACTCTCCTGCCTGGATTAAAATGAAAAAAAACGATTTTGAGCCTGAACAAGGACTTATAATCAGAAGAATAATTGCCAAAACAAACAGGCATAAAATATATATAAATCAAAAACTTGCAACAGCTCAGATCCTTAATCAAATAACAAGAAACCTAGCTTCAGTATCAGGCCAGCATGAGCATCAAGAACTCCTTGATGAAAAAAACAATATCTATTTTCTTGATAATTTTGCAGGCCTTAGTGAAAGCAGGGTAAAATTAGAAGAGATTTTTTCAGAAACAAACCAATTAAAGGGTAAAATAAAACAATTAAAATCCGAAAAACAGTTAATTGAAAAAGAACTTGAGCTAATATCCTTTCAAAAACTGGAAATTGAAGATGCAGGCCTTGAAGACCCCAATGAAGATATCAAGCTTGAAGAAGAACTTAAAAAACTTAAAAACGCAAAGCTTTTAATTGAAACTTCGTTAAAAGGCTCATCCCTTCTTTACCTTGACAAAGGTTCTGTTTCAGAAATTATTGCCTCACTAATAAAAGAGTTTGAGGACAGCTCTTCTCTTGATTCAGAGTTTGGGAGTTTTCTAAGCCAGCTGGAATCAATCTACGCTGAAGTTGATGATCTAGGAAGAACACTTAACTCTTATGCCAGCGAAATTGACCAGGACGATGAAAAGCTTGAAACCATAAGCGAACGGCTCGACCTCATATCCAAATTAAAACATAAATATGGGAAAACAATTGATGAAATTAATAATTTCCACAAAAAAATAAGCTTAAAGGCTCAAAATTTTGATAATACAGAGACTGAAATTAAAGAGCTGGAAAAAAAGCTGGAACTTAAAGAAAAAAACTATATGGATCTTGCTAAAAAACTTAGTTCTAAAAGACAAGTTTCAGCAAAAAAACTGGAAAAGATTATAACCGAGTCTATAAAAGAACTTGAAATGCCCCATGCAGTTTTTTTTGCAGACTTAACTTCCAACCCTGAATTTAAAAGTGAAACAGGAATAGACAACTTAAATCTTCTTATTTCCCCAAACCCAGGCGAAGATCCAAAGCCTATTTCTCAAACTGCTTCAGGAGGAGAACTTTCAAGACTTGTCCTTGCTATAAAATCTGCCACAGCAAAAAATGACAATGTTCAAACAATAATTTTTGATGAGGCTGATGCAGGAATCGGTGGAAAAGCAGCTGAAAAAACCGGAGAAAAAATAAAAAAACTCTCAAAAACAGCACAGGTAATCTGTATCACCCACCTTCCTCAGATTGCAAAATTTGCAGATCATCATTTCTATATTGAAAAAAAAGTGTTTGAAAAAAGGACAAGAACATCAATCAGAAGCCTTTCTTTCACCGAAAGAATAACAGAAATTGCAAGAATGATCTCAGGTGAAAAAATTTCTCAAAAAACAATGGAAAATGCAAAAGAACTTATTGAACAAGCCAGTGTTTTATAGATTCAACAAAACAAAAACCAAACTTTAAACTTTAAATTAATGGGTAAAGCAAATTTAGATTCTAAATAATTTTATTGAATGTTTAGCCATAAGTTATATTATATGAATAAATGTTTTTGGATAAAACAAATATTTAAAGTAGATATTTTAAAAGTGTAATATTTATAAGGAGATGTTTTAATGCCAATTTATGAATTCAGATGCCTTAAGTGCGAAGAAATATTTGAGGTGATAGTTTTAAGCGGAGACGAAGACGAAGAAATAAAATGCACCCATTGCGGTTCAAGCTCTTTTGAAAGGGTTTTAAGCACTGGAAATATTTCTGCTTCAAGATCTAAAGCTCCTGGGCAGTCATTAGATATTCAAGAAAGAACTTGTACAGCAGGAAGCTGCAGCACTTACACACTCCCCGGACAGGGATAAAACTATAAATCCTGAAAAACTTTCCGGACAGATTTTTTGTCCGGAAAAGCATTTCATCCAATCTAGCAGTTCAAAAAAATAGTTTTTAATTTAAAGCTAGCTAATAAAAATAAGGATTTGTTAATTTTTCTTTACCTATTGTAGAAAAATTTTCATTCCCATAATTATGCCCAGGCCAGACAATGGTATCATCAGAAAGAATAAAAAGCTTTTCTCTAACTGACTTTTCAAGCTGTTCAAAAGAACCACCAGAAAGATCTGTTCTTCCAACACCGCCTGTAAAAAGGGTATCTCCTGTAAAAAGATTATTTCCGTCATAAAGACAAATACAGCCTTTTGTATGACCCGGAGTATGAATAACTTTTATTTTTATTGTTCCCCCTTCAATCTGATCATTGTCCTTGACAAAAAAATCAGGAACAGGAGAACCTTTGCCTCCCAAAGCCCTGGAAAACATTTTTGTAGAAAACTTAGCAAGAAGAACAGCATCGTCCTTGTGGATAAACAAAGGAGCCTGGGTTTCCTTTATTAGATAATGATTCCCACAAACATGATCCGCGTGCCCATGGGTATTTACAATTGCTTTAACATTAAGACCGTTTTCCCTTACAGATTTTAAAATTTTTTCAGGAGAACAGGAGGGATCTATTACTATACTGTCTCTTGATTCAGGATCAAATAAAATATAGCCAAAAACACCCATTTTGCTTTGCAGCACCTGGATAACTTCAAACATTTTAAAACCTCATCCCTGCTTCAACAAAAACACCTTTTGATTCCATATCAAGCTTAAATCCGTTTTGATCAATATCCACTTCTTCAATCATATAACCCCCTCCAACAAAAAAAGAACCTAAAAGATCAAGCCTTGCCCCTGCAGTCAGGTTGGTAAATTCAACATCTGTAAAGCAAAAGCCTTTCCATTGGAGATAAAGTTCTATATTATCAGTTGGTTTCCCTGCAAAAGAAGCAAAAAAACCCATTGAATAATCTTTTTCTGTTACACTTACAGATGTACCGGTTTGTGAAATTTTCCCTGTTGCTTCAATCCACCTGGCACTCAAACCAAGCTCAACATTTAACTTTCCAAGGGTTGCTCTTTCAAAACCTTTTAAGGAATAAAAAACAGTTAGGTCATAATTTAAAATTTCAATTTCAGAATTAAAACCTGAAGGATCATCAAAAAGCTCTCCTCCATATGTAAAAGATTTCATATTTTCGCCCTCGCTGTTCATATAAAGACCTGAAACATACACTCCTGGAAGATGACTGAAATTATTTATCTTAAGTTTAGCAAAATAAGATTTATCATCAGAAATATTAAGACCATTTTCAAGATCCATTGATGTACCGGGAGCACCTTCTGAATATGAGTGGGTGCCTGAAGGATCAAAAATAAATCCCCCCAGAGAAACTTCCCCCAAATAAGAATTAAACCCAGAAGCAAAAACTGCAACCGGAGTAAAAAAAACAATCAAACAAAACATAATTTTTTTAAAATAATTCATAATAAGCTACCCTTTAAAATTTAAATCCGCCTTCAAAAAAAGGTCCTTTAAACTTTGTATCAACCCTTACATCTTTTTCATCTATATCAAATTTTTCCACTCTATATCCCCCTGCTATAAAAAGAGGACCGAAAATATTATATCTTAGCCGGCCTATAAGACTTGTTACATTGTTTCCTCCCAATGAAATCATTCTTCCCTCAGCTTCAAGAGCTATCCCTGAGACTGGCTCCAGCCTTAAATATGCAAATCCCATGGGAATTGGAACAGTAAAAGATTTGGATTCTTTAATTTCACCTTGAGTAATTGAAGCATCAAGATCAACAAGTCTTAAGTTTACTCCCAAATCTGCCTGAAGAGTTCCAAGGCTTGCAAGTTTTAAAAAAGGAAGAGAAAAAGAAAGGGCAAAATCATAATGGTCCAGCTTAAGTTCCGAATTAAAACTTTTATTTTCTTCAAAATTTTTGCCGCCAAAGGTAAATTTTCTACCCATTGTGCTTCTTTCTTCATAATTTAAATTTGTGGCCATCACAGTCAAATTTGGCAAAATCAGGGGAAGCTCAATCCTTGCTCTGGCTGTGAGTTTTGTTTCATCATCATAGCCAAGGTCATTTTCAAGATAAAGATTATCTCCTTTGTATCCTGCAAATCCCTTTGGTGAATTAAGCCATCCTCCAACAGCTATCTCTGCATCAATCAAAGGAAGGCAGTATCCCTGGAAAGGGACTAAAAGGAAAAAAAGCAGGGGTAAAACAGCAAGTTTTGATTTCATAGCAACAATCCTCCTGGGTTTAAAAGTTTAATTCATCCGGCAATCCTTCAAGAAAAAGATTGGTTTCAAAGGGTGAGTAAGGCTCTGAGTTCTCGATTAAATCTCCAACTTCCAAAATAGCTTTTATTCCGCTTGAAAAAACCTTGTCTTCCCTTTTTTCCAAAAGAATCTCATCAAAATCTTTTTCCTTAATTTCATCTTTTGCAAACAAAAATATTTTTTTATTTTTATCTAATAATCCAATATAGGAAAAAAAAGAATCCTTTTCTTTGTAAGTTTTTCTACCAAAAATATAATAACCGTATTTTTTGCTTAAAAACGGAAAATATTTTAATGATGCAACTTCAAACCCTGAAAGAACAAGTTTAAAAAAACCTTCAAAATCATCGGCTTCAAACAGGATCTTAAGTTCTTTCAAAAAAAATCCCTTATCAAGACCTGAGAAATCAAGGGTTTTAATAAATGAAGTTCTAAGATAATCAAGTGTTTCTTCTTTTACCGATTTTAAAACATCGGAATCTGACAATATTTTTTTAGCATTTTTAAAGCTGATCATTTCCTTTAGTTTAGGGGACTTTCTCAACACAACATCATCAATATCTGTTTCATATCTTCCAAGCAAAGCATCATTTACAATAACTTCTTTTGTTGGATCTTCTCTAAAGTAAAGTTCAAGTCCTCTTTTTGGAATATTTTCATATCCATTCATTTCAAGGAGAATTTTTGCTGACTTTTTATCGATTTTTGAATACCCTTCTGCTGGCTTTAAAGATTTTTCAACTTTTTTTACTAAAAAATCGACTATTATTTTTTTTTGAATATTTTCAATTGTCTTCACAAAAACTTCCCCCTGCCTAATTTAAGTTTAGCCTGAAATTTAAGTCTTTCTTTTTCCACAATTGGAAAAAAAGTTTGGATTTCAGCAAGCACTTACTATTGAATTTTATTTTAAATGAATTATTATCAACTTTAATCTATCTAGAATCAAACCTTTTAATCAAACTTTAAAGATGAGCCGACGAACTTAGCAACTCTCTTTACATTAATCCTTGTTGACACTAAAGACGTTAAAGTATTATTTCAGTTAATTTAAATAAAAATAAAATTTAATTATACCAATGTTTTTAAAAATTAAAATAGTAAACGGGGCAGATTATGACAGAATCAGCTAAATTAACAATTGATGGTAAAACCTATACTTTCCCGGTGATTACAGGAACTGAAGGCGAAAAAGCCATTGACATTACAAAACTTCGTCAGGAGACAGGCTTGATTACCTTTGACCCAGGGTTTGGGAACACTGGAAGCTGCTCTTCATCAATTACATTTATGAACGGAGAAAAAGGAATTTTAAGATATAGGGGAATTCCAATTGAGCAGCTTGCAGAAAAATCAACTTTTGTTGAAACTGCCTACCTTCTCATAAATGGGCACCTACCCTCACTTGAACAGCTTAACAAAAACAGGGTAATGCTTAATGATTCTTCTCTTGTTCATGAAGACATGCATATGTTTTTCCAAAATTTTCCCAAAGCATCTCACCCCATGGGAATTCTTTCATCAATGGTAAATGCATTAAGGAGTTTTTATCCTGAGCTTAAAGATGAAGAAAAAGATGAAGAAAGTTTTACAAAAGACTTTTTAAACCTGATTTCAAAAGTAAGAACCATGGCTGCTATGTCACACAGATATTCAAAAGGTGAAAAGATTGTATATCCACGGCATGATCTTACATATTGTGAAAACTTTCTTAATATGATGTTTGACAGCCCTGTAAGACCTTATGTACTTGATCCTGACATAGTAAGAGCTCTTAATGTATTTCTTATTCTACATGGCGACCATGAGCAAAACTGCTCAACTGCCGCTGTCAGGGTTGTGGGAAGCGGAAGAGTGAATCTTTATGCTGCAATTTCTGCTGGTATAGCGGCCTTGTGGGGTCCTCTTCACGGAGGGGCAAACCAGGCTGTGATTGAAATGCTGACAAACATTCTTAAAAACGGGGTGTCTGTTAATGAAGTTATAAAAAAAGCAAAGGATAGAAACGATCCTTTCAGACTCATGGGCTTTGGACACAGAGTTTACAAAACCTATGACCCAAGAGCCAAAATAATGAAAGAAATGTGCGATAAAATTTTAGCCAAAAAATCAGGCCCGGATCCCCTTCTTGATGTAGCAAAACAACTTGAAGAAATAGCTCTTACAGATCCTTATTTTATTGACCACCATCTTTATCCAAATGTTGATTTTTATAGTGGAATAGTTTTAAGGGCAATAGGAATACCCACAAATATGTTTACTGTGATGTTTGCCATAGGACGTCTTCCAGGATGGATTTCCCAGTGGAAAGAAAGTCTGGAGGATCCAAACTGGAGAATCAGCAGGCCAAGACAGATTTATACAGGAATGTCAGAACAAAACTTTCTAGAATTAGAAGACAGATAAATTATTAAAAAATTTCAGTTTTATATTTTAGAAATACAACGGCCGGTAAAATTAATTACCGGCCGCCTTCTTTTTATTTTACCTAAATTGAGCGGTTTTGAAACTCTCAACCCAAAATCTAATCTTCTTTTCTTGCCCGGGGAAGCACAAGATTTAAAAACACACCCAAAACCCCTGCAAGACCAATTCCCTCAAGGGTAAATTCTCCTGCAGAAAAACTCATACCACCTATTCCAAAAACAAGAATAAGAGCTATTATAGTAAGATTTCTAGGTTCTGTGACATCAGGCTGTGCCTTAACAATATTGTTCATCCCTACAACCATGATTGCACCAAACAGCAAAAGCATTATTCCTCCCATTACAGGACTTGGAATAGTTGTAAGAAAAGCTCCTATTTTTCCAACAAAGGAAAGAACAATTGCAATAATTGCAGCCCAGGTCATTACTCCGGGGTTAAAAGCTTTGGTAAGAGCAACAGCTCCTGTTACTTCTGAATATGTTGTATTTGGAGGCCCGCCAAGCATTGATGCTATTGAAGTTGCAACACCGTCTCCAAGCATTGTGTTTTCTATACCCGGATCTTCAAGATAATCTTTTTCAGTAACTTCTCCTATGGCAAGAATATCTCCAAAATGCTCAATTGCCGGAGCAATGGCAACAGGTACAATAAATAAAATTGCAGAAAGATTAAATTCAGGAAAAACAAAATTTGGAAAGGCAAACCATTTTGCATTATAAACAGGGGTTAGATCTACAAGACCTGAAAACCATGCAATTGTATATCCTACACTAATTCCAATAAGAATGGGAATAAGCCTTATAAACCCTTTGCCCAAAAGAGTGGCAGCTATTGTTGCAACAAGGGCTGACATTGAAACAAAAAGAGCTTTTGACTGGGGTATTATATTTGAAGAATCAGCTTCTCCCACAGCCATATTTACGGCAACAGGAGCAAGAATAAGGCCTATCACCATAATTACAGGCCCAGTAACCACAGGAGGAAGAATTTTTTCAACAACACCGCTTCCCTTGGCTCTTATGACCAAACTCAAAACAATATAAAGAAGCCCTGCTGCTGCAAGCCCGCTCATAGTTGAAGCAACACCCCACTTGGCAACTCCAACTGAAATAGGAGCTATAAAAGCAAAGGAAGATGCCAAAAAAACAGGAACCTTCCCCTTGGTAATTACCTGAAAAACAAGAGTTCCAATCCCTGCTGTAAACAAAGCAACATTTGAATCAAGCCCTGTAAGAACAGGAACAAGAACCAGTGCCCCAAATGCTACAAAAAGCATCTGAGCCCCAAGGATTGAATCCTTGGCTTTAAATCTATAGTCAAAATTCTCCCCCATAACAATCACCCTTTCATTTTTGTAATCCCACAAAAAACGCATGATAAAAATAATCATGCGTTAAATGTATTTTGCAAAAAATTTAAATTTATAAAAACTTTTTATTTTGTTCCAAATATTTTATCCCCTGCATCACCGAGCCCTGGGATTATATAGCCCTTTTCATTAAGCTTTTCATCAACTGCTGCTGTATAAATAGAAACGTCAGGATGAAGTTGTTGAACTTTTTTTACTCCTTCAGGTGCAGCAACAAGAAAAAGTCCTTTTATTATTTTACATCCTTCTTTTTTTAAAAGATCCACTGTTGCACAAAAAGAACCTCCTGTTGCAAGCATGGGATCTATTATAAGAGCGATTCTTTCTTCCATGCTGGAAGGAAATTTTACATAATAATGCACAGGCTTCAAAGTTTCTTCATCTCTGTAAAGCCCTACAACCCCGACTTTAGCTGAAGGAATCATATCAAGGACACCGTCCATCATTCCAATACCTGCTCTTAAAATTGGAACAACAGTAACTTTTTTTCCTTTTATCTGCTCCACCTCAATTTCTCCTGCCCATCCCTGAATTCTAATTTTTTCAGTCTCAAGATCTTTTGTAGCTTCATAGGTTAAAAGTCTTGAAATTTCAGAAGAAAGCATTCGAAAGTTTTTTGTATCAAGATCATGGGTTCTTAAAATACCAAGCTTATGTTTAATTAAAGGATGATCCGCTATATATAAACTCATTTTATCTCCTTGGTTTTATTAAGTTATTTAAACTTAGTTCAAAGTTCTATATCCTTTTTCCAACTTATTTTCAAGAAACAGATAAAACTTGACCAAAACAATTTTAAAACTCACAAAAACAATACCTGCTTGCTTTAGATTTGCCCCAAGTTTAAAATTAAAGTTTTTCAAGCTTTAGTATAAACTTAGGTTTTCAGGATTTTCTGAAGAGCAACCCTTGATAAGCTCAAGAATTTCATCCCCAAATTCCCTTACCTGCCATCTTTTAAGGGAAATTTCTAAAAGATCTTCAAAAGTTTTAGGATTTTTTTCTGAAATTTCACATAAAAGATTATTGTTTAAAATTATACCCGGCTCAAGACTAAGGCTTTTAGATTTATCAGCCCTCCACTTTCTTAAACATTGAGATCTTTGTGAAGCAGGATAATTAAAATATTTGGGCTTTTTTTTCTTTGGATAAGAGGGAAGCCTTGAATTTGGTATTTCCATTGCGTTTTGCACAATTTTTGAAATTCTTAGACCAAATCTTTTATAATGACCCGGGCTCATAATTAATTTAAGTTCATTTTCCTTTTCAGCTTTTTTTTCTGCAACCTTTATAATTGTTTTATTGGGAATAATTTTATAAAGGGGCTTGTCTTTTTTCTTTGCTATTGAATATCTAAACTTCAAAAGATTTTCAAGCACTGCAAGACTTCTTTTATCAAGCTTTCCTGCCCCCTTAAATGAAGTAAAATAAGGAGTTTCAGTTTTTTTTACAAATCTTGATTCAGAAATATTTGAAGACTCTTCATAAACCCAGTCAAGCCTTTGAAGCTTTTCAAGTTTTTCTTTAAGAATTTTATAAATCTCAATAAGATATTTTGAATCCATGGCTGCATAATCAAGCATATCCAAAGGAAGGGGTCTGATTGACCAGTTTTTTTTCTGATATTTTTTTTCTGTTTTAACTCCAAAAAAATCAAACATCAAATGGTCAAGACCTGAAAGCCTCAAGCCAGCAAATCTTGCGGCAATTTCTGTGTCAAACAAGTTATTAACAACTATCCCATAATCTCTATATAAAGACTTTATATCATAATCAGCACCATGAAATATTTTCAAAATCTTAGGGTCAAAAAAAAATGGTGATAGTTTTTCAATTTTTTCTGCCTTGAGAGGGTCAACTATCCAGTCTGAAACCCCGTCACTTATCTGGAGAAGACAAACTTTCTCCTTAAAGTGGTACATTCCGTCCCCCTCTAAATCAACCCCGACTTTTTCACAAGACTTCAGGTGAGTGCATAAGTCTTCAAGCTCTTTATCATCCTCTACGATTATTGTCATTCCTGATTGCCTAATACCTCTTTTTCTGATAGTTTTTTTAATTGCCCCAAACCAGGGCTTTTATTTTTTACATTTTTGAATTAAGAAAAACAACAAAAAACCGGAGACAGGTTCTCATGATAGAAATAGAACTTCCAGACAAAAGCGTCCAAACTCACAAAAATCCACCCACAGGATATGATGTTGCTCGTGAAATTTCAGAAGGTCTTGCTGCAAATTCCATTGCATGCATTACTGATGAAGGGATTAAAGATATTAATCTCCCCATTGAAAAAAACACAAAAATAAAACTTATCACCTCAAAAGATAAAGAAGCCCTTGAGATAATGAGACATAGCGCGGCCCATGTTCTTGCAGAAGCTGTTTTAATTCTTTATCCTGAGGCAAAACTTACAATTGGTCCTGTTATAAAAGATGGATTTTACTATGATATAGATATGCCCCCTGTTTCAGAAACCGATCTTGAAAAAATTGAACAGGAAATGAAAAAAATTATAAAGGACAAAAAACCTTTTAAAAGGCAGGTCTTTTCAAAAGAAGAAGCAAAAAAAATCTTTTCAGACAATGAATATAAAATTGAACTTATAAACGACCTTCCTGACGATGCTGAAATTTCAGTATATGAACAAGGAATATTTAAAGATCTCTGCCGAGGCCCCCATGTTCCCCATACAGGGATGATAAAAGCTGTGAAACTGATGAAGGTTTCAGGAGCATATTGGAGGGCTGACAGCTCCAACACCCAGCTTCAAAGAATTTATGGAACTGCTTTTTTTGATAAAAAAGAATTGAGAAAATATTTAAATTTCCTTGAAGAAGCAAAAAAAAGAGATCATAGAAAGATCGGCCAGCAGCTAGATCTTTTCAGCTTCCATGAAGTAGGTGCTGGGATGCCTTTTTTCCATGCAAACGGAATGGTTTTGTGGAACGAGCTTTTAAAATACTGGAGGGAAGAACACGAAAAAGCAGGCTATGTTGAAACAAAAACTCCTGTAATGCTTACAAAAGATTTGTGGATAAAAAGCGGGCATTGGGAAAATTATCGGGAAAATATGTATACTTCTAAAATAGAAGACTATGAATATGCAATAAAACCCATGAACTGCCCCGGAGGAATGATCCTTTTTAAATCAAAACAGTTTTCCTATAGAGATCTTCCCCATAGAGCAGGAGAAATCGGCCTTGTTCACAGGCATGAAGCAAGCGGAGTATTATCAGGACTTTTCAGAGTAAGGGCTTTTCACCAGGATGATTCCCATATTTTTATGACCCCAGATCAGATTGAAGATGAAATCCTTGGGGTTTTAAATCTTCTTGATAAAATGTACTCAACCTTTGGGCTTAATTTTCATCTTGAGCTTTCAACCAGACCTGAAAAATCAATAGGTACAGATGAACAATGGGAAATGGCCACAAACGGCCTAAAATCAGCACTTGAAAAATACAGCAAAGATTTCAAAATAAACGAAGGAGACGGAGCTTTCTACGGGCCTAAAATTGACGTTCATATTGAAGATGCCCTGGAAAGAACCTGGCAGTGCGGAACAGTACAGCTTGACATGTCCCTTCCTGAAAGATTTGACCTTTCATATATAGGAAAGTCCAACGAAAAACTAAGACCAATAATGATTCACAGGGTAATTTATGGATCAATTGAAAGATTTATTGGAATTTTAACAGAACATTTTGCAGGAAGATTTCCTTTATGGCTTGCTCCTGTTCAGGCAATAATTTTACCTATAAGTGATTCTCTTATTCCTGAATCAGAAAAAATCATGGATTTACTTAAAGAAAATAAAATCAGGGCAAAAATAGATGATCGTTCTGAAAGCCTTAAAAGAAAGGTTAGGGATGCTCAGCTTTCCCAGATTCCTCTAATTCTTACCATAGGAGAAAAAGAGATAAGTGAAAAAACATTTTCTGTTCGCACCCTTGAAGGAAAAGTAAAAATGGGAATAAACCAGACTTATTTTATTGAAAAAATTAAAGAACAAATCAATTCAAGGGCTCTTGTTCTTGAAATTAACTGATAAACAAAAACAAGGCCTTTTATTTGGCTATATTTGCGTAATTACTTTTTTATCCATAATTCCCGGAGGCAAATCTTCTGAAATAGCAATTCCGGGAATGGATAAACTAGTGCATTTTGTTTTTTATCTTGTTCTTGCAGTTTTGTTTTTCTATTCAGAAATTTTCAAAAAATTTAGAGCTGAGTTTTTAATAATTTTATTTTGCTCCAGTTTTTTTGGAGTTTTTATTGAATGCATCCAGGCAATTATCCCCTGGAGAAGTTTTGAACTAAAAGATATGATTGCCAATTTTTTAGGAGCATTATCAGGACTTACTGGAATATTTTATTTAAAAAAAGATTCTTTTAAATAAAAAGTCAAACCTTAACACGCTAAAATCATAGTTCACTAAACAGAAAGATAAATTTGGAGGTTTTATTAAATGGCCCCTGAGTTTTTAATAAAAAAATTAAATCTTCAACCTTTGGAAATGGAAGGAGGATATTTTTCTGAAACCTATAGGTCTTCAAAAATCATTAAAAAAGAATTTTTAAACAATGAGTATACCCATGATAAACATATACAAACTGCAATTTATTATCTTTTAACAAATGAAACTAAATCAAAACTGCACAGGCTTAAAACAGATGAAATTTATCATTTTTATTCAGGGGATCCTGTGCTTATGCTTTTAATCTACCCCGACAATAAGTTAGAAAAAATTATTTTAGGAAACCAGATAGACAAAAACCAAATTCCGCAATTTGTTGTACCTGCCAATACTTGGCATGGGTCAATTCTTTTACCTAAAGGAAGTTACGCTCTAATGGGAACAACCATGGCACCTGGTTTTGATTTTTCAGATTATGAAGAACCTGAAAAAAAAATGCTGATAAAAAAATTCCCCATGGAAAAAGAAATCATAACAATACTTACAAAAGAAGCGGATTAAACAAAAAGGTATTTACAATGCTTAAAGCAGGAATTTTCCTAGACGCTGAAAATCTAAGCAGAAACGGCGGATGGGGAATAAGATATGAAATTATAAAAGACCTTGTGGAAGCACAGGGAACAAGAATGTTAAGGGCAAATGCCTATCTTGCAATAGATGTTGACAGAGAAATCCAAGATCACCAATACAGAATAAGAAATTCAAATTATAGAGATGCAATAAGAAGAACAGGATTTCATCTTGTTTTAAAAGAAGTAAGGAGATATGTGGACTCAGCAGGAGAACTTGTGGTTAAAGCCAATGCCGACCTTGACCTTGCAGTTGACGCCCTTCTTCAGTCGGACAATCTTGACTATATTTTACTTGGAAGCGGAGATGGGGATTTTTTAAGACTTGTAAGAGCTTTGCAGAACCGGGGTAAAAGAGTAGATCTTTTATCATTTGCCAACACAAGCAATGACCTTATAAGGGAAGTGGACAATCATTTTTCCGGATTTTTGATTCCAGGCCTTATAGGCAATGAAGACTCAGACAGAAACAGGGGAATCATGCATGCTTTTAACGAGGAAAGAGGATTTGGATTTATCACAATGAGAACTGGTCTTGGACTTCATGATTCAAGGCATGATATCTTCTGCCATATAAAAGATGTTTTAAAAGATGAAAAACCCACAACTGACACTGCCTATGTTGCGCACTTAAAACACCAGAAAATTATTCTTGAGTTTGATATTGAAGACACTGATGATGGGCTTAAAGCTACAAATATAAGTGAATTTAAGTGGAAAAAATAATCCCTGAATTAAAACGTTTCATATTTTTAAATTAAAAAAACAAAGCCGTGGTTAAATTTTAATCACGGCTTTTATTTTATGTTCAGTGTTTTAAACAAAAAAAATTAAACACACCTAAGAAGCATAAAAATCCCTTTTAAAACTTGAATAAATTCCAGTAAATTTTTTCCTTAATTTTGGCTTTTCTATTTTTCCCGTAGGATTTCTTGGAACATAGTCAAAATGAACAATTCTTGGCCTTCTGTACCTTGGAATCTTATTGCAGAACTCAATAATTTCCTCTTCTGAAATATCCTGCCCCTTTTTTGGCTGAACAACTGCTGTTACAAGTTCTCCCAGCCTTTTATCAGGAGTTCCTATTACTGCAACATCCTGAACTTTTGGATGGGAAAGAATAAAATCTTCTATTTCAGCTGGAAAAATATTTTCTCCACCTGTAATTATAACGTCTTTTTTCCTGTCAAGCAGCCAGACGAACCCGTCTTTATCCACTCTTGCTATATCGCCTGTTCTCAGCCAACCGTCTTTAATCGTTCTTTCAGTTGCTTCCTTGTTTTTATAATATTCTTTCATTACCCCCCTGCCTCTGACAAGGAGTTCTCCTGGCTCGCCTCTTGGAACAGGTTGCATATTTCTGTAAACAATCTGAACTTTCCATCCATATCCCGGAATACCAATGGATCCGATTTTATCAAGATTACCAGTACCAAGATGAACACACCCAGGACCAGATGCTTCTGTCAGTCCATAGTTTGTGTCATATTCGTGGTGGGGAAAAACCGCCTCCCATTTTCTTACAAGAGTTTCAGGAACAGGCTGGGCGCCCATATGCATCAGCCTCCATCTTGAAAGATCATAATCTTTTAAATCAATCTCCTTATTTTCAATTGCAACAAGGATATCATGGGCCCAGGGCACAAGAAGCCAAACTATTGAAACAGATTCTTCTGAAACAGCAGTTATTATGTCCCGGGGTTTACTGCCTTTTAAAATCACAGCCTTTCCTCCGGCTCTAAGACTTCCCAGCCAATGCATTTTTGCACCTGTATGATAAAGAGGAGGAATACATAAAAACACATCGTCTTTTGACTGCCCATGATGATTGTGCTCAACTTCGCAAACATAGGAAAGATTATCATGGGTTAGAAGAACTGCCTTGGGATCTCCTGTTGTTCCTGAAGTAAAATACATTGCAGCATCATCTTCGGGCTTTAACTCAACCCTGTCCAAAACCTCTTGATTTTCATCCTCTGATAAAAAATCTGAAATATGAATACTGTAAAAAGGAGAAACTTCTTTTTTACCTGTAAATACAAATAAGAGGTTTTTATCCTTTAAATCATCATAAATTTCATCAAGTCTTTCTATAAAAGTCTCATCAAAAAAAACAGCTTTTGCTTCAACAAGATTAATACAATTTCTTATTGTCTTACCCATAAACCTATAGTTTATAGGTACAACAAGAGCTCCAAGTTTTAAAATTCCAAAGTAAACAGGAAGCCATTCCAAAGAATTCATCATGAGATGAACAACGCAATCGCCTTTTTTCAGATTTCTATGGTGAAGATTTGTTGCGATTTTACCTGAATATTCCCCAAACTCTTTCCAGGTAAGGGTTTTTCGTAATTTTTTCACGGGCTCAAGTTCAACAAGTGCACAATCATCACTGTATTTTTTTCTGTTTGAATCCAGTATGTCGGTTAGTAGAGGAAGTTTTGACTCCAACTCAAACCCCTTTCTATATTTGTAAACAAAAGCTTAAATTTAAATTCAATTCTTTTACACAATAAAAAAACAATCCCAACAAATACCCCTCATCTTGAATTTCATCAAGTATTTTTACCAGATCTCCAATTAAATCTAAATTCTTGCTCCAAGCTTATACCATTCAATTTCCTGAAGATTTTTGGCAAGGGAGTGAATTTGACCAGAGTTAACAAATTCTTTTTTTTCTTTTCTGTCATTTATATTATGAATTGAAAGAAGAAAGGCAAGGGCCTTGTTTTTAGCTGATTCATCTGGGGTAAGCACATCTTTTCTTCTTGTATAATAAGGATCTTCACCTTTGGCACAAGGCTTTCCAAAAACATTAAAATGCCTGCAGGCCAAAGGACGCATGGGATGAATTGAGCAAGCACCTTGAATTAAAAAAGGGCAACCACCGCTATTTTTAAATCTAGTAAGCTTTTCCTTTAGCAACTTTTGTTTTTCTTTTTCAGCTTTTAAAATAACATACCAATAAATCCCCAGAAGCTCCATTGGATAAACCGGAATGGTAACATGGGTTGAGCAGCAGGCTGAACACCCTCTTGCACAGGCAAGTTTTCTACCCTTACTCTCCTCTTTCATTATGAGTTCATAAATTGCTTTATCAGCAGTATGATAAGAATCAAGAAGATCAGAAAGCCAGCCGGTTTCCTTTTCGTCTTCTGGAAATGAAAGCCTCTTTGGTTTTGGATAATTTTTTGCAAGTCCTTTTGATTTGCTCATTTAACACCTTTTAATAAACTGAGTTGAGTTGGTTTGTTTTTTAACCAAGCAACTCATTGTGAAATTTTACTTACAGAACCTGTAAAATCAGATTTAAATATCATTTGCAAGAAGTTTTACAAAACTTAAGCGGGTAATTAATATCCTGGTGTGTATTTTTTACACAATCGTGATTTAACAAATTCAGTAAAAACTGCCCAAATAAAGATTAAATCTGATTTTTTTACTCTAAAAGCCCTGATTTAAAGGGTTTTGTTTTTTGGCACGCAAATTGAATATAAGATTAGTAGATTAACTAAGGAGGTTAATAATTATGAAAAAAACATTATCAATATTATCAATTACAATTTTTATCTCAGTTATTCTCATTTCTTCAGCATCTGCAATGAGAGTGGGACAGGGCAATCTGGGAAAAGGCGGTTATCATTGTTTCAATAACCTTACCCCTGAAGAGCAAAGCTTAATTAAAACTGAAAGAGCAAATTTTTTTAATCAAACAAAAGGCTTAAGAACTGATATTTTCAATAAAAAAATGGAGCTTGAGCAGGAGTTTGCAAGTGAAACTATTGATACTGCAAAAGTAAAAACACTAAGAAGTGAAATTTTTTCCTTAAGACAGTCAATGGCAGAAAAAAGACAGGCTCATTTAGAAAAAATCAATGAAATAATACCTGGATATTCAAACTGCGGTTTTGGTCCAAATCAGGGAAAAAAGCATTATAAATCAAAAGGCATTGGCGGATGCCGAGGATTTATCTAAGCTTCCTAGTATAAATTGAACCTAGACAGACATCTCCTCCTAGAGATTAAAAAAAGTTCAATAACCACATTACCCTAAGCAAAAACCAACCCGGTTTTTCTCCTCTCCAAAGGGCGGCTACTAAAGCCGCCCTTCCCTTTTTATATCAGGCCTAAAAAAAAAGGCTTCAAATTAATTTGAAGCCTTATAAATAATCTTTGTTTTTTTATTGATCAAAAAACTGACTAAATTTCTGGATAATCAACAACCATTCTCTTTATATAAAACAAGGTCATGAAAATAGTTGCCTTGGCAGTTATTTCATTGTTTCTTGCCCTGGAAAGATAATAAATTGAATCTAAAACATCAGTTGCTGTGGCAACACCTTTTTCAAAGGAAAGCTCGGTTATTCTTAAATTTTCCTCTGCTTCAGTTATACCTTCACGGGCAACAAAATGATTTTTTTCAGCTGTTTGAGCATCAATAAGGAAATTACCAAGCTGGGTTGTCAGCTCATTTTCAAGTTCAGCAAGAGAATATCTAACCCTTTCAGTTTCAAGTCCAGCCTTGTCAATCTTTTTATATTTTTTCATTCCGTCAAAAAGATTAATTCCCAAATTAAGCTGTAATCTTGTTTCATCTTCCCTTGTACTAGAGTCAAAGGCGTAATATTCATCTGAATAATATCTTTGCATAAGAACCAGGTCTATTTTTGGATAAAATGAAGCTTGTGCAAGCTTTCTTGTCTTTTCTGCCTTTTCAATGCCTGCTTTTAAAATTTTAAAATCTGTTCTATTGGAAAGCATTGTGGTTTTATATTCTTCAAAAGGTGAAAAAACAGGAAGAGATTCAAATAAAGAAAAATCAATGTCACTAAATTCAAGGGAAAGTTTAGTTACCCTATTGAGCATATTAAGAGCTTTTTCCACTTCATTTTCAGCCATGGCAAGGTTTTGCTCAGCGTCATCTTTTTCTACTTTTACTGTAAGAACATCTCTTTTTTTTGCAACTCCTACATCATATTTGAGCAAAACATTTTCATAACGCTCAGAATATGCCTTAAAAGCATCCATGGCAACAAGCCTTCTTGCCTCGGCCTGATAAACCTGAAGAACCCTAAGAGCGACTTCAAGACCTATGTCATGTTTTATATCTAAAAGTTCATAATCAGATGTTTTCAAATCAAGATCTGCAATTGCAATCTCAAGCTTGTCTTTAAATCCATGGAAGAGATTCTGGGTTAAAAAAACTGCAAACTCACTGTTTTTTATATTTTCTAACTTCATGTTTCCAAACCTGGATGATTCATCAAGTTTGTTTGCGGTATATCCAGCATCAAGGGATGGAAGATAATCTCCTTTTTGAATTTTTTGCTCAAGTTTTGCCTGCTCAACTGCAAGTTGATATGACTTAACAATTTCCCTGTTTTCAATGGCAGCCTTGTACATATCAAAAATTGTAACTTCTCCTGAATAGCTGGAAAAGGGCAATAGAAAAATTAATGCTGAAATCAGCAAAATTTTTTTAAATTTAATCATTAATCAAAACCTCCCTGTTATATTACAATATAAAATAAAAAGCAGCTTACCTAAACTAAGCGTTTCTGCTTCTTTCTACCATTTTCCTCATTAATTCTACATAAGTTTTCTTATCTTCATTATCTAAAAGACCTAAAATTTCCCTCCCCTTCATTTTTTTTATTTCTCTTAATTCAGAAAAAAAACTTTGACCTTTTTTTGTAAGAGACAGTCTTACAATTCTTCTGTCAGCCTCTGACCGTTTTCTTTCAACAAATTTTTTTTCAACAAGCTTGTCTGCAATTGAAGTAAGAGAGCTGACCACAAGATTCATGTGCTCAGCAATATCTTTCATTCTTTCATCCCCATTTTTCCCAAGAAAAATAATCACCTTAAGCTCCTGCTCACTTAATTGGGATTCTAAAACAGCAGACGCAGAATTATCAGCGTCTTTAAGCTTGTAAAAAAGGGTCTCCCAATAATCTATAAGTTCATCAAGGAGCTTATCCCAATTTTCCATTCTCATCCTTTAATATTTCAAATTTATAAATTTTCGATTTAAAAACATTTCAAAAATTGAACGATTAAAAATTTAAACTTTAACCCTTAAAAAGTAAAGTTAAAAATCACTTAAAGTTCCGGTTAAAAAAAAGAACTTCAAAAAGAATTGAAATTTTTTGAAACAATAACAAACTCACTTGGATTTAAACTCGACGAATTCTCAAAAAATGCTATATCATGATTAGAAGAAAAGTTAAAAAAAGTATTTAAAAATTCAAATTCATAAGTTCCAGAATTATTTCTTAATGCAAAGTATTACTTATTCCAGAAAAAAACTGAAAGGAAACCAAATGAAAAAAATAATTTTAGCCCTGATTATTTCTATTTTTACTCTATCGCCTTTGTACGCAGAAAAAATGATAAGAACAGGTGAAAATCTTGAAATCTGGTTTGATACAGGAGGCCCTCCAGGAGGAGCCTATGGAACTATTGTATATAATGGAGCAAAACAGGCAGGATTTGATCTGGGAGCCAAAGTAAAATTCATGTATTCTGAATGGTCGCCTCAAAAAATGGTGGAAAACTTTAAAACAGCTCTTTCAGCAAGGCCTGACGGAATTGTTGTAATGGGTCATCCAGGAGATTTGGCCTATGCCCCTTTTATTGAAGAAGCACAAAAAAAGGGAATAATTGTAACCTGTATTGACACTCCCCTTCCCTCTTTACAGGAAAACTATATTTCCCAGGGTTTTGGCTACATTGGTCCTGACAATTACAATCAGGGACAAAGTATGGCAAAAGAATCCATCAAAAGATTTAACCTTAAAAAAGGAGACAGGGTTTTTGTCTGGGGACTTAAAAGACTTCAAACAAGAGGCCTTCGCACCAAAGGTATAATTGAGGTTTTGGAAGATGAGGGAATAAAAGTGGATTATCTTGAAATTTCCACTGAAATTGATAAGGATTCTTCCCTTGGAACTCCTGTAATTACAGGATATGTTTCTGCCAATCCTGATCTAAAGGCAATGATAATTGACCATGGAGCACTTACTTCCCAGATGGAAAACTTTTTAAGAGCTTCAAATATCGGCCCAGATAAAATACATGTTGCAGGCTTTTCACTTTCTCCTGCAACAGCTGAAGCCATTGAAAAGGGATATGTTGACCTTATTGGAGATGCCCAGCCGTTTTTACTTGGATATCTTTCCATAACCCAGATTGTTCTTACCAAAAAATTTGGCTTTTCAGGCCTTACCATTGATACAGGAAGCGGGTTTATAGGTAAAAACGAAATTGAAAAAATTAAACCTCTTGCCAAAAAAGGGTTAAGATAAATCTTGTTTATTGCCGAAAGTTTTTTTAACTTCCGGTAAAATTTAAAAAGGTTTTTTAATAAATTCTATGGATATTATAAGACTTGAAAATATTTGGAAAAACTTTGGTGAAATCCATGCCCTTAAAGGAGTGAATTTCACCCTTAAAAAAAATGAAATTGTAGGCCTTTTAGGAGATAACGGAGCAGGCAAGTCAACACTTGTAAAAATAATGTCTGGAGTTTTCCCCCATGATAAAGGCAATTTTTTTCTCAACGGAAAAAAAATTGAAAAATTTTCCACAAAGCTTGCAAGAGAAAACAAAATAGAAACAGTTCACCAGGACAGATCCCTTGCTGAAAACCAGGCAATCTGGCGGAATTTTTTCATGGGAAGACATAAAACAAATTTTCTTGGTTTTATAGACAAGAAATTTGAAAAAAAAGAAACCCTTAAAATTCTTCAGAAAAATTTAGGCCTTAAAGGAGTTGGAATCACACCGGATTCTCCTGTTTCATCACTTTCCGGAGGAGAAAGGCAGGGTCTTTCCATAGGTCGTGCCATGTATTTTGACTCTGAAGTAATCATACTCGATGAACCGACAACTGCCCTGGCCCAGAATGAATCTCAAAAAGTAATTTCATTTATCAAAGAAATTAAAAATCAGGGGAAATCATGCATTCTTATAACCCATAATTTAAGGCATGTTTTTGAAGTTGCAGACAGATTTGTGATTGTTTCAAGGGGGAAGACAGACACAATAATAAATAAAGCAGACACAGATCTTGACAATCTTACAAAGATTTTAATTGACCATGCCGGAATATAAAATGAAATTTATTTTAAGATACAGACACCAATTCATAATCACCTTGATTTTATTATCACTTCTTGTTCTTTTCATGTTTTTAAGCCCAAGAACATTTCTTTCTTCAGGGATTTACTCTGCTTATATGTCCACAATTCCCTTTACTGCTATTTTGGCACTAGGGCTTACCTTAGTCATTGTTTGCGGTGAAATGGATCTTTCTTTTCCGGCAGTAATGGCAGCTTCGGGATTTGTATTTTCAATTATTTTTATTGAAACAGGAAGTGTGTTTTTAGGTTTTATAGCCGCAATTTTAACAGGCGGAGTCTGTGGAGGATTAAACGCATTTTTAATTGTAAAAATTGGAGTCCCCTCAATTATTGCAACAATTGGAACCCAGTTTTTTATCAGAGGACTTACAGTTCTTCTTGCACAAGGACTTGCAAAAAGCCTTATTGGAATAAGGGACACATTTGGCTATCAAATTCTTTCAGGAAGAATTGCTGGATTTATTCCAATGCAATTTGTCTGGCTTATAATTTTAACCATTATCTTTATTTTAATTTTAAACAACCATGTTTTAGGAGACAGGATAAAATTTACCGGAGACAATTCAAACGCAGCAAAAATAATGGGAATTTCCGTAGACAAAACAAAAACTTATGTATTTATAATTATGGGTTTGTGCAGCGGATTTTCAGGAGCTCTTGTCTGCTGTGAAATGGCAAACTGGTGGCCCACCCAGGGTGAAGGATTCATGCTTGTTGTTTTTGCATCGGTTTTTATAGGGGGAACTTCAGTTTATGGGGGAAAAGGAACAATTTATGGAACATTTGTTGGCAGCATAATAATCTCAATGATTGAAGCAGGACTTGTAAGTGCTGGAGCACAAGGCTTATGGACAAGACTTGTTTATGGAATAGTAATAATTACAGCTGTTTCCTTTTATGCAAAAACTTCTGGAAAAAAATCTGGCCAATAGAAATTACCGCTATTTCACTTATCCTAAGGATAGATACAGCAAATGAGTAAATTAAAAAAAGAAATTACAACCTATCGCTATTTTTTTAGTATTTTTTTACTTATAGGGCTCTTTATAGCTGGAGCTATAACAGTTTTTTATAATTTGGAGAAAAAAGACCATCTTTCCTGGATAAAAATTGAAGAAAAGACAAAAACAAAGATGCAGGCAGAATTAATTAATTTAAATCTAAAAGATATTGTTTCAGACTTAAATTTTTTATCCAGACAAAATGAGCTTTTATATATGATTGAAAGTGGTGATAAACACTATATTGATAAATATAGCTAAGGAATATTTAGCATTTAGCCAAGAAAAAAACAAATATGACCAAATTAGATTTATCAATGAAACAGGGATGGAAAAAGTCAGAATAAACTTCAATAAAGGGAACCCATCTATCATCCCTGAAGCCAACCTCCAGTCAAAAAAAGATCGATACTACTTCAAAGAAACTATGGCTCTTTTGCCAAACGAATTTTTCATCTCACCATTTGATCTTAACATAGAAAACAAAAAAGTTGAAAAACCCTTAAAACCAATGATTCGTTTTGCAGTACCGATTTTTAACAATGCCAATAAAAAACAAGGAATTGTAATTCTCAACTATCTTGGCGAACAATTAATTGAACCCATGGAAAAAAGAGACAGTCTTTCTCCTGGTAATCTTATGCTAATCAATTCAGATGGTTATTGGTTACATGGCCCCGACAAAGATCTTGAATGGGGATTTATGTTCGAAAACAAAAAAAACTATAAATTCTCATTAAAATTTCCTAAATCCTGGGAAATTATTCAATCCTCTGATGTTTGCCAATTCTCCAATACAAAAGGATTATTTACTTCAACCACAGTTTACCCGCTCAAAGAAGAGCTCAAATCAAATTCAAATAAAATATCCAGCACCAATCCAAAAAACATAAAAGCTGATAAATATTATTGGAAAGTAATTTCCCATGTCCCAGCCCATAGACTTCAATTAGAAAACCGGGGGCTTTTGACCAAACTTCTTTTTTTATCAATCTTATTGTTTTTATTAGCAGCAATTCCCTCATGGGTAATAGCCAGGCTAATGACAAAAAGAAAACAATTGCAGCTAAAGCTCTATCATTCAGCAAATTATGATAAATTAACAAATCTTCCTAACAGAGGAATGTTTATAAACAGATTAGAACAAGCAGTAAAAGAATCAAAACGCTACCAGCGTAAATTTGCATTGTTTTTTATTGATCTTGACGGTTTCAAATCAGTGAATGATACCTTAGGCCATGATGCCGGTGATAAACTTTTAATTCAAGTATCAGAAAGACTGATTAAGTCTGCAAGAGAATCTGATACTATAGCCAGATTAGGAGGAGACGAATTTACCATAATTTTTCCCACCATAATTTCTTCAGAACATGCAAAAACAGGTGCTTTAAAAATTATCAAAACCTTATCCTCACCCTTTGATATTGACGGGGAAGAAGTTCAAATTGGGGCAAGCATAGGAGTCAGCATATATCCAGATAATGGAAAAGACATGGAAACCTTAATAAAAAAGGCGGATGACGCCATGTATCTTGCAAAAAAAGAAGGAAAAAATGATTATAGATTAAGCACAGCTTGATTGGATTATACTGCCAGTTTTTCTTAATTTGATATTTTGGTAGTTTTTATTGACTTAGATAACTCTGATTCACCATCATTGCATCTTCAAGTAAATGAGTAAATACTATCTCTGATTTCCTGGTAAACACTTCTTTATTGTAGCTGTCAGGAAGAAAATTATCTAATACTTTTTCAACCCTTAATTTGACTTTTCTCCTAGGTTGTTCATCTTTGTACCAGTCTACTACTTTAGTTTCACTATCATCTCTCATAATTGCTTCGTATAGTTTTTTAGCTGATAGTTTTACTTGCTCTTCTTCTTTTTTAGTTAAATTGTCTTTCTTCAATAAATCATATAACTCTAATTCTTCATCTGTTAAACCTTCTTTAATATTTCTTTCATCTTCTTCTTTTAAATCATCTACAAAATCTATCAGATCTTCATAGTAATTTTCATTACTGGAGTTACCTGAATTATATCTATCTATTATGGCTTTATATCTTTCAGAGAAAGAAATTCTTGTCTTGTTTTCTTGTAATAGCTTTTCAAGTTTTTCTTCTATAAAGCTTCTAAGCTCTTGTATTTCGATATTTTTATAGGGTGATTCTTGTATTTTTCGCTTTATATCTTCGGTGTCTATTTCTGCAAGACTTATAGTCTTCATAGCCTTTATTCCATATTCTTCAGAACCATCTTCTTTTACAGAATTAGCTTTAACACTTAAATCCAATGTTTTATCTAGTTCAATTTTAGCCCTATCTATGTTAACATCTCTAACAGCAGCCTTAAACATGTCGTCTAAATAAAATATAATAGTAAGATATTTATTGTTCCATCTCTTTTCAAATACTTCTGGTTTGCTGCCTTCATATATATTTCTACATAAATTTGTATAAATCTTAAATTCTTCTTTGTAATCATCTTTATCTAGTAATATATTTAGATATTCTTCAAATAAAGATATTCTAGAAAAGGCTTCATCTACCTCTAATATCTTATCAAAATCTATATCAAGTTTCTTACAAAACTTATAAGTTTCATCTATAGTTTGATCCAATAAATCTAGCATAGCTTCTATATTTTTCACAGGCATTTCGTCTTCATTATCTGGATTCGCATAGTCACCAAGGGCTCTCTTCATAGATTTAAATAGATTTAGATAGTCTACTATTAGACCTGAGTTTTTTCCTGGATATACCCTATTTACTCTTGCTATGGCTTGCATTAGGGTATGCCCCTTCATAGGCTTGTCTAGGTACAAGGTAGATACACTAGGGGCATCAAATCCCGTTAACCACATTGCACATATAAATACTAAGGATAGTGGATGATTTGGGTCTTTGAAGTTATCTTCTATATCATGACCATTTGCATCTATATAATTTATTCTTTCCCTATGTTTTTTAATATCTAGTCCATATTTTAGTTTTGGTAGCCTAAAATTGACCCACTAAAGCACAAAATTGCAGCTGAAAATTGACCCACCCAAAGAAAACTTCTGATAATCTGAAAATATACAAAGACCAGATATCAGGAGAGAGGGGATGATA
>Ga0265295_1001627_pt1 | contig 38788 bp, 35 predicted proteins | sample Munlansysbiofilm_FD_192503 | JGI IMG/M metagenome (GOLD analysis project Ga0265295, IMG submission 192503) | Leachate microbial communities from a municipal landfill in Southern Ontario, Canada - Methane capture system biofilm | ecosystem: Engineered > Solid waste > Landfill > Unclassified ... | reverse complement strand
TGGTTCCTCTTGTCTCCCCGTCGCCCCGTCTCCTTGTCCTTCAAGTCTCCCCATCTCCCTATCTCCCCTTCTCCCATTCACCCCTTCTCCCCGTCCCTTTTGGTCTTTAGACTTTAGAAATTAGAAATTACCTCCCCTCCCCCACATCTCCCTTGTTCTGTTCTCAATTTTTAGCAGTCGTCGCCTGAACCGCTCTTCGTTTGAAAATTCAGCTCTTAAAAAGGCGATTGACAGCTCCAGTGCTTTCTCGCTATCAATCACGCGTCCGCCCATGCACAATACGTTCATATCATCGTCTTCAACGCCTTGTCTGGCCGACCAAAGATCGTGTATGAGGGCTGCCCGGACCAGTGGCACTTTATTGGCCGCAATGGATGCCCCAACACCGCTTCCGCAGATGGCAATTCCCCTTTCCACGCTATGTTCTGCAACCGCCCTGGCCAAAGGTATAACATAATCGGGAAAATCATCGTCCGGATTATACTGCGTATTTCCAAAATCAACAATAACATGACCCAGTCCGGTTAATTTTTCCTTGAGTTCCTGATATACCTTAAATCCGCCATGGTCAGATGCAATCCCGATTTTCATTTTTGGTACTTTTTAATGTTTTAATTCGCTGCTGGTCTTATCATCAAGTTTTGATGCTGCCCCTTCATCAAGCAACCAATAGAGTTCTCCATTTATAGGATGAACCATTGAAGCCGGAAACTTTTCCAGGCCTTTGCCTTTTTCAAGAATGGTTGCAACCACCGCTGATTTTGCTTCACCGGTAACCAGAAAAACAATACTGCGTGCATGGTTGATTAATTTTCCGGTGGCGGTAATCCTCTGCTGACCGGTTTCGGGATGCACGGCAATATCAAAAAGCTTTTCCGAATGAAACAATTCAGGGTGATCCGGAAAAATTGATGCCGTATGTCCGTCATCACCCATGCCAAGCATAAAGAGGTCGAAGAGAGGAACTCCATCAGTCATGGGTACGTTTTGCTTCACCCTTTCTTCATAGGCTAAAGCTTCCTTTTGGGGATAATTTTCTCCCTTTATCCGAAAAATATTTGATTCGGGGATAGGGACATGGCTTAATAAATTCTCCCTGGCCATTCGGTAATTACTTTCACTATCCTCAGGGGGAACACACCGTTCATCACCCCAAAACAGGTGCACCTTTTCCCAGTCAATCTGCTTATTAAAATGTTTCGCCAGATAGCTAAAAACCGCTTTAGGCGTTGAACCGCCCGAAAGAACCATGGTGAAATTCTGGCCTTCGGGTAGCTCTTTGATACGTAGCTCTACGAGCGCTCCGAAATACAGGGAAAGCTCATCAGTGTTGCCAAATATTTTAATCGTTGTTTTCATAGTTACAATTCACAATAGATGCCATCATTCGACAAGTTCTTACATGGATAACGCCAGGTACCTCCAACATCTTCTATCAGATTGTCGGCGGTTTCGGGTCCCCAGGTTCCTGCGGGATATCCATATAAAGGGATATCAGGGTCATTCTTCCAGCTTTCAAGCACCGGAGTCAGGAACTTCCAGGCTTCAATAAGCTCCTCAGTCCGCGCAAACAAAGTAGTGTCTCCAATAATGGTGTCGTTAATCAGACGTTCGTATGCCGGAGGAATTCTCTGGTCCGAAAGATCAGCATAGTGAAAGTCCATATTTACAGTCTCCACATTGTAACCTTCGCCGGGTTTTTTCATACCAAACTTAATCAGTATGCCTTCGTCTGGCTGAATTCTGATAATCAATTGATTGCCTGGAGTTACACACTTCTCCGAGAAAAGAAAATGCGGTGTTTGTTTGAAATGTATCACCACTTCGGTGACCCGCGTTGGCATACGTTTGCCTGTGCGTACATAAAAAGGCACTCCGCCCCAGCGCCAGTTGTCAATGTAGAACTTAAGCGCTGCAAAGGTTTCCGTAACCGATGTCGGAGAAACATCTTCTTCGTCGCGATAAGCAGGCACCTTCACGTTTTTGATGGTTGATTCCAGATACTGACCACGAATGGCACAATGTTTAATTTCGTCTTTTTTTATGGGTCGCAACGACTGAAATACCTTCAAAATTTCATTGCGTAAGGCATCAGCCTGCAAGGAAGAAGGGGGCTCCATAGCAACCAAACCCGTTACCTGAAGCAGGTGATTTTGCACCATATCGCGCAAAGCACCCGATGAATCATAATAACCGCCCCGTTTTTCAATGCCTATGCTTTCGGCCGAGGTGATTTCCACATGATGGATGTAATTTCTATTCCACAAGGGCTCAAAAATTCCATTGGAAAACCGGGTAATAAAGAGGTTTTGAACCGTCTCCTTTCCCAGATAATGGTCTATTCGGTACAATTGATCTTCTGTCCAGTTTTTGAGCAGTCGTTCCTTAAGTTTTAGCGCAGATTCCAAATCATAGCCGAAAGGTTTTTCAATAACCAGCCGTTTCCAGCCGTCATCCTGACTGTTTAATCCAACTGTGGCCAGTTGATCGGGTATGATACCATATAAAGCCGGCGGGGTGGACAAATAAAACACGGTGTTGCCGCCAATCTCCTCTTCCTTCCGCAATTTTTCAAGTCTGGATTTAAATAAAAGGTAGGCAGAGGCATCGTCATATTTTATTGACTGATAATGGACTTTGCTGAGGAAGCTGTCTATCTGTTTCTCATCATCTATTTCTTTAAATTCATGCAATGCAGTTTTCATTTCCTCTTTGAATTGTTCATCCGTGAACGGCGTTCTTGCAACTCCCAGCAAGGCAAATTTATCGGGAAGCAACTGCTGAACAAAAAGCGAATAAATAGACGGGATCAGCTTCCTTCTGGTCAAATCGCCGGAAGCTCCGAAAATGACATAAATATGGTTTTTGGTTTTGGGCATGATGGATTATTTTTGCTTTTGCGACATGGGCGCCGAAATTATTTCGCAGGCTACAGACAATCTGGCACAGGAATCATTATCCTGCGGCTGAATGTGTGCAAATAGTGAAACCGCAATTATATTGTTCAATTCTCAATATCAGGATTGACAAATGAATAATAGGTTAACACTTTTTCTTTGAACAATGTTTCAAATGCATTCGAATTTTGATTACCCTATTTGCATTATTTAACATTGGAATTCAGGATTATAGTGTTGTTACATGTCATCGAATGTGAATCTTAGCAGACACAACCAAAATACGCTTCCAAAAAACAACATCACGCAGTGGTTTTTAGCCACTACGTGATGTCTGGAATTATTCAGCATTGCTTTAGTAAGTATAGTATTACCGCTTAACTTCATTCACTTTCAGGTTATTGGTTAAAATTTATCGGGAAATTGTTTTGCGATCCCATCTGCGATTGAATCAGCCATGTGCATCAATTGTTCAAAAACTTTATCATACACCTCTACTTCATCATCATGCCTTCCTTCCAGATGAGCAACTGCTTCGGCCAGAGTCAAATCCAGGTGGTTTTTCATATGTTCCTTCATATGTTCAATCGTCCAATTTTCAGGGTTTGCACTGTTTAAAAATACAGCCATGTCGTCTCCATTCTGATACCATTTGGCCACAGCTTCATTCATACCACGCGTATTTCCACTTCTGGCTGCAATGAGTATATCACCTGCCACTACAATATGTTCTGTTAACAAATCTGTCAGTGCCTGGCCGGCAGCATCTCCATAATAAGGCTTAATAGCGTCACCGATTTGAACCTGATTTTTTAACAATCTTGCCAAATCGTCGTTTGCATCAGCCGTTTGGTCTAACAGTCCAATAATCACATCCCGTGTCCATGTGGCATGTTCAGACCACAAGTAGCGCATCTCAGCCTTAAACTCTGCATTATCTATAGTATTGGCTGGAGCCGGTGTTTCATCTTTCTCACAGCTTTGGAAAAAAAACAATCCGCTTATACAAATTGAAAGCACTAAGAGCTTTTTTAAATTAAATAGTTTCATTTTTTTTGGTTTTTGGTTATTAATAAAGGTTTGATATTGAAATTTAAAAAAGGATACAAAATTTTTAAATTTCTTCATTATTGGCTCAGGGCAAGCCGGGCATTCTTCATTTTATTTTGAATAACAGATTATTAAGTTTTAGCGGTCTCTCTGTCCCATTGCAGGGAAACGGACTTAAGTGAAGAATCTCGCTCGTGAAAGGGTATCTTATTCGGAAAGGACTGAAATTACGTATCAGGATAATCATATTTCCTGATTGCTTTCGAATATAAAAAGAAGTTACCTTTAATTAAGGCCTGCTGAAAAACCTCTATCTTGCTATATCAAAGAAAATTATGTTTACCTTTTGATTAACAAATGAACGGATTTATGGACAAACACTGCAAAAAGCATACATCCAAACCCAAATATCGTAGTCGTTCACAGTTAACTCTGGCTGGTTTTGAAACGCCATTTGAACGCATTTTTAATCCTAAAAACAGATAGGTGGTGTTGGATAATTTAATTTCATATGGTGAAATTTGCAATATTTAAATAGGGGAACCCCTCTGAGGTTCTGTAAAAAATGTATGTTGGATAGTTTTGGAAGGTCTCATCTTTCTGGACGAGACCGAAATATAAAAAGGTTGTGAGTTTTTCAGCAGGCTCTATTTATCTATGAACTTGTCACCCACGTTTAATGGTGAACTTAAAAAAAGATGAAAAATTTTGTAACCTTTCCCCTGGCTTCTTAATCTAATATTAAAAAGAGAAAAAATGGAAGCAATAAAAATCAATGATTTCAACAATCACAAAATTGAAGAGAGCGAAATCATCAAACGCATAATCGGTGGTGAAAAAGAGCTCTATGAAATTTTGGTCAGAAGAAATAACCAAAAGTTATATCGGGTAATCAGAAGTTATATTAAAGATGAAACTGAGATTGAAGATATCATGCAGGACAGCTACGTTAAGGCTTTTACCAAATTATATCAATTTAAATTAGAGTCTTCCTTTTCTACCTGGCTCATCCGCATAGGAATAAATGAATCGCTGGCCCGGAAGAAACAAAAAGGAAAGCTTTATAATTTAAATGAGTTGTTAAATGGCTTTAAGAGTAGCAGGGTCCTGGAAATTCCTGATAACAAACAATTAAATCCACAAGATAACATGATACGCAATGAGGCAAAACAGTTTTTGGAAAATGCCATAGATCAACTGGATGCAAAATACCGGATAGTGTATGTTATGAAAGAAGTGGAAGAAATGAGTTTAAATGAAATTTCCGAAGCTTTAGATTTAACCCTTTCCAATGTAAAAGTACGCCTGCACCGGTCAAAAGAGATGCTGAAAGAAAAACTGTATGAATTAACCATTGATAAAAACGTCTTTGAATTTGGATTTAGCCGGTGTGACAGAATTACTGAAAATGTAATGAGTCGTATAGAATAGCTGCATAACAATAGGTTCCGGCCTGATAAAATCCCTGTCCGACAGTTCACACAGAGGAAGTCACAGCGACTACCTCCGGGAAAAACGAGACAGGGGTTTTTTGTCAGCCTTTGCAGACTGAAACCAACAGAAGGCTATATCGCCCCATCCCTGAATTAAGTTCGAAATAATTATCAACCCCGGGTCCTGCTGCGTTTTCATACATCAGGCCTGGCTCATTTAACATTACATTTTAATGATATTCTACTGTTGAAAAAATAACAAAAAATTTATATTTCAATTTACTATTGTCCGGTAAAAATCGGAAATCTTCTTGCCACTAAGCGATGCACTGAGCCAGCCCTCCTAAGGCGCGCACGAAGACTCCAGGTTACACAAAATGAATAAATTAGATTTGTATTCTTTTGTAATTTAGTCCTTTGGTGGCTCACCTGAAAAAGTAAGGTGCGGTACTACAACTTTTACCAAAGAGCAACAATATCAATTATTTAGAATGATATTCGGAACAAGTTCCGGACAACAATGATTTCAATTATCTATATTACAAATCAACATGTATCATCTTCTGTAATTCGCGCTGACAAAACAATTCAGACTATACCGCTGTTTAGATTTTTATCAAAAAAGACACTATCGGGAAAATGGTTATTATGTAATTTATCTCTTTCGGTTTTTGTCGGATATTAAATCAATTCATAAACATAATACTCAAAACTATGAAATACACAACCATTTTTATTTTTATGTTGAGTGCGCTCCTCATGGGTTGCAATCCTAAGTTTTATTCGCCCAACACTCAGAATGTTCCTTTAATTTCAGAAAAAGGAGAAACCAATCTTACCCTCTCAGGAAATGGCAATCAGGTTGAATTTCAGGGGGCTTATGGCGTAACCGATGCCTTTGCCATACAAGTGAATGGCGGACTTTTTATTCCTTCTGATTTAGATAACGGAGATGGCGGTTCAGGTAAGTTCATCGAATTCGGCGGTGGGTATTATACACCCGTGGCAAACTATTTTGTTTTCGAAACCTACGGCCTTATTGGTTTTGGAGGTGTTGAAAACCATTTTCCCTCCACTTCTGGCGCCAATCCATCCTCACAAGGTGATGTTTCTGCCAATATTTTCAGATTTGGCATTCAGCCAGGCTTTGGTTACAAGAGCAAATACTTCTCTGCTGCTGTCTCCACCCGTTTAGTCAATCTTATGTACAATAACATTGAAGGTGATCTGATTTTCGATGGAGAAAACCAAATAGATTATCTCGAAAATAACAAATCCAACTTCCTGCTTGAACCGGCCCTTACACTCCGGGGCGGAATGGAAAAATTAAAGCTTCAGCTACAAATTGGATACAGTTTAAATTTATCAAACACTGACTTCAGACAAGATAAAACGATGCTGACGCTGGGATTAAATTTTAATTTCAAATAACTTCATTGCCATTAAATCAAGAAACATTAACCAATGCTGTTTGGGATTACACCTCATTTGATGGTCTCAGCAGTTTAAGAAAATGCATTGAGCCGTAAATTAAAATAAAAAATAAGTTTTCATTTTTAAGATTACAAATTCATTTTATTAACATAAACTAAAAATCAACATTGTAATTCTAAAAAAATATTTTCATCGTTACCATGTCTAAACAGTAAAGAACAAAAGCCTTCACTTAATCAAACCTAAACCAAAGCTTTATGAAAACAAAAAGAATTATGATTCTGCTGGCCTTCTTGGGAATTTCAGCTACGGTAGTTTTTACTGCCTGCAAAAAGGACAAAGACGATGATTCGGAAAACCCATCTGAAAACATCCTCGCAAAATCCTACTTTACCGTATCTGAGGGTACTTATCAAAATGCTGCCTTTCCGGCTGAGTCACCTTCGGGCAATGCACCTTCAATTGATAACGTGAACGGAAATTCTTACATTCTGGATGGAGGCAGTAATCCTGTTTCCATTGAAACCTCCGATGACATAAAAGAAATTCTGGTAGGAGTTAAAGATGTGGGAGGGTTTTATACTGTTCCGGCATCAACCATGAAATCAACCAATAAGACGCATCTGATGGTGTTGTTCTTTAGTCAGAATTTAGCGAAAGAATCATTTATTATTGTTATCGCCCTGCGCGACAAAAACGGCCTGGTGAGTGAACATGAAACCATTACCGTAACTAAAATTACAGCAGGCACCGGCACCTTGCAGGTGAGTTGCTCCTGGGATAAAGCCAACGATGTTGACTTACATCTAATTGAACCCAATGGAACAGAAATCTATTACGGCATGGATCAGTCAGATAACGGGGGGACACTTGATGTTGACTCCAATGCAGGCTGTGAAATAGATAATATCAACAACGAGAACATTACCTATGGCTCAGAAGCCATTGTTGAAGGTGGCACCTACACGGTATTGGTGGACCTTTGGTCTAACTGTGATATCTCAGAAAACACCAACTTCAGTGTTACTGCTATATACAAGGGCGCCGTTATTGCAGTCAATAGTGGCAGCAATCCATATGTTGGACACTTTGTTCCTGCGGATGAAGATGTCGATGACCGACAGATAATGACTTTTCAAATCCCGTCCTCAAAGGCTCAACCTACTGACGCTAAAGCATTGAAGTTTGAATTTTCAAAACGAAATGTAGTGAAAAGTCCACAAAAAATGCGTTAAAAATTAACATCAACCGTCCGAAGCCCGATGACAAGTGTAATTATCGGGTTAAAGAAAATCCCTTTGCCCTGGTAAAGGGATTTTTGTATTAATATGAAATACTTAAGAGTCAATCATTTTGCGGTGTAACCATAAGCTGTATGTATTGGTAATCGCCTGAAGAAAGTGAATTGAACCGCTATTCAGATGCCTTACAAGTCAGTACATACAGAAAAAGTTTATAATTTAGCACCAGATATTTACTATGATCTATTTTAAACCATTAATGAAAACCCGATATGAAGATACTCATCATTCTTAACCGTGAACCCTACGACAATACCGATGTAACCTGGAATGGGCTGAGACTTGCCGAAACCCTGCGTAAAAATGGCGAAGAGGTCAGAATTTTCCTCATGAATGATTCGGTTGACATGGCGAGGGATGCCTGCAAACCCCCGGCCAATTATGATCAGGATTTGTCGCAGATGTTAAAGGGACTTATTGCCAAAGGTGCAGAGGTTAAGGTGTGTGGAACTTGCATGGCTCGCTGTGGTATCTATAAAAATCATCCTTATTTTGAAGGAGCAAATAAATCAACCATGGGCGAACTGGCTATGTGGGTGACCGATAGCGACAAAATCATCACCTTTTGATATGAAAAACAATCCCTTTGACCTATATACCCTTGAATATGAAGAATGGTTTAAAGAAAATCCACTAACTTTTCAATCTGAGGTGCTTGCCTTGCAGCAGTTATTGCCCAAAAGCAAGAATGGAATTGAAATTGGCATAGGCAGTGGGATTTTTGCCCGGGCGCTTGGTATAAAATCTGGGATTGACCCTTCGGAGAATATGCTGGATATTGCGCGAAAACGCAACCTGACCGTTGAAAATGCTTATGCAGAGCGATTGCCCTATCCGGACCAAAGTTTCGATTTTGCCCTTTTTATAACCTCTATCTGCTTTATTGAACATCCCGAAAAGGCCATGAAAGAAGCCTGGCGGATTATTAAAACCGGTGGTGAAGTAATTATTGCTTTCATTGATAAACAAAGTACTTTGGGCCAACAGTTGATTGCAGATAAAGAGGATAGCAAGTTTTACGGGACCGCCAATTTTTTCTCGGTGCCCGAAATTAATGCATTGCTGACCCGGAGTAATTTTGAAGTGAGCACGTGTGTTCAAACCCTGATGAACCCGACATCAAAAAAAATTGAAAAACCAGTGAAAGGCTTTGGGAAAGGCGGATTTGTGGTGGTAAAGGGCATAAAAAAAGAGGCACAAACAACTCCGAAGGCTGTGAAACCATGAAATCAATACCTGCTATGAAGCACATAAAAGCAACAGAGACCATACTGTATGTAAATAATCAGAAGGAGAGCAGTGGTTTTTATCAAAAAATATTCCGCAGGTCGCCTGATCTGGATGTTCCCGGCATGACGGAATTTAACCTGTCCGAAAGCTTTAAAATCGGACTGATGCCCAACGAGGGAATTGCCAAAATATTAGGAGTCAGTACTCCGCATCCGGCTTCCGGTTTGGGTGTTCCCCGATGTGAACTCTATTTTTATGTTGAAGATATTCAACTTGAATATGAAAACGCACTGGAAAGTGGAGCAAAATTGATCAGCCCGGTTTCCGATAGAAATTGGGGCGACAGGGTTTGCTATTTCGCCGATCCGGATGGTCATATTCTCGCTTTCGCGGAAAAGATATAGAGAGCGGACAAGGTTCAGGTTTAATCCTCAGCAGACTTAAACCATTGAGCAAATGCCAGCCTGAAAAATCAGACAATGTTTTATTTACAAAAACAAAAACTCCCTGATTAAGTTTATACAGACAATCTTAACATTTGCTGATTTACGAAATACCTTAAAAATTGTAAACTTCCCTAAACTCCTTGAATCCATGAAAATAAGTATCCTTTTTTCTTTCCTCATTTTATTTATCCCCGCCCTTTTACCGGCCCAGGACAATACTTTTCAGTTATCCAGCCACATCCTTGACATTTCCAAAGGCTTGCCTGCCGTCGACGTGAACATTAAACTTGAAAAAATGAATGAGACCGGTCATTGGATTTTTGTGGATGAAAGAAAAACCGACCAAAACGGCCGGGTAAAAGACTTTCTGGAGCAAAAACCAGACTCTGTTAACGCCGGAATATATCAGTTAACCTACCAGGTAAAGCCGTACTTTGAAGCCAACCAACTGGAAAGCTTTTATCCTTTTATCGTGGTTGTATTTGAGATAAAAGACAACAATCATTATCATGTGCCCATTACGCTTTCGCCTTTTGGATATTCTACCTACCGCGGCAATTAGCCAGGCAGCAACATACAGGTAAAGCGTCGTACCCTCTCCTCTTAATACATGCGTGAATTAAATTTCTCAAGGGCAATTGCATTCGGTTGCCGAATAGGTATATTTGTACTTTATTCTGATAAAATGCACCGCTTGCTAAAAAATTATTCCCATGAAAATTAATGACTTTAAACTCGAACGCTACTTTGCCCGGCATGAATTTACGGCAAAGTACCTGCTCTCTAGTTCCGATTGCGATGGCTACGAAATGAAATATGTGTTAGATCAAGCATCAGCGAAAGAGCTAGAGTTATGGGAAAAGCTGACCCTGGGTTATACCGAAAGTGAAGGACATCCGCTATTGCGGGAAGCTATACTGCAATATTACAACCTCGAAAACATTGAAAATGTAGTAGTGTCCTCCCCCGGAGAACTCAATTTTATCACCATGAATGTGTTGCTTAAGCCGGAGGATCACGTCGTGGTGGTTTCACCCTGTTATCAGTCGTTGTCAGAGGTGGTCAAGTCGTTAAATTGTGAAATTTCATATTGGCAACCAGATCCTCTAACGTGGGAATTTGATACTGCCACCCTGGAAAGCCTGGTACAACCCAACACCAGACTCATTATTTTGAATTTCCCCCATAATCCTACCGGAGCTTATCTTAACCGAAATCAACTGGATAATATTGTTGATATTGCAAAAAAGCAAGATGCCTGGATTTTTTCCGATGAAATGTACCGCAAATTGATGGTTAGAGAAATACCTGAGCTTCCACCCATTAGCGACATTTACAAAAAAGGCATCAGCCTGTGGGGCACTTCTAAATCCTTTGGTTTGGCCGGTTTACGCATAGGCTGGCTGGTTGCACAAAACAGGGAATTCCTTCAAAAAGTGGTTGCATTTAAAGATTACCTCAGTATTTGCAGCAGTGCGCCGGCAGAAATCCTGGCAATGATTGCCCTAAACCACCCTGAAAATTTCATTCAACCAAATCTTGAAAAAATAAGAACCAATATTGAGTTATTTTCAGCCTTTGCCTTGCGCCATAAAGAGTTACTCACCTTTATCACACCCACGGCAGGTTCCGTAGCTTTTGCGAAAATGAATATAGAAAAATCTGCCCTTGATTTTAGCAATCGCCTGGTGGAAGAAACCGGCATTATGACCGTTCCCGGCGAGATGTTCGAATATCCGGGCAAATACCTGCGGATTGGCTTTGGCAGAAGGAATTTTCCGGAAGTGCTGGAAAAACTGGAAGCGTACCTGAACCAGGTAACATAGTTTCTAATTCAGCAGTGCTGCTCTGCTTTTTGCCGGCTATTTTGCAGGTGTAAACCTAACAATTTCATTTTCAACAGGTTTCAGGCTGTGCAAATATTCATATATAGCGCTTAAATCTTCTGTTGTCATACTCGAATACATAATCCAGGGCATTAATGTTTGGTATGCTCCGGGCTTTACATGTTCAGGCATATATGAACTGTCACCATACATTTTAAAGCGTTTTACAAATTCTTCTTTTGTCCATTCACCAATCCCTGTTTCATTGTCAGGCGTTATATTGGCTGAATGAAGTACAGATCCATCTGGAAATTTAAATTCAAATCCTCCTGCAAAAGATTCTCCTACCACCTTTCCTTTTACCTGGTTTGTATGACAATCCGCGCAGCCGGAGGCCGTGACCATATATTTTCCATATCGGATGACATCTGTTTTAGATGGAATTGTTGTAAATTCCGCTTTTTTCGGCATCGTATTGATAATAAAATTCATCGGGAAGTCCGAACTTGATTTTTCAGTCTCATTCTCAATGGGTTTTAAGGTTCTGATATAGGCAATTACAGCTTCAATATCTTTTTGGTCCGACGCTCCAAAATTATGATAAGGCATTACTGTAAACAATGCCCTACCGTCTTTTGCCACACCTGTGGTGATTGCTCTGAAAATTTCACCATCTGTCCAGGTGCCTAAATTAAAAGGCGTAATATTATTTGCTACATATTTTCCCGGGAATCCAAGCGTCTGGTCGAATACTTCACCGCCTTTTCCCTCTGTTCCCGGAACAGGAGGTCCAGCAAATAAACTCCAGTCTCTGGTTGAATGACAGTCCATACATACCATAACATGATTGGCAAGATAGCTTCCGCGTTCGATGTTCTCCTGACTCATTTCTACCTTTAGATCTTGCGGATCGCCAACAGAGGGTAACATTGTTTTTACATATGTGAGTACTAGTATTAATAACAATATCACTACAATAACACCGTAGAAAATAATTTTGAAGACCTTTCTCATGATAAAAAATGGTTTATAGGTTATTAACGAAACTGTTCAGTCTCAAAAACCCCGGCTGTAAACTGAAAGTTTTGAGTTATTTGATTTTACAAAAATAAAATCGCGTAAATTTAATTTTATTTCTTATAACCAATTACATTTCAGAATGTTAATGTTTTCACAAATTTTTGTTAAAGAATTCTTAAATTTAACAATCCATTGAATTTATAAGAAACCAATAAAACATAGCTGTTCAAAATGTCCAACAAAATCCCTCGCTTAGCTGTTTAAACAGAAACAATAACTTTATTATAAACTAAGCCAATACTGACAGATAGCTAATGAGATCTGAATCCTTAAGCGAAGGACATTCAACAGTTGGAACAAATAAAAAGGGTTGGCGAAAGATACTTGCCTTTCTGGGGCCGGCGTATCTGGTAAGTGTAGGTTATATGGACCCTGGAAACTGGGCAACTGATATTGCAGGAGGAGCACAATTCGGGTATAAGCTAATCTGGGTGCTGCTTATGTCAAACCTTATCGCGGTGCTCTTGCAGTCGCTGAGTGCGCGTCTGGGTATCGTCAGGGGTGAAGATTTGGCTCAGGCCTCAAAAAATGCCTACCCCTCCTGGGCAAATATTCCACTCTATATTCTGGCGGAAATTGCCATTGCCGCCTGCGACCTGGCAGAGATAGTAGGTATGGCTATAGGACTAAACCTACTTTTCGGACTTCCCTTAATCTGGGGCATAAGCCTCACCGCTCTGGATACTATATTGTTACTTTTTCTGCTGAAGCAAGGGATGCGAACTATGGAAGTATTTATTGTAGCGCTGGTATTTATCATCGGAGTCTCTTTTTTAATCGAGATGTTTATTGTTTCACCGGTTTATGGTGATGTGCTTAAAGGTTTGGTGCCTTCGAAACTCAATGGAAACGCGCTGTATATAGCCATCGGCATCATAGGTGCAACGGTTATGCCCCACAACCTCTATCTGCATTCCTCGCTGGTGCAGACCCGGAAATTTGACAAATCAAGCGCAGGGATGAAAAATGCCCTAAGGATGAACTTTTTCGATACCGCCATTGCCCTCAATCTTGCCTTTTTTGTGAATGCAGCCATCTTAGTACTGGCAGCCGCAGCCTTTTATGTAAACGGGTATTATCATATTGCCGAAATTCAGGATGCATCCAGATTGCTGGAGAATTTATTCGGCAAAACAGCTCCTACTTTTTTTGCTATCGCCCTGATTGCTGCCGGACAAAGTTCCACCATTACAGGTACCCTGGCCGGACAAATTGTGATGGAAGGCCACCTGAACCTGAGAATACGACCCTGGCTCAGAAGGCTGATTACGCGTCTGTTGGCCATAATACCCGCCATGTTCACCATCATTTACTTTGGAGATCAGGCCTTGGGAAGTTTATTGGTATTAAGTCAGGTAGTTTTAAGCCTGCAATTGGGATTTGCTGTAATTCCACTTATTCATTTTAATTCGGATAAGAAGTTAATGAAAGAATTCACCATCAAAACCTGGATAAAAGTTCTGGCATGGATTAGCGCTGCTATTATTGTATATCTGAATATAAAGCTGGTATTGGATGAAATAAGCGGGTGGATTGAAGCGGGTGGAAAAGATAAAATCTTAATCTACTCCCTGGTAATTCCCCTTGCACTCGCCTGTCTTGCCCTACTCATCTATGTATTTATTCATCCCTTTTTGCCATCTAAAACCAAAAGCAGAAAGCAATTGCCACATGGGGTGGCCATGGATCTGGATGATTTACAGGCACTCACTTACCATCATATTGCTATGGCCGTTGACTTCTCAGGTCAGGATCAGCAAATTATACGAAGTGCCCTGAATCAGGGAGGAAAATCGGCCACTTACACTTTTATTCATGTGGTGGAAAGCGCAGGGGCAAGGTACTCAGGCAAAAACACCATGGATTATGAGTCGCAACTGGATTATGAAAGCCTGGTAAAGTATCAGCAAAAACTGATTGCGCTTGGGCACGAAGCTAATATTCAGATTGGATACGGAACTGCCTCTGTAGAAATAGCAAAAATCATAAGCAGCCTTGACATCGATCTGCTGGTTATGGGCGAACACGGCCATAAAGGATTTAAGGATCTGGTGTTTGGGACAACAATAGATGCTGTGCGTCATAAATTAAAAATTCCGATACTTATTGTAAGGTAAAACCATTTATTGAGAAAAGAAGAATCGGACTGAATCGGGAGCTTCAACACTATCTCAACCTGGTGTACAAGCATCTGCCTATTTATTTGCTAATCCATTAATAATCAATATGTAATTACTAATGTTAATTAAATGTTAACAAGGAACAAATCCAATAATGGAATGTTTTATCTAAATACCCGTAAACTTTTCAAAGCTATTCTTTTGCGGTTAAACTATTTTTTCTTTCCAAAAACGAAACACCATGATTAAAAAAACTACCCTGTTATTATTCATTTTTCAGATTTTCCTCGGTGTAACCTATGCACAGATACCTGATCAGTTAATTGCGCCCTATGGCCCTCCCGATACGGCGAACCAATGGACAAAATACACTATTCCCCTCACTGCGGAATCATTTAATATAGCAGATTCAATATTTCAGGCAGCTATGACTAATATTACTTCGTTATGGATTCGCACCGAAATGCACAGTGGATATGATTTAGGAGGACTGGATGAAGTTAAAGTCGGGGATGTTTATTCCAGCTATTTCGATATTTCGTCCGAATCATGGACTTCAGGAGGAGATGGCACTATGTCATATATCCAATCCGGCGGCGTAAATGGAGGATATTTACAAATAGAAGACTGGGCCAGCGGAGACTGGCATTACCTGATTACTCCCTTTTCATGGGCCGGTGACTGGAGTGCGTTAATCGGCCAAAACGTTGAATTCTGGATGAAAACCGATAAACCATCCTATGCTGCCGATATCCGTTTAACCACAGGCCCGGTTTCCCGGCTCGCCCTTGTAATGCCCAACAGCAGCACCGTAGCAATTAACGACTCGGTACTTATTGAAGTAGGTGTTGATCCGGTTCCAACGCAAGATGTTACGGTGAATTTAACTACTTCCAGCGCAACCTGCATTACAATTCCATCCCAGATAGTGGTACCTGCCGGACAGGCATATGCCACTGTATATGCCACCACCGCCAGTGGTGCTACTATGGGTTGTCAATCTGTAATCGAAGCAACATCTTCAGGATATCTGACTTCAAGAATGACCATAAAAGTTGATGGGTATGCCGGAATCAATGACATGGTTTCGGGTCAGGAAGTATCGGTTAGCCCAAATCCCATTAAAGATGTATTTACCATAATCAATACTTCAGGCAAAAAAATTAAACGGATAACGGTATATGATATTCACACGAATATTGTGCTCGACTTAAAAGGCAACGACCTCAGCAATGCGAATATCAGAATCAATGATCAACCTGCCGGCGTTTACCTTTTAAAGATGTACATGCAGGATAAAGTGCTAACGTCCAAAGTGATTATTCAATAACTGCGCCCTGGCAAGCTGGCACCGGAATAGATTGCTTTACCTATCTGATAATTTGACACCTGCCCGTCCGCCTGTCCTCCTGAGGCGGACGAAGCGGGATTGATGTTGTGGGATACTTTAATTCAATGGGTTTCTATCAGCTTCCCGGATGGCTTTAGCCTCTTCCGCTCTATGGTAATGTGTCTGATTCAATAGTACGTTAATATCCTGCCTCACGCAAAGACGCAAAGACCCGCCTGAGTCGGGCACGTGCAATCCCGATAGCTATCGGGATGATTTTGAGCGACTTGTAATTTTGTAAAAAATTACACAATTCACTGACAATTAGGCGGTTGAAAATTATTATCGGAGTATTATGATTACAACGATGAACAATCGTGTGTTCAATGCGACAATTCTTACCGCTTAGAATTAAAGCTTTTTAATTAAAACAATTCCCAATACCTTTGTTGAGTTTTGCGTATCCCTTTAATGGTAACGGTTTCGACTCATCAAACACACTTGTAATATGAAGAAAATACTCATTACCGGATTATTTATGTGTATGATAATCCATGGTTTCGGACAAATTAATGCTACAGATTCAACGGTTCAGGTGATTGGTTATTGGAATTTAAATGAGAAACAGACCTATGTAATCTCTAATGAAAAAATGAAAATTCAGGCCGGTGACACCATTACACGGGACATGACGCGCTATGAAGTAGATATTACCGTGCTGGATTCAACCGACAGTGAATATCTGTTGAATTGGTATTATCATGATTATGTGGTTGAATCAGATAATGAAATGATAATGAAACTTTCCTCCATCATCGAAAATATGAATGTTCAGATAAAAACCGATGAATTGGGCACATTGATTGAGGTAATAAACTGGCAGGACATCAGAGATTTTATTTATAAGGGCACATCCATGCTAAAACAAGAGTTAAAGGATGTTGCTGGCATAGAAGATATGATACAGAAATATGAGGTGATGTACAATTCCAAAGAAGCAATAGAAGCGAACGCCATAAACGAGATTTCACAATTTCATTATTTTCATGGTTTGAATTACAAAATGTGGGAAGAGCATTCTTATGATACTCAACTAGCCAACATGTATGGCGGAGCACCTTTTGATGCTTCTGTGGAATTCTGGCTGGACGACATTAACAATGAGGAAAATCATGCTACATTTCGGATGCAACAAACGATTGATTCAGTCCAGCTTACCAACGAAACTTATCGATATTTATCAAAAATGGCCGATGAAATGCAGATAAACCTGCCATCAAGAGCAGAATTTCCGGCAGTTCATCATCAAACCTGGCTGGCATCCGTTATCCATGGGTCGGGTTGGCCACTTTATTCGGTTCAAACCCGGGAAGTAACTTCTGAAGATATCATTCAATCAGAAGAATGTATTATTTACCTGAAATAAAACACAAGGAAGTTCCAGGCATTAAAATCCAAAACACGCTGTAAAGGCAACTCTTTCCCTGTTATATTTTAGCATTTCAAACAGCCCATAGGGTTTGGCCTGCTAATTGGTAAAAAAAGGGGTTAAATTAGCTCAGCATTATTGTGAATTAATACAACAATTTCATGCATATTAAATTGATGGATCAAAACCAGATAAGCACCTATTTATCAAATGAGATAAATAAGACACTTGCAACCGGTTCATTCACTGATTTTTCCGATAAATTATTCCCTTCGGTACAATTAATGGAAGCCGGTGCCAGTAAAGAATTGTATTTGTCTGTCATTAATTTATATGCCAGTCTGAAAGAGGGTAAAGAATTTATCACAGATTTAGCCTGTGGCAAGCTATCATCAGAAGTTCCTGCAAGAAATAATCTATTATCTTCTTTCAAGCAATTGCATGCTAATTTATCACATCTGGTATGGCAGGTTAAACAGTTGTCAGAAGGCGATCTAGAGCAAAAGGTTGATTTTTTGGGAGATTTTTCCATCTATTTTAACAGGCTGATAAAGTCGTTAAAAGAAAAAAGAGAAATTGAAAATAAACTCAAACAAAGCTCAGAAAAGTACCGTGTTGCCATTGAGAATGCCAACATTGGGATAATAACAGTAGATGTGACGGGCAAAATACAAACCACTAATAAAGAGTGTGTTCATATTTTTGGTTATTCTCAGGCAGAGATGGAAACCATGTCCATAAACGAGATTACCCTCCCCAAAGATCATCACATAAGTTTAGATTTTATCAATCAGGCTGTTGGTGACAGAAATCACTCAAAAGCAGAATTTATCAAAAGATACATTCATAAATCAGGGAAAATAGTTACTTGTCAGATATCCTCCTCTTTGATGTACGATGAACAGGGTAAACCTTTGTTTTTTATGTCCCACATTAAAGACATCACCCGCCGGATAGAATCTGCAAAAGCGCTGAAAGAGTTGAATGTAAAACTCTCTGAGACTGTAAATAAATTAAAGCAGTCCAATGCAGCCAAAGTTAAGCTTTTCAGAATTATTGCCCACGATCTTAAAAACCATTTCAACGCTATAATGGGGTTTTCTGAATTTTTATATGAAAATGTGCATACAGATTCACCTGATGAGATAGAAATGCAAGCCTCTATCATATATCAGTCTTCTCAAAACGCCTATAAACTTCTGGAAAACCTTTTGGATTGGGCTATGTCTCAAACAGGGCGCATCGCTTTTAGTCCTCAACAGCTTACCTTTGAAAATATTCTAAAGGAAGTATTGGAGTTTACTGCAGCGCATGCAGAAAGTAAAGGCATAACTATCAGTTATAGCCTGAATGGCGCTTCTGAGGTGTATGCAGATGCGAACATGCTTCGAACCATACTAAGAAATCTGATTGGCAACGCCATAAAATTTACGGGTGAAAAAGGTGAGATAAAAATTAACATGCAGCAAGCCGGCAAGGAGACACTCATTACTGTAAGTGATACTGGCATGGGTATAGCTCAGGAAAATGTTGAAAAATTATTCGTGCTGGATGAAATGATAAGCATTCCCGATGAAGATGCTCCAAAAGGTACCGGACTGGGGCTGTTGCTTTGTAAAGAGTTTGTAGATAAACACGGGGGTAAAATATGGATTGAAAGTGTTCCCGGGAAAGGAAGTGATTTTAAGTTCACCCTGCCGGCAATGCCTTGACAGCTCTATTGATACTATGGTTTTACCTCAAATATATTATTGAATTCCATTTAAGATTTAGTACTCATGTATTCATGTATTCAATTTTTCAACAAAGAGACCATCACTGCGCTAATATCCTTTCGCGAAGGTGAAGAAAAGCTGGGCGAGACCTTACATATTTCTCAGGATGGTCAAATCAGCGACTTCCCCGGGCAATTTGTAATTTTAGGCATCTCGGAGGATATTGGCATCAGGGCAAATCATGGGCTGGCGGGAGCAGCTTCTGCCTATCGCTCTTTTGTTAAAAGCTTTGTGAATGTGCACAATACCACAAAATTTAACGGTGAGCAGTTTTTATTACTGGGACAGATTCCAACCGATGAGTTAATGAAACAAAGCCAGGGTGCCAACATTCATAAATTAAGGCAATTGACCGCCAAACTTGATGATTTGGTTTTTCCGGTTATTGAAAAAATTGTTTCAGCCGGTAAAATACCCATTATTATTGGTGGCGGGCACAACAATGTGTTTCCCATATTAAAGGGGTGTTCTATGGCATGCAACACTCCATTGAATACCGTAAACCTGGATGCACACGCCGATTTCAGGCACACAGAAGGCCGGCACAGTGGAAATGGCTTTCGGTATGCCTATGAAGCCGGTTTCCTAAAAAAATATGCCCTGCTGGGATTGCATGAAGCCTATAATAATGAACTTATTATTAAAGAATTGTTAGAAAATCCAGACTTCTTACCCATATTTTTTGAAGATGTGTTTTTGAGAAAGAAAGAATCATGGAAAGAAGCCCAGCATCGTGCCATTGACTTTGTTAAAGATCAAAGATTCGGAGTGGAATTAGATGTTGACAGTCTGGAAAACCTACTCAGCAGTGCATGGAGTTCAGTAGGGGTGTCATCCAGTGAATCCCTGCATTATCTCTACAGTTGCGGAAAGCAAAAACAGGTTTGTTATCTGCATATTACAGAAGCGGTATATAAAAGAAGTGACGGAGAGGAAAATGTATTGATCGGCAAACTCATCAACTATATGGTTCAGGCTTTCTGTAAAGGTGTTCAGGCTCAGTAACTCCCGTTGACAATGAGAAAATATTTATTTGTTTTAGAATATTTTACTGATTGCGAACTATAATAATGCGTGAACGTGTATAGAACATTGCAAACCAAACAATTATGACAAAAAGGATTATTACCATCTTTATTCTTTTCATAGGGTTAACCTCCTTTAGTCAATCCGATAAAAATCAATTTATTGGCCTGAATTTGATACAGTTACCAGCATCAACAATTAATATTAATTATTCTATTGATTGTAAACCATTCCTGACACCAATAGCCGATATTGGATATGCATTCGGATATAACTATAAATACGATTTAATTGGTCATTTTCTAACTCCGCATAATGATACTTATGACGGCTATACAATTGAAAAACAATCAGGTGGATATGTAAAAGTTGGTGGGTTTTTAAATCTACGTAAGAATTTTGAAAAGCTAAATTTTTTTCATCTTGGATTATTTATAACCAATTCAATGGTTTACGAAAAAGGATTGTATTTATCAATAGATGATTCAAGACCATACGCTTACGCTGATGAGGTAGAACATACCATTTATATTTTCGGTTTTAGTTCATCAATCGGATACGAATTTATGATTACCAATCATCTGAAAGCTAATACTGATTTTCAACTCTCATTTCCGAACCGCAAGTATCTGGATTTATATAGTTATACCAATTTTATTCCCGGCATGGGTTATAAAGATTGCATGGACAAATGGTTTCCCATGGTTATTTTGAATTTAAAATACAGATTATAAAATATGGTGAAATTCAACACACAATTTTTCCAATAAAAAAGGGGAGATTTTTTTTATCCCGATATCCCCATAACTGTCTGGATCAAAATAAAATGTAGCCAAAAAAAGAATATCTACGAATAAGCATAAACATTGTAGAATTTAATCCTCAGCAGCTATGCTGTCCATTCAGGTTAACCATAAACAGATATTTTAAAATCATTTGATAAACAATCAATTCCATCTACATATCAAACATAATCAGTTATATTTTAATTCCCGGCAGGAAATTTGAACATTTTCTCTATTGATTTCTTTAATATACAATCGTTTAAACGCAATCCATCATGGAAACATTAAAAAAACAACAATCACTTTCTATTCTGAATCTGATATCCGTGTTTTTTGCCATTGGCATCAACTATTACTCACAGATTTATAAAATCAACGGCAATACTGTGAGTGATATAAGCCAAAAGTATAACAATCTGTTTACTCCGGCTGGTTATGCATTCTCCATCTGGGGATTAATATTTATCGGTATCCTCATTTTTGCGGGTTATCAGATTTATCGCACTTTTTCACAAAAACAGCCCATGGATTTCATCTCTCAGATGGGCGGTTGGTTTGCCCTGATCAATCTGGGCAATGGGTTGTGGATTGTGGCCTGGCTTTATGAATACATGCTGGTGTCGGTAGTAATCATGCTGGTTATTTTAATTTCATTTATCAAAATTATCCTGAACACCAACATGGAGCGCTGGCACGCACCTGCCAAAACCATCGTTTTCGCCTGGTGGCCCGTCAGTATTTACGCCGGATGGATAACCGTAGCCACCATTGCCAATATTACAGCCTGGTTGACCAAAATTGGATGGGATGGCGGCTTTATCGGTGAATTTTGGTGGACGATTATCCTGATTGTGGCAGCCACTTTCCTTAACTTACTGATAATCAACAAACGCAATATGCGCGAATTTGCACTCGTAGGGGTGTGGGCACTGGTAGCCATATATGTGCGTCACCTTTACGACATGCAAATGATTGCCATTCCTGCCATGTTCGGGGCATTGCTTATTCTTGTTTATGTCCTGAACCAGGGATATAGAAACCGAAAAACAAACCCGGTGCTAAAATACCTGCAAGGCAATAAGAATGTCGGTAATTAACCTAAAACCCAAAAGCAATCCGGCAAAACAGCCGAAAGTAAGATTACACAGGAATTCAGGTAGTTCTCTCTGCCATTACGTGCACATCCATGCGAGGCAAGGGCATTTTCAGGCCTTCATTGTTAAACGTTTTGTAAATCTTCTCATTCATATCAAATTTCACACTCCAGTAATCTCCGGCTGAAACCCAGGCACGAACAGCAAACTTTATCGAACTGTCTGCCAGCTCCGACACAGCGATAAACACCTCCGGATCATGAAGGATGCGTTCATCAGCGTCACACAGACGTTTAATGGTTGCTTTTGTCTTATCCAAATCATCACCATAAGCCATACCAAAGCTCCAGTCCACCCGCCTGCGTGGCTCCAATGAATAGTTTGTCATAGAGGAATTAGACAAACCCCCGTTAGGAATTATAATCGTGACATTGTCAACCGTTTTAAGAATGGTATTAAAAATCTGGATTTCGCGCACGGTGCCGGAATGTTCCCCGGCATCAATATAATCACCTACCCGATAAGGCTTAAACAGCAGTATGATTACCCCACCGGCAAAATTCTGTAAAGTACCTGACAGTGCCATTCCAATAGCAAGACCTACCGCACCAATAATAGCAATAAACGAAGTCATTTGAATGCCGAGCATACCGAGAACGGTAATGACAAGCAACACTTTAAGCAATCCACTGACCAGTCCGGCCAGGAATGGTTGAAGAGACAAATCCACGTTTCGTCGGGCAAGCATTCCTGAAAACCACTTTGACAGAAATTTTATAATCCACAACCCTACAATCAGAACCAGCAAAGCTCCAACCAAACGAGGGCCATAATTCACAATAATTAAGGTTAGTCTGTCAATAATTTCCTGTGCATTCATAAAAAATAAAATTTTGAGATGAATAAAATGAGATGTATCAGAAGTGATGTTCCTTATGGTAAATCAAAGAAGATCATTAAAAAAAACAAAGTTAAACAATTAATTGACAATGATTTATTCAAAAAGAGAGCCATTCAATCATAAAAACATATCTTTGCGGCCGAAAAATGGATACACCTGAATGGCTTTCACGTACCCAATTACTGCTGGGCACCGATAATTTAAGCAGGTTGCAGCAGGCCAACGTTTTAGTGGCCGGACTGGGTGGCGTTGGCGCTTATGCCGCAGAGCATCTGGTAAGATCGGGTATTGGGCAGCTTACCATAGTAGATGGCGATACGGTGCATGCTACCAACCGGAACAGACAATTACCTGCGTTGGTAAGTACCATAGGAAAGTTGAAGACCGATGTAATGCGTGAGCGACTGCTCGACATAAACCCGGAACTAAAAATTACGGTATATGCCGAATACATTAAAGACGAGCGTGTAATAGAAATACTTGAACAAGGTTATGACTACGTGGTGGATGCCATTGACACATTGTCGCCAAAAGTATATCTGATCATGCATACATTACGTATGGGTATTCCGCTGGTGAGCTCAATGGGAGCTGGAGGAAAAACAGATCCGACTCAGGTACAACTGGTTGACATTTCGCAGACCCATCATTGCAAACTGGCCTATTACATACGCAAGAAACTTCACAAGATGGGCATTTGGGACGGTTTTAAAGCCGTTTACAGCCCGGAAGAGGTTTCACGACATACCATAACGCTGATGGAAGGCGAAATGAACAAAAAATCTACCGTGGGAACCATTTCATACATGCCGGCGGTTTTTGGCTGCATGTGTGCGGCAGGCGTAATCAAACAACTTACCACTGAAAAAGCGGTGGAAGCCTGAGTTCTGGTCCGAACCCCAAAACGATAGTTTATCACCCATTAGGTATTTTATTTTTTATCTCAAAAAATAAATGTAATTTTACTGCCTCACAAATAATTATACTGCATGGCTTATAACTGGTTTGAGCATGATGACCGGGAGCAGGATATACAAAAAAAGCTACAGCTTAACTGGATAGAATATCTTCCTTTCCCTGGGGTAATTACTGACAAATACTGGAACATACTCAAATTAAATCCTTCTTTCACTACCATCACCGGGTTTACCCTCCACAATCTTCCCGACAAAAACATTACTGCCATTATCAATCCGGATCATATCATCCCTGTTGATCCTATTTTCGGTGCAGACCATGGTATGTGTCAGTTATTGTGTCAGGATGGTTCAACCATAGACTGCAATATTTCACGAAAAGCATTTTCAGCCGACAAGGATATTTCTTTGCGTCTGATTACCCTTACCCCTATAGATCACATATTAAGCAGGAACACTTCCTCTTTGTCCGCTTCATTAAAAGAAAAAAACACTGCAGGGGCGCCTCTCCCCTCTTCTGATGCGAATACCTTGCGAACACAGGCACAGTTAAAAGAACTTTTAAAGCAAACTTCAACAGGAATATGGGAAGTTGATATCAGTGGCGGACAGGAGATTACCCGGACCAATAATTTTTTTGAACTACTGAATCTGCCTTTGCCTTCCGGTCCACTCAATCCGGCACTGCTCGACCACAGCGCACTAGTGTACACCGCTGATTTACCAGTGTACTCACTCATCTACAAACAATTAAAAACCGATAGCCCGGCATTTTGTGCCGTAGATTACCGCATTACTGATCCCAACGGGAAAACACACTATATTCATGCTGAATCCAGGATAAGCAAGGATAAAAATGGAAATTCCAGATTATGGAGTGGCAGCATTCAGGACAATACGCATAAGCAACGGGCTGCCATACTGCAGGAATCTGCCTTTAATATTGCCCGTTTTGTTCATCCCCAGCAAAATATTGAAGGGTTAATGGAGGCGCTTAAGAACATTCTCGATTCATTGATGCCACTGCCGGATTTGTCGGTTGCTTTAATCAATGAAGAAGGGAAACTCAATTACCTGTTTCCGAAGCAATGGATAAAAACAAATCCCCAGCATGGTTTACCTGCCTATGTAGTTAAAACCGGTGAGCCTCTGCTCGTATCCCATGAAGGCATTGGGTTGATGATAGACGAGGGACTTATTGATTATCAGGACAATATACCCTTCTCCTACCTTGGAATGCCGCTGATTGCCGGTGACAAATGCATCGGAATTATCAGTTTACAATCCTTTACCCCCCAAATTATTTACACTGAAGATGAAAGCAGCCTGCTGCATTTTATCTCACTTCAGGCCTCGTTGGCCATACAACATATACTCAACGAGGAAACCCTGTTAAAATCAAAAAATGAAGCAGAAGATTCAAGCAGGCTAAAATCTTCATTACTGGCCAATATGAGCCATGAGCTGCGTACGCCAATGACCGGCATACTCGGATTTTCTGAAATTCTTTTCGAAGAGCTGGAAGATCCAAGGATGAAATCAATGGCCTCCACCATCTTTAAATCCGCCGGCAGATTGATGTCAACGCTCAATTCAATTATTGACCTTTCAGCAATTGAAGCCGACAAGGATAGCCTGAACATGAAGCCCATTAATACCCGGCAATTGTTTCAACCTTTGCTCAGGGTAGCTCATTCGATAGCAAGCGACAAAGGATTGTACCTGCGCACCTCCATACCCCCGGAGCAATATGTGCTTGCCGATGAAAAAATGTTGAGTCAGTTGCTCTACCATCTGCTGGACAATGCCCTTAAGTTTACCATTGATGGCGGTATATCAGTTAGCGTTTACAAACCTTCCAAAACGAGTAGTGAAATCGTCATTCGTATCAGCGATACGGGCATTGGAATTGCTCCGGAGCATCATAATTTTATTTTTGAGGAATTCAGGCAAGTAAGTGAAGGTTTTTCGCGCACTTTTGAAGGTAGTGGACTGGGTTTGTCCCTCTGTTCTAAGATTTCCCGGATGATTAATGCCCGTATATGGGTAGAGAGCATTCAGGAAAAAGGCTCCGATTTCTTCGTGGCCTTGCCTTTGAGCGAACAGGTTACCAAAATAAAAGACTTTGATGAAGAAACCGCTCAGATAATTCGCACCAACCGCCTGAGTCGTGGACCGGTACCGGAGGTGCTTATTGTTGAGGACAACGAAATCAATCGCCGGCTTGCAGCCCTTTACCTGCGGGAGATCTGTAATACCGAAATGGCTGAAAACGGGTATGTGGCCCGTGAAAAGATAAACCGCAAGAAGTATGATGCCATTCTTATGGATATAAACCTCGGAGCTGGACCAGATGGATTGAGTATAGCGGGGGAAACCAAGAAATCGGGCCCGAACCGCCTTACACCCATCATTGCTGTTACCGGCTATACCATGCACGGCGACCGCGAAAAATTACTCGACAATGGCTGCTCCCATTATATCCCTAAACCTTACGACAAGAAAACCTTATTAAAATTATTCACCGAAATTCTCTATGCCTGATTATTGGATGTCGTAAGTGGTGCCGTCCTCTACTATTACTGAATCTTTAAATACATTTTGGGCTTCTTCAAGCAACGGCAACAACTCCTCATACCTGGCTGAAAAATGTCCAAGTAAAAGTCTCCTTACCTTTGCTTTTGCTGCTATGGTTGCCGCCTGAATACTGGTAGAATGTCCTTTTTCAGCAGCAGACGCTACCCGGTCGTGCATAAAAGTAGCTTCATGATATAATACTGTGCTGTCAGCGATTAGCGGAATCAGTGATTCGTTGTAGGCAGTGTCAGAACAATAAGCATAACTGCGGCTTTCGGGAGCGGGAAAAGTAAGCTCAGCGTTGGGAATCACCTTACCGGATGGATCTGTAAAATCATCTCCCCAGCGCAAGGATTCTATAAATTGGAAAGGCACTCCATATTGGTGAATAGTTTCCGGATTTATGCGACGCGGCTGTTCCTTCTCCCTGAACAAAAATCCGGTAGTAGGCACGCGGTGAATCAGAGGCAGCGTGCTTACCTCAAGCTGTGGATGATTTAGAATTAGCTGTGAAGCTTCTGCACTCACCCGATGAAAAGTAAGCGGATAGTTTAATTCAGTACCCGATGCCTCAAGCTGAATTTTCAATATGTGCTCCAGTGGCGCGGGAGCATATATCTGCAGCGGCTGAATACGCCTGAGCAGATGCCAGGTGGATAGAAGTCCTATGAGTCCAAAAAAATGATCCCCATGCAAATGACTGATAAATATATGATTAATGTGCCCCATAGGAATCTTGTAGCGCCTGAGCTGAAATTGCGTTCCTTCGCCGCAATCAATTAAAAACAGTTCCCGGCCGTAGCGAAGCACCTGTGCTGTAAGTCCCCGGTTGCGGGCAGCAATGGCCGCACTGCTTCCCAATATCGTTACTGAAAAAGTATTCATGAGTTTTAAAGCAATAATTGTGTAGTCAGAATTTTTCCGTGGACAATATAGCGACAATTTTCAGGCCATGGGCGGACAATTGCACCATAAAAAAGGGCTGCCAGATGTGACAGCCCTTTTTATGATTTAAATTCAGACCATTTATTCAGCCTTTTTGCTTCTGGCTTTCTTTTCAGATTGCTCCATGTCCGATTTAAGATTTGCCAATGCTTCCAGATCACCCAGCGTAGTTTTCTCCAGATTATCTTTCAACTTTTTAACGGCACGTTTGGTCGAAGTTTCAGCACTTTCTTTGGCTGCATTTTCCTTCTGACGTTCAGCAGCAGTGGCTTCCTGGAAGATGCGTGAGTGCGACAGGATAATCTTTTTATTTTCCTTCGAAAACTCGATCACCTTAAAGTCGAGGCTTTCATCAACCTTGGCCATGGTGTTGTCTTCTTTGGTAGCATGGCGGGTAGGAACAAATCCTTCCACACCGTAAGGCAGGGAAACTACCATACCTTTATCGGTTGAATTGATGATGGTTCCCTTGTGTACCGAACCCACATTAAATACGGTTTCAAATACTTCCCATGGGTTTTCTTCCAACTGCTTGTGACCAAGGCTTAAACGGCGATTTTCCACATCTACATCAAGCACAATGACTTCAATTTTTTCACCAATCTTGGTAAATTCTGCCGGATGCTTGATTTTTTTAGACCAGGAAAGGTCTGAAATGTGAATCAATCCGTCAACACCTTCTTCCAGTTCAACAAAAATACCGAAGTTGGTGAAGTTACGTACGGTAGCTTCGTGTTTGGAGCTGAGCGGATATTTTTCCTTGATATTTGTCCATGGATCGGGAATAAGCTGTTTGATGCCCAAAGACATTTTACGCTCTTCGCGGTCGAGGGTAAGGATAACGGCTTCCACTTCGTCACCCACTTTCAGGAAATCCTGAGCGGTACGCAGGTGCTGCGACCATGACATTTCCGAAACGTGAATCAATCCTTCAACACCAGGGGCAATCTCAATAAATGCACCATAATCAGCAATAACGACCACGCGTCCCTTAACCTGATCACCCACTTTAACACTTTCGGCAAGCGAATCCCATGGATGGGGAGTAAGTTGCTTCAGACCGAGGGCAATACGTTTTTTGTTTTCGTCAAAATCGAGGATAACCACATTGATTTTCTCATCCAGTTGAACGATTTCTTCAGGATGATTGATGCGGCCCCAGGAGAGGTCGGTAATGTGCACCAGACCATCAACACCACCCAGGTCAACAAATACACCATAGGAGGTGATGTTTTTAACGGTACCTTCAAGAATCTGGCCTTTTTCGAGTTTGCTGATGATCTCGGCTTTCTGCTGTTCCAGTTCATCCTCGATAAGAGCCTTGTGAGAAACCACCACGTTCTTGTATTCCTGGTTGATTTTCACCACCTTAAATTCCATTACTTTATCTACATAGATATCGTAGTCGCGGATGGGCTTCACATCAATTTGTGATCCCGGCAGGAAGGCCTCAATACCAAATACATCAACGATAAGACCACCTTTGGTGCGGCATTTAACGTATCCGTTGATAATTTCTTCTTTTTCGAAAGCCTGATTTACGCGTTCCCATGAACGGAGAATACGGGCTTTTTTATGCGATAGGATGAGCTGTCCGCCAACGTCTTCCTGGCTTTCAACATATACTTCAATGGTATCACCAACTTTAAGGTTGGGATTGTAGCGGAGTTCTGAAACAGGAATAACACCATCGGATTTGAAGCCAATGTTTACCACTACTTCACGGGTGTTTTTAGCAACAACGATTCCGTCAATAACGTCATGTTCAACTATTGAGCTGAGGGTTTTGTCATAAACCGATTCCAGCTTAAGGCGCTCACTTGCCGTATAATTTTCGTGTTTTTTGCCAATGGCATCCCAGTCAAATGCTTCAAGATCAGCTTTGGGCTGCGCAATAGACTCTTTTTTTGCTTCAGGCTCAGCTATTGTTTCTAAAGTTTCTTCTGTTGTTTCGGGTTGAGCTTCTTCCGGAGCGGTTTCTGCAGAGATTTCGGGAGCTGCTTCCATTTCTGGCTCAGCTACGATTTCTTCAGTAACAGCTTGTTCGGTTTCTTCAGCAACAGCTTGTTCGGTTTCTTCAGCAACAGCTTGTTTAGTTTCTTCAGCAACAGCTTGTTTGGTTTCTTCGGCAACAACTTCTTCGGTTGTTTCAGCGGCTGCTTGCTCCGGTTCGCTGGCTACGGGCGTAGTCTCTGGAGTTTCTGAAGTGCTTTCTCCGGCTTCAGGATTTGTTAATTCTTCGTTGACGTTTTGTTCGTCGTTTGTCATCGTGTTCAATCATTATGGTACACTAAAGTACCTGGTTAATACTATGATAGTTATAGGTTTTTGCCGGACAGGAACACCCCGAATTTAAAACAAATCAAGGTGCCGGCAAAACCGGGGTGCAAAGGTAAACATTTTTTGTTTTCTAATGCACGCCGGTTCAATAAATTCAGCTTGTTAAAATAAATGGGGTAAACCCCACCTTATCAAGGAGAAAGCGTTTATTTCTTTCCCTGGTTTTTTGCCATATCTTCCAGCCTTTTCTGGAAATTCGATTTCTTTACAGGCTTTTTTTTGTTTTCCTGTATCTGTGCATGAAGTTTGTCTTCATCCACAAAACTTCTGATCAGGAACATCTGTGCAAAAGTCATCAGGTTGGCAAGCAGATAATAATAACTTAGTCCGGAAGAGTAACTGTTAAAGAACCCGAGGAACATAATAGGCATCATATACATCATCATTTTCATACCTGGCATTTGATTGCCCGTGGACATCATGTCGTTGTTCATTTTGGTATAAATAATGGTTGAAATAGTCATAAGCAGGGTAAACAAGCTCACGTGGTCGCCATAAAACGGAATGTTAAATGGCAGGTCAAGGATGGAATCATAACTCGATAAGTCGGTAGCCCATAAGAAGGACTCCTGCCGCAATTCAATGGAAGCCGGGAAAAAGCGGAACATGGCCAGCAGAATCGGGAACTGCAAAAGCATGGGAATACAACCCGACATTGGATTGGCTCCCGCCTTCTTGTAGAGGGTCATTACCGCCTGTTGCTTCTTCATGGCATCTTCCTTCTTCGGAAACTTTGCATTGATCTCGTCAATTTCAGGTTTCAATACCCGCATTTTGGCCGACGACATGTAAGTTTTATAGGCAATGGGGAAGAGCACAATTTTAAGCAACACGGTAAGTATCAATATGATAATACCGTAATTGAGGTTAAAGCCTTCCAGGAAGTTGAACACAGGCAATACTGCAAAGCGGTTTATCCATTGCATCAGGAAGAAACTCCAGCCAAGGGGTATCTGTCGTTCGAAGTCGAGTTTGTATTTTCTGAGAATGTTGTACTTAAGCGGGCCAAAGTAAAAATGCATTCCCACCTGCTTGTCCATGGCAGGATTGAAAGGCAGGGAAAGGTTGGCAGTCATGGTTTCGAGGTAGCGGGGCTCTTTTTCCGGCTCACCTGTTTTTTCCAGGTCAGTATTGATGAAATATTCATCAGCAATCAGTGTACTGGCAAAGAACTGCTGCTTAAAGGAGATCCACTTTACCCGGGTTTGAATCTTTTTAGCATCGTCTTTACGTTCACTCAGGTAATCCACTTCCCCGTCAGAATGGCGGTAGTGAATGGAAGTATTCATTTTCTCGGTAGAAAGGCTCTTTTCCTGCCTGAGCAGGCGGGCATACCAGTTTACATTCAGGTCCTTGGTGTTCACCGGTAATACCTGATCCATGTTCACAAAGTTCACATCAAAACCAACCATATAGCGATCGTTTCTGACAGAGTAAATGAACTCAATGTATTTGTCAGTATGTGTGATTGAATCGGAAGCGCCCGCATACAGACGCATGGCAAAGCTGAGGGAGTCGTTGCCGGTAATCTGCAGATTGTCTTTGCCGGTAAAGCGGACATCGCTCCATTCGGGCTTAAAATAAAAATGACTGGTGTTAATAACGCGGTTATCGGCATAAAACCCAATATCGAACATAGACGAATCGGGCACAAACAGCAATAGGGGTTTGCCATCAAAGGTCTTATAATCTTTAAGCTCCACCTGGCTTATGCGGCCGCCTTTACTGCTAATGGTAAGCCTGAGCAGGTCGGTTTCCAGGATAAAGTCCTGTTCAGTGCCGGTGGTTGAACCGGCAAATACGCCAAAGCGGTTTACGGCTGCTGAGGAGTCGCGGACTGCAGTTGCAGCGGGCGTAATGGCTTCAGCGGGCAGTGTGTCGGCTTGCACCGGCATTTGAGCCTGCCTTTCTAATTGTTGCTGTTGCTCAATGGCCTGGGCGGCAATGATGGAATCGCGGGTATGCTGCCGGGCAGCCAGTTCTTCCTCCGAGGGTGCTGACCACCAGGTATAACCAATCATAATGGCAAAAATCAGCACCAGACCGATAATGGTATTTTTATTCATTCCAAAAGGTATTGTTTGTTAGATTGCAAGCGCAAAATTAGCAAAAGCTGGTAATTACCGCTTTAAATTATTAAACAGGCAAGTTTTACAGGGTTAATCCTTTGACGTTTGATACGCCATGGCAGCCTTTACAAAGCTGACAAATAGGGGATGCGGTGTGGCCACTGTGCTGAGGTATTCAGGATGAAACTGCACACCTATAAACCAGGGATGATTGCTGAGTTCTACAATCTCAATCAGGTTATTCTCCCGGTTAATGCCTGCCGCTTTTAAACCGGCTTCTTCAAACTGATCCAGATATTGATTGTTAAATTCATAGCGGTGACGATGACGTTCAGCAACTTCCTGCTTCTGATAAATCTTTTCACTCCTAGAGCCCGGTATCAGCGAACAGGAATAGGAACCCAGACGCATGGTACCACCCATATTGGTCACCCTTTTTTGTTCTTCCATAATATCAATCACCGGAAAAGGCGTTTCCGGTTCCATTTCGGTAGAATGGGCATTCTTTAAGTGAAGCACATTGCGGCTAAATTCAATTACGGCACACTGCATTCCAAGGCAAATGCCGAAAAATGGAATGGCATTTTCACGGGCATAACGAATGGCTTCAATCTTACCTTCAATGCCACGATATCCAAAGCCGGGAGCTACCAATATGCCATCCAGTCCCTGAAGTATTTGTGCAGCCGTATCGGCGGATATCGATTCAGAATGCACAGGTTTTACCACTACTTTACATTTATTGGTTGCACCGGCATGCACAAAAGATTCACGAATAGATTTATAGGCATCTTTCAGTTCTACGTATTTGCCTACCAGCCCAATGGTAACCTGACTCCCGGGATTCTTAAGACGGTCGAGGAACTCCTGCCATTTAACCAGTTCCGGTGTTTTTCCAACCGGCATACGCATTTTCTCAAGTACCTCTACATCAAGCTTCTCATCCCGCATCAATAAAGGCACTTCGTAAATGGATTCTGCATCAATAGATTCGATCACAGAAGTGGGATCCACGTTGCAAAACAGGGCAATCTTATTCCGTAGGCCTTCATTCAGATGTCTTTCGGTACGACACACAATGATGTCGGGTTGCACTCCCTGTTCAAGCATGGTTTTAACCGAATGTTGGGTAGGCTTGGTCTTAAGTTCACCAGCAGCCGCCAAATATGGAACCAATGTAAGGTGAATAACCAGGCAACCGGTGCCGATTTCCCACCTCAACTGACGGACTGCCTCAATGTAAGGCAGGGATTCGATATCACCAACGGTCCCCCCTATTTCAGTAATTACAAAATCATATTTTGCATCTGCACCCAACAATTTAATCCGCCGCTTTATTTCATCAGTAATGTGAGGAACAACCTGTACTGTCTGGCCCAGGTAATCGCCCCGCCGTTCTTTATCAATTACAGCCTGGTAAATACGACCGGTAGTTACGTTATTGGCCTGGGAAGTGGGCATACTCAGGTATCGTTCATAGTGACCGAGATCAAGGTCAGTTTCTGCGCCGTCGTCGGTAACATAGCATTCGCCATGTTCATAAGGATTAAGCGTTCCTGGATCGATATTTATGTAGGGATCCAGTTTTTGAATGGTGACAGAATATCCCCTCGACTGAAGCAATTTGGCCAGAGAAGCAGAGATAATCCCCTTTCCCAGGGAGGAGGCAACACCTCCGGTAACAAAAATATATTTGGTAGTAGGCATACCGATTGTTTTTTAAAAGCAACGTAATTTTATAAATTTGCTTACCGGCCAATAAAAAACAAACCATTCAATCCCGAAACTCTCTCAGATTGACATGATAACGATAAAAATAGAGTAATAAGGTATCGTCCGGTAAAGTGCAAATGTACAAAGCCGGAGCCAAAGGTTGACCAAAATCCTAAAAAAAGATGGTTATTTAAACACAAATAACTATTAATTCATCTTAACGTACTGAAGCACTGTTTGATATATTTCTTCTTTATTGTAGGGTTTGGATAAAAATTCGTTCATTCCGGCTTCGAAACTCTTTTTGCGGAATGATTCTTCGGAATAGGCGGTAACTGCGATGATAGGGATATGAATATTTGTACGCCGGATTTCAATAGTAGCCTCCCACCCATTCATCCGCGGCATATCAATATCCATAAGTATTACATCATAATCATCTGCCAGGCAAGCGTCAACCGCTTCCTGACCGTCCGGCACCAGGGTATAATCCCACCCCATTTTTTTTACTAAAATCTCTATAATGCGTTGATTGAGGAGATTGTCTTCAGCAATCAACACTCTGATGGCTTTATTCGGAACAGACATTGTTTGAGTTAGCCTTTCGGTCTTGAAGTTCATAATAGTGAGTGTGGAGTTTGCCCAAAAAATTAATAGCAAAAATGGTAAAAAGTAACTCCATTTTTGAAAAAAGCCCGGGAAAATCCGAAAGTTCCTGAGGGATTCTTTACCCGCCATTTTTAATTACTGATTTAAACGACAGAATCGCACCAATCAACTAAAAAGAGGCTAGGTAAAGTTATTATTTAAAGGGATGCAAAAATAAACAAAAATCCCTTCCCAAGTTAAGGAAAGGGACTAAAGTAATAAATTATTTTACTATTGACCCAGATAGGCCTTTAATAATTTACTGCGAGAAGTATGTTTCAGCCGGCGAATGGCTTTTTCTTTAATCTGTCGCACACGTTCACGGGTGAGGTCAAACTTGGCTCCTATTTCCTCCAGGGTAAGACCGTGGTTCATGCCAATGCCATAATATAGGTTAACCACATCCCGCTCTTTTTCGGTAAGGGTAGCCAGGGAGCGCTGAATTTCACGTGCCAGCGACTCACGCATCAGGCCTGCATCCGTTACCGGAGTATCTTCATCAATAAAGATGTCAATAAACTTCATATCCTCATCTTCGGTAAGCGGTGCATCCATGGAAATGTAACGGGTAGAGATCTTAAGCGCTGCATCAATCTTATACTCAGGTATTTCGAGAGAAGCGGCAATTTCATCAGGTGAAGGCGGACGCTCAAATTTTTGCTCCAGTCTGGATGATTCCTTTTTAATTTTATTGAGAGAACCCACCTGATTAAGTGGAAGACGCACTATTCGCGATTGTTCGGCCAGCGCCTGTAATATACTCTGACGAATCCACCATACCGCGTAGGAGATAAATTTAAAACCACGGGTTTCATCAAAGCGTTGTGCTGCTTTAATCAATCCCAGATTGCCTTCGTTAATGAGGTCAGGCAGGCTAAGCCCCTGATTTTGATATTGTTTGGCTACTGAAACAACAAACCTGAGGTTGGCCTTGCACAATTTCTCAAGCGCCTGTTGATCGCCTTGCTTTATGCGCTGTGCCAACAAAACCTCTTCGTCTGCACTGATCAATTCCTCCTTACCAATGTCCTGGAGGTATTTATCAAGCGAAGCGGTTTCGCGATTAGTAATCGATTTAGTTATCTTAAGTTGTCTCATAATCGGTTTCGGGTTAAAGAAGGTACCATGATGGTCCTATCCTTATCATTAACAAATCTCAGCATATAAAGTTCAGCAAACTATACCCACCTTTCAGTAAGTTAAGACTGAAACGTGGGCAAGTCAATCCGGCTGCTTAGATTTTAAAGACCGGAAGTCTGCATTTACATTCCAAAGCCATAATAGGCTCTGGTTTTATTGGGATAGATGCCTTCTATCAGCACGCCTCCCTCTTTGTTTTCGAGTGCTTTGGAGAGTGTTTCTGCGCTATCAATGCGTTTACCGTCCAACTTAAGGATGATAAATCCCTCACGAATGCCGGCATTGCGAAGCTTTCCATCACGCAAAGCTACAATCTGCATGCCATAATCGAGTCCCAACTTATCTTTAAGGTCGCTATCGATAGGTTTCAGGGTTGCACCCAGCATGTTTTCCACGTCCACCACCTCGCGCTTTACTGGATCTGTATTGCCACTGCGGTTTCTGAGTGTAACGTTAAAACTCTTATCGTTATTGCCCCGGCGCACGGCAACAGCAATTTTATCACCGGGACGGTGCTGCCCGACAATCTCAAGCAATTCAGAAGTGGAGTTCACCGGCACCCCTTCAATGTTCAGAATAATATCGCCTTTGCGGATACCGGCTTCTTCGGCAGCACTCTTTTCGGTTACATCAGCGATATACACTCCATCCAGGGCTGCAATCTTCTCTTCCTGTGCCAGCTTACTGTCAATATCCCGAATGCTTACGCCCAGAAAACCGCGCTGTACTGTTCCAAATTCTCTCAGATCACCGACCACTTTCCGCACAATATTCACTGGAATGGCAAAGGAATAGCCGGCATAATAACCCGTACCGGAAGCAATGGCAGCGTTTATCCCTACCAGTTGCCCGGCAGTATTTACCAGGGCGCCTCCACTGTTGCCCCTGTTTACGGCTGCATCAGTTTGAATAAAGGACTCAATAGAAGAAGAGCTGCCATCCGGGGAACCGAGAATATTTATATTTCGTGCCTTGGCACTCACTATGCCTGCGGTAACCGTGGAAGTAAGATTAAATGGGTTGCCGACTGCCAGCACCCACTCTCCTATCTGCAGATTGTCAGAATTCCCATATAACAAATAAGGTAAGTCCGTGGCATTCACCTTAATCACTGCCAAATCGGTAGAAGGGTCAGTACCCACCACCGTGGCTTCAAATGTTCTTTTGTCGTTCAGGGTTACTTCCACCCGGTTGGCCTCGGTAACCACGTGATTGTTTGTAACTATATAACCATCGGATGAAATGATTACCCCCGAACCCGTGGCAATGATGGGTTCAGGTCGACCGCCACGTTGGGGTGCGCGCTCTCCAAAAAAGTCACGGAAATCGAAAAAATAATCATATACACTGCTCTTACGCTCGTATTCGGTTTTGATATGCACCACTGCATGAACAGTGTTGCTTGCCGCAACGGTAAAATCAGGCAAAATCATTGGCCCCGATGACAAGGCTTCTCCAGCCGTCAGATAAGCAGGAACCTGTTGATTTACACCCCGGGGCTGTTGATTGTTTTTGTCTCCTATCCAGGTATAGGCTGATAGTGCTATTACGCCTCCTGCAATAGCAACCAGTAAACTACTGACAAATCTTTTCATAATATCTTATTTTGAAAAATTTAGATTAAATTCCGTGACATAAGATTAACATTATGTTCCGCGGTGAACCATTTAACGCAATTAACAGACCAATTGTTACACCTGTCGCTGTTAAAAAATGTTAAGCAACTGATTGAGAATTAGCAAGGTAAAGCAAGTTCATTGTGAAGCCACTAATATGCTGTGTACATAAGTATAACTAATTGATACTAAATAATGTTTAGTCAGGTTGAAATTTTACCGGACAATAATTCACTATTTTAAATAAGAGGTCGCAAGCCCATTGTTAAAGTGCCCAGTGCTCTTACCCTCCCCAGCCCTCCCTATGAATAGGGAGGGAGTAGATAGTGCTCAATAACAGGTTATTGCAAAAGAAATAGAAGTGCGTTTTAGATGGTTCTCCCCCCTATTCTTAGGGGGAGTTAGAGGGGGTAAAAAAACAGCACCCTACTCTTACCCTCCCCAGCCCTCCCTATGAACAGGGAGGGAGCAGATCTTACTAAATTACACCTTAAGGTAAACCAATAAAAGCATTAGTGAGTTATTGAAATCCACCTGATACATTTGTTGTAAGTATTGTTTCCTATTTAATAATTTACAAGTAACTTTGTGCTATTAAGATTGATATAGTAAGAAATGTAAACGGATTTAAAACTAAAGTTGATATTTATTATCTTATGAAATGGATTGAAATCAAAGAAATAGCGTCTAAACTGCGCAATAATCCTACTGAAGCGGAAGAAATATTATGGAGAATAGTCAGAAAAAGGCAATTACTGGGTAGAAAGTTCTTGAGGCAGCATCCAGTTTTGTATGAAATAAATCGCTTTAATAATGATTTCTTTTTCTTTATACCGGATTTTTATTGTGCCAGTGAAAAGCTGGTTATTGAATTGGATGGACCCATTCATAATTTTCAAAAAGAAAAAGATTATAAAAGAGATGAAATATTAAGAAGCAAAGGACTTAAAGTTCTCAGAATTAATAATAACGAACTAAAAAATATTGAGTTTATTAAATTGAAGATCATCAGTAAATTTGAAGTTTAATCATTTATTTACTTTACACTGTATTTCTTCGGAGCCGACCAAACCCTCCCTATGAACAGGGGTGTGGATTATGCTAAACAGCAAATTGTTGCGTTTTAACTTCAAGTGCGCTTAAAAAGGTACTCCCCCTATTCATAGAGGGAGTTAGAGGGGGGTAAAAACAGCATAGTACTCTTACCCTCCCCAGCCCTCCCTATGAATAGGGAGGGAGTAGATCTTACTAAATATCAAGCTTTTACTATATAATACAATGCCGTTTGTAAGGTCCTCCCCCTATTCATAGGGGGAGTTAGAGGGGGTAAAAAAACAGCACCCTACTCTTACCCTCCCCAGCCAGGTTGTTATAAAAAAAAACAGCATAGTACTCTTACCCTCCCCAGCCCTCCCTATGAACAGGGAGGGAGCAGATAGTGCTCAACAGCAGGTTATTGCAAAGTAATACAATTGCACTTTGAAGGTCCTCCCCCTATTCTTAGGGGGAGTTAGAGGGGGTAAAAAAAACAGCACAGTGCTCTTACCCTCCCCAGCCCTCCCTATGAACAGGGAGGGAGCAGATAGTGCTCAACAGCAGGTTATTGCAAAGTAATACAATTGCACTTTGAAGGTCCTCCCCCTATTCTTAGGGGGAGTTAGAGGGG
>Ga0265295_1001626_pt1 | contig 38823 bp, 36 predicted proteins | sample Munlansysbiofilm_FD_192503 | JGI IMG/M metagenome (GOLD analysis project Ga0265295, IMG submission 192503) | Leachate microbial communities from a municipal landfill in Southern Ontario, Canada - Methane capture system biofilm | ecosystem: Engineered > Solid waste > Landfill > Unclassified ... | reverse complement strand
TTTTCTTAAAAGAAGATTTAGATGACCCTAACATAGTAATAGTTGATCCGCTTCAACCTTCAATTACGACTACATTTATTAACTTATATTATGGATTAGAAAGAAATCCAGTTCAAATATATGAAGGTTATGAGTTCGATTACTTTGTTTATGACGGAGTACAATATTCTGATATCGAACAATTGATAATGGTTACAGGAGATAGAGTTGGGGCAGAAAAGATTCAAGTTTTCTACCGTAAAATAATCCTTACAATCACTTTCGCGCAAGACCCTGATCTATTCACAGCTCCAGATGAACCGATTGTAACATTTAGAATTTATTACAATGATACTTTCTTATTGGAAAACGCACCAACATTAGTTCAACCTAGTGGAGCTTTAGCAATTTGGGATAGAACCCAATTTGAAAACATGAAAGTTAGTATTGTAGTATATGCAATTTATTATCAAACAGGAGTCAAGACAGTCACTTTCTTGGATAGGGGAATTATTAAGTTTATTGCATCAGCTTTTGATGATATAGGAAATCCAATATTGCAAGTGATTGGTGCAGATTCAATCCTTTGGGATTTATATCGTCCAGGTTACAAATTCTTAGGTTGGTTTGATGCGGAAACTGGCGGAAATCAAATATTACAAGGAGATTTGTTATTTAGTCAATTCCCTGATGTTATGACTAACCTATATGCTCAATGGTTAGAACTTACCTCCTTTACGACACCAACAAATATTGATATTACAGCAGATGAAACACAAATAGTAATTTCTTGGGATATTATTCCAGCGACAATTAACGGATTCCAACCAGCTGGTTACGAGTTTGTTTTGAATAACCAATTAATCACCGGACTTACAACAGTTCCGACATTATCGGTAAACACTTATACATTGACTCTTCTATCAACTAACCCTGAATATGCTTTATTCCAAGAACTGGTCAATCCAGGTACTCACAATCTTTCTATTAGAGCTTTAGGTGATGAAGAGAATCATTATCATAGCGAAACATCAGAAGTATTTGTCTTCGTGAATGAATCAATCTTTAGTGGCGACCCAACAGAAGTGGCGGTATATGATTACTTCATTATTGAAACTTATGAAGAAACTAAACGCTATATATTCTATACTAATTTGGACTACCAATTTGGTTCAACTTATACTTTTGAAATAGTTACAGGTCAAGAAATAGCTACAGCTAGCGCAAATACAATCTCAACAAACGGTATTTCCGGCTCATTTAAGTTTAGAATGATTAGAGAAGGATATCCTACAGTTGTATATGATGCTTTAGTAGTTCATGATATTAAACAATTCGATATTGGCTCAAATTATCAAAACTATCTTGACGCTACAGGAGCTGGATCTGCCTTTTTAGATCAAGCGGTTGATTATTATGTAGGTTATGGAAATGAGTTTTATTTGGATTTAAGAATGGTTAACAACCAAGGTTCAAGAATTCCTCTAGCTCAAACATATTTAGATTATCAACTTTATGAATTAGTGGGAGAAACCTATCAGTTAATCTCTGAAGCCAACATCAGCAATTATCTAAGTTTCGTTGGTGACAATCAAATTCAGTTACAAGCATCAACGGTTGGTAAAACATTAAAACTTGTTGTTGAACCAAGATATCAAGCAAATGAGATGACAGTTACGCCATTAGAATATGTATTTACTGTTAACGATGGTGTTAATGTTTTCAATAATCAACAATTAAAACAATATTTCGGAGATTTCAACGTTTCAACCATTAATATTCATGCTTCATTCAAGGCTGAACTTTCGACTAGTCAGTTGAATTCAGATGGTTCGCCAATAAATAGAAGACCGACACTAGCGAATCCAGTAACAGGAAATGCTTACCAAAGATTTTCAACCTCTATTGACGATGATAATTTTACAATCGAAGGTAATTTCATGACAATCGATGGTAGTTATCTTCCATTCAGCAATGCTGATAGCGGTAGTGGTACAGTTGGATTTGCACAGTCATTTGAAATCATTAATGTTCAAATCGGTGTATTCTTCTATGGAGTTACAGATACATCATTACAAAACAATTTAAATAACAACCAGTTTACAATGAATAACTTGATTGTTAAAGGTAACACTTCTACACCATATGTTGATTTCAGCGGAACTGCAGAAGAAATAGAAATACAAGAACGCTTGATGAGCAGAAACTCTGGTGGTTACACCGGTGTAATGGTTGCTAGTGGTTCATCTAATTTAAACAATCTAGTTATTTTCAATACAGTTATTGCCGTAACCAACAATGCATTTGGTTACAAGACAGATACTATGCCAACATATATCACAATGGATTATGTTAAAGTTTATAATTCATGGGCTAATAGTTTGTATGCTCATGGCGGACAAGGTTTCTTAATTTATAATAGCGAAATACTACAATCAGGTGGAGCCGCTATTCATATGGTAGATGCTAAACCAGCTATATTTGATGAAAGTTACAATAAAATAGGTGATCCTAATCCATATCTTTACTTAGATTCAACAACAATTATTAACAACTGGATATCAGGTGAAGAGGCGTGGTTTAAAGCTTATGGTATGTCTCAAGTCGCATTGACTTTAAAGAGTGGAATAGAAACGGGAATAAGCGAAGCTGAAAGATCAATCATAAATCTTATGACAGATCCTATAACGGGTCTTGAAACCGAAAAAATTAATTTCATATTATTGACAGAACCTTCGGCTGGGGCGAAAGTAATGTTGCCGCCAGAAAACACTGTACAAATTAGTGGTTCTGAAGTCAAAGTACATATAGGAGATTACACAGTTGAAAGACCGTTTGACTATTTAACTAGTGGTGACCCTAGAATTAGTAGTAATCAATTCGCTTTCCCATTAGGTGATTACTCAGAATATAGCGCTTTTCAAGCTTTAATTGTTGAATTGATGTCAGCACCATACAATCTAAGCGCAGGAGATGCTCAAAATCTCGCTCAACTAGCTGCGTTCTATGGTTTAACTGCTTCAGAAACTTTCAGTGCATACACTTACACACAAATGAATTCAGTTTCCTTTAGAACTGCAGTTCTAACAACAATGCTTACACATGTATTGCCTGAATACATGGAAGTATTAGCACCAGTTCCGGTATTTACTAGTGGTTACTCAATCGTTATTATTCAATTTAGCGAGTGATAAAAATGTTAGCTTTTATTCCATACTTTTGGGGAAATGAAGGCTTCACGTATGATCCAACCAGACAATATATGTTTGGTTGGTATCATATTGTTATGTTAGTTTCAATGACCTTGCTCTTCATTATTCTATGGTTTATTGGAAGGAAAAAAGAAATTCGTGATAATAAAAGATTTTTACGTATAATAACGATTATTTTAATAATCCTAGAAATATTAAGGCTAATTAACTATCATTACGTTTACAATTATAGTTGGTTAAATTCTATTTCATTTCATATGTGCAGTTGGGGAGTGTATTTTGCATCTTTAGCAGGACTATTTCAAAAGAAAGTTTTATTCGAAATAGCTACTATTCCAGCTGTTATTGGCGGTTTAACATCAATAATAATACCTCATGGAATATTGCCGTACTTCAATGATTTTTCGTTTATGGCAATCCAAAGCAATATTAGTCACTTGTTAATGTTTTTTGTGATTGTTTATGCCATAAAGTCAAACATATGGAAGCCTAAGTTAAAACGGTTTTGGATATCGGCATTAAGTATTTCCATTACAATTGTAATTATTCACTTAATAAACCTCTATAAACATAACTTAGGTCATAATACTAACTATTTTTGGACAATGTATCCTGATCCTAGATTTCCAGTGATTAATGAATGGGTTTTCCCATATCATACATTGTTTTTATCATTCGGTTTAATCTTCTTAGGGTTTGTATTTTACTTTATTGTAGATAAACTAATTATTTCAAAAAAAATCAGATGAAAAATTCTGATTTTTTTCTTGTTTAACTTCTAATAATGGTTTATAATATAGATGTTTATATATATAGATAAATATCTATATAAAGAGGTGAGATTATGAATGATAAAATGGCTAAATATTTTAAAGCATTAGGTGATAAAAATCGCTTGATACTTTTAGAACAAATGCTAAAAGGCGAGACCTGTGGATGCACATTAATCAATAAAGTTGAAATCACACAACCGACTATGACATACCACTTAAACATCTTAGAGGATTCAGACATTATTAAATCAAGAAAAGAAGGAATTTGGCGCAAATTAGAAGTTAATGACAATGTCATTGATGAGATGATTTATTACTTGAAAGAGTTGAAAGGCGCTAAAAAATGCTAAAAGAAATACTTGTTTTTTTAAATAATTTGTTATTAAAGATGACCTGGTTAGAAAATAGTGTTAATTGGCTTTTTAAGGATGTGTTCAACATGGATGAATTTTCATGGGCCTACAAAAGTTTAACCTTTTTCTTCTATGACTTGATTAAAATATTTATCCTCTTATCAGTTCTTATTTATTTTGCTTCATATATTCAGTCTTACTTTACTCCAGAGAGGACTAGAAAAATATTATCTAAATATAAAGGAGTCTGGGCAAATGTCATTGGCGCACTATTAGGTACAGTTACACCTTTTTGTTCATGCTCATCAATTCCAATATTTATCGGTTTTACTAAAGCGGGATTGCCAGTAGGGGTAACATTTTCATTTTTAATTTCATCACCATTAGTTGATCTAGCTTCTGTTTTATTATTAGGGACAATATTCAACTGGCAAATTGCTCTAGCATATGTAGTTGTGGGATTAATAATAGCGATTGTTGGCGGGACCATTATTAGTATTTTCAAGATGGATAAGTATGTAGCCGATTTTATCAAAGTTGATAATAATCAAAATCTTGATGAAGTAGAAATCGAATCATTAACTAAAAAAGAAAGAAGAAAATACGCAATTGATCAAGTTAAAGAAATAATCCATAGAGTTTGGGTTTATATATTAATCGGCGTTTTTATCGGAGCTTTGATTCATGGTTTGATTCCTAGAGAGTGGATTGAAACAACTCTTGGAAAAAACAATCCATTCTCAGTTTTAATCGCTACAGTGGTTGGAATCCCAATGTATGCAGATATATTCGGAACCTTGCCTATAGCGGAAGCATTAGTTTCGAAGGGTGTACAAATAGGAACTGTTTTAGCTTTTATGATGGCGGTAACAGCTTTATCATTACCTTCAATAATAATGATTAAAAAGGTAGTTAAAACAAAATTGTTGCTTACTTTCATCGGAATCGTAACCTTAGGTATTATATTAATGGGTTATTTATTCAATACATTTAGTTATATTCTCATATAGAAAGAAAGGAAATATTTATGAAAATTAAAGTCTTAGGTTCAGGTTGTAAAAATTGTAAGAAATTGCTAGAGAACGTTACGGAAGCTGTTAAGAATCTAGAGTTAAAGGCGGAAATATTATATGTAACAGATATGGTATCTATCGCTGCTAGCGGTTTAATGCGTACCCCAGGGTTAATTATTGATGAAAAGATTGTATCAGCAGGTAAAGTTTTAAGTACTGAAGAGTGTGAGAATCTTTTGAAAGATTATTTAAGTTGAACTTGTGAAAATAATCATATCTCCCAGCAAAACCCAAAGTTTTGCTAATATTACCAATGGAACTGAGATTAGTTTAAGAAAAGAAACGTTTAATTTATATTCAATAATTAAAGGGTTTTCAAAAGATAAGTTAGGAAAATTATTTAAAATTAAAGGAAAGCTTCTGGATGATACATATAATAATTACCAACTAGACTTTTCGGAAAAACCAATTGGATACGCAATCAACTCTTACACTGGAGTTGTTTTTGAACAAATTCAACTTAATGATTATGATGAATCTCAACTACAATACATGTATGACAAGTTGAGGATTCTTTCTGCAATGTATGGGGTTCTATCCCCAAAGGAAGTTATTTTTCCGTATAGATTAGATATGACTGTTAAAATACCAAAGATTAATTTGTATGATTTTTGGCAAGAGACGATTGAAGAGTATTTTTCTAATGAACTGTTAGTGATAAACTTAGCTTCGAATGAATTCTCGAAAATGCTAAAGAACTACCATGAAAGAATCATCAACATAGAGTTTTATGAAGAATCTAGGGATAAGGGTTTGAAAGTAGTAAGTTATAATGCGAAAAAGTGTAGAGGACAGATGTTAAACTTCCTAATAAAGAACAAAGTTGAAGATATATCAAAAATCAAAGAGTTTGTTTTTGAAGGCTATATCTTCTCTGAAAATCTATCTAATAAAGATAAATTTATATTTGTAAGAAAAATTGATTGCTAATTTCTTTAATTATCAATCAATTTTTTCTTATAGTCTAGAATTGGCCATTACTCTTTGGTAAAATAAATGTACGATTACTTTTATAATACGGTGTTAAAATGATTAGAAAATTAATTGATTTAGATCAAAAACAAGTTTTAGATTTCCTTTATCGGGAGCAAGCATTCAATATTTTTCCTATTGGTGATATTGAGTCTTTTGGATTTGATAAGGATTTTCAAAGAGTATATGCAGATTTTGATATTTTTGGTAACTATATAAGCATTTTCTTAAGATATAGGAACAATGCGATATATTACTCAACTAATGAAGAGTTTAATAAAGATTACTTAAGAATATTTAAAGAAGACCCATTTGATTTCCTTAGTGGAAAAGCAGAATTGTTTAATGATATCGAGCCTTATATAAATGATTTCAAAAAGGATGTAATGTATTTCGTTGAAGCTAAAACATTTAATAATAGTAATAAAACTTTCCCGTTTGAGATTAAGCGATTAAAAAGGAAAGAAGAAGCCGAAAAGTTGTTTTATTTGTTTCAAAAAATAAAAGAGTTCGCTCCCTATCATAGCGATTTGGATAATTTCATTTCAGCTAAATTAAACTCGATAAATATGGGTGTGACACTTTATATTGAAGATGGCGGTAAAATAATTTCATCTGTCGCAACTACTGCAGAAACTACAAAATCGGCTATGGTTGTATCTGTAGGTACTCACCCTAATTATAGAAAGTTGGGTTTAGCATCAAGCCTTTTAGAAGAACTAATGAAAATCTACTTGTTGGGAAAAAGTAAAAGCTTATGTTTGTTTTATGATAATCCTGAAGCAGGAAGTATATACAAAAGATTAGGTTTTGAATATTTAGGCATGTGGAATATATATAGAAAAAGAAAATGAAAACTACTTTTATGAGGGGGATTTATGAAACAAATCAAGACTATAACGAAGCATAATTGGTTTTTGAGATTAATTAAATCGATAATTAGGAAAGTGAGAAAAAAACCAGAACTCATCTTATACGATGAAAAACTACCGGAAAAAGCTGTCTATTTTGCTAATCACAGCGGTGCTGCAGGGCCGTTAACCCTAAGTGTTTATTTTCCTAAATACCTAGTTCCATGGGGCGCTTATCCAATGACAACGCATTATTTTTCCAGATGGAAATATCTTTATTATATTTTTTATCAACAAAAATTGGGTTATAAAAAATTCAGGTCATTTATCTTAGCGACTTTATTTGGTTTAATATCAAAGATTTTATATAATGGAGTTCAATTGATTCCTACATATCCTGACGTTAGATTAAGAAAAACTATCAGAACTAGCATAGAACATTTAGATGTAAATAATTCTTTGTTAATTTTTCCTGAAGATAGCACAGATGGATATTTGGATCATATTGATTCTTTCCATAGCGGCATTGTTTATTTGGCGCAATCTTATTACAAGATTCACAAAGAGCATATACCACTTATCCCTTTATATTATCACAAGCAAAGGCAACAAATAATAACGGGAAAAACCATTCTTTTGAGTGATTTTCCTTCTGAAATGAAAAGAGATGAAATTGCTGAAAAATTAAGATTAAGTCTTAATGAATTGGCAAAATAAAATCTAGGAAGTGATCTTTATGTTTAAAGGTAGGAGTATTACTGCATTTTTATCTGTGCTAATTGCAAGTGCGTACTTGGTTTACTTGATTATAAGTTTTAGAGACTTCAACAATCAATCTGATAACGCCGGAGAACAATTTTTTAGAGCGTTACTGACATTATTTTTACTTCCGCATTTAGTAGTTACAATTATTGCTGTTATATTAGGTTGGGTTGGATTTGGAATGAAGAGTAGTGGATTCGTTTTATCAAGTGCAATTCTTTATTGTGTAAGTTCAGCTATGTTTTTGCTTGTTTTCTTTTACTTGGTTCCGTCGATTGTTTTAGGTTTTATCGGTTTTGCTGAACAGAAGAGGCTTTCACGAACTAATCCTACGTGATTGTCTAAAAAGAGAAATGTCTATTTCATAGACTTTTCTTTTTATTTTGGAACTTGCCTTCAACTGATTGTTTACATATAGTATAATTACTATAAATTACATACGAATGTATGTAATATTGATTATTTTTATTAATATTCTGTCTAATTATTGAATTATAAAGTATTGAAGTCTGAAAATTAGTATAATTTTTCTACATATTAGCTTAAGGATGTGATAAACTTTGAAGAAAAAATTTGGTGCAATAATTATGTTTATACTATTATTGCTTTTTTGGTTCGTCTTATCATTCAAAATTGATTTAACGATAGCGATTATCGGTTTATTGGTATCTGCATCTGTTTGTTTTTTGAATTATGATTTGGTGTTTAACCATTCTGAAGCGACAAAACTTACATTTAGATTCATTTATCGCTTAATTGTTTTGTTTTTCGTTTTAGTTTTCAATATTGCAAAATCAAATGTTGAAGTGGCGAAAATTGTATTGAGTAAGAAAATGCCAATTGATCCAGGTTTTGTAAAAATAAAAAATCCTTTAAAAAAGGAGTTGAATCAAGCTTTGTTTGCGAATGCGATTACTCTAACTCCTGGAACTTTAACCGTCGATATGGATGCGGAAGAAATTGTTATCCACGGCTTAGTGAAAGATAGCGTCAAAAATATTGATACCAGTTCTTTAGAGAAAGCTTTTGTTGCATTGGAGGTTGATGAATTATGATAGAAACTGCAGTTTTAATCAGCACCATCATTTTAGTGTTATTAACATTCGTCGGTCTTTATCGAGCAATTGTCGGTCCCACAGCTGAAGATAGAATTGTAGCGATTAATATGATATCTACAAAAGTTACAGTTATAATTGCGATGATTGCTTTGATAACTTCACAAGTATTGTATGTAGATGTGGCTTTGGTTTATGCTTTATTAGGTTTTATTGCCACAATTGGTTTGGCAAAACTCTTATTGAAAGGAAAACTAGGAAAATGAGTGCGTTAGAGATAATTCTAAATATAATTATATTAATTTGCCTTGCTAGTGGTCTTTTCTTTTTCTTTGTTGGAGTCGTTGGTTTAATTAGAATGCCGGATGTCTTTACTAGGATGCATGCAACAACCAAATGTGACACTATGGGTGCTGGACTAATCTTTTTAGGTTTGATTATCTGGCAAGGAATGAGTTTTGTTTCATTAAATATTTTATTGATCTTGATCTTTGTTTGGTTGACCAATCCGACTGCAGCTCATGCAATAGCTAAAAGCGCTTATAAACGATTGGAATCAGGACTAGAAATCGAGGAGGATAAATAATGGTTATTCTCAATGTGGTAATTGTAGTGTTTTTGATTTGTTGTGCACTGGCAATTGGAAGAATAAAAGATTTGTTAGGAGCTGTGATTCTTTTCTCGGCTTACTCTTTGATGATGTCGGTTTTATGGTTAGTTTTGAAAACTCCTGATGTTGCTATTACCGAAGCAGCAATTGGAGCAGGAGTAACTTCAATTCTATTCTTTGCTGTAATCTCCAAAACGAAGAGGTATGAAAAATGAGAAAGATATTGTCTAATACATTATTTATCGTTTTGTTTATCGTCTTGGTTTATGCTGTATTTCAAATGCCTACTGGTGCGAATGTTAACGCCCCTGCATATAATGAAATTGCCAGACACTATTTAGAAAATGGTGCGAGCGAAACCAATGCATCAAATATTATCGCAGCTATCTTAGCTGATTATCGTGGATTTGATACCTTAGGTGAAACAATTGTATTATTTACTTCCGTTGTTGCGGTTGGATCCGTTTTAAGATCGACAAAACATGACAAGGAGGTAAGAGAGCATGAATGATATCATTGTAAAAAGCATCACGAGAATCATTATACCTTTTGCCCAAGTTTATGGAATATTTATCATCTTAAACGGTCACGTTAGTCCTGGAGGCGGATTTGCTGGAGGCGCGATAATCGGAACAACCCTAATTCTTTATACATTGGTTTTTGGTAGAGAAAAAGGCAAAAAGAAATTTTCACATAAAGCATCAGAGATAGCTGAGAGTGGTGGGATTATCTGGTTTGTTACAATCGGGTTAGTGGGTTTGGTATTCGCCGATAGATTCCTTACAAATATCGATGCAGGTTTTCCTGAAGGAGTTGTAGGAAGTATCCTTTCGGGAGGAATGATTCCTTTACTAATGATTGGTATCGGTATAAAAGTGGCCTCAACCATGATTTCTCTATTCAATCTTCTGATTGATGAGGGGGTGTAATCATGTGGTTAGATAAAATAGTCGAAAATATCAACTATATTGGAGCTATTGCTTTATTTGTGATAGGTTTAAGAATAGTTGTGACTCATAGCAACTTAATTAAAAGAATTATGGGAATTAACATTATGGGGACGGGAGTATTTTTGTTTTTCGTAGCTATAGGGAATGTTACTGGTGGAGTTCCTCCGATTATTAATCCTAATGTTGATGACCAATTGTTTATCAATCCGATTCCTTCCGTTTTAATCTTGACTGGAATCGTAGTAGTGGTTTCAATAACGGTATATTCTCTAAGTTTAGTAGTAAGAATTTATGAAAATTATAAAACAATCGACCAAAAAGAATTGTCGAGATTAATTAGTGAGGAAAACGATGAACATTGAACAACTACCTATAATTAACCTCTTGCTTTTTCTTTTGATGGCATTGGTTATTCCATTATTAAAAAGAAAGCCTTTTAAGATAACTCTAATTCTTGGTTTTATAGTCTTGGGATTAGTCTTGATATCCTCAAGTTATTTATTGTGGCATGTAAATAATAAAGGCGTTATCCACTATACCTTCGGTGGTCATGAAGCTAGATTTGGTATCGAATTCATAGTCGATCCTTTTTCCGCTTTATTTACCACTATTATTGCCGGATTAGCGGCTATAATATATATTTACTCAAGCGGTGATGCAACTGAAGGTATTGAAAAAACGGAGTATGGTAGATACTATGTTTTGTTGTTTATCCTTTTAATGTCGATGTTTGGGATTTTATATACTAATGATTTGTTTAATACCTATGTTTTTATTGAAATTCTTTCGATTACAACCTGTGCAATAATTTCGATAAAAAGGAAAAAGGATACGTATACATCAGCGTTTAGATATGTAATGATGAATGAGTTAGGCTCACTATCATATCTGTTTGGCGTTGCATTAATCTATATGGCTACAGGTTTTACAAATATTACTTTAATTTCAGAAAGCATTCAAAATGCATTTGTCAGTTATCCAGTGAATATCGTTGTTGCATTAGGATTCATGATAATCGGATTGGGAATCAAAGCCGCAATCTTTCCCTTCCATATCTGGTTACCAGATGCCCATTCAGCTGCACCTTCAACCTCAAGTGCTATTTTATCTGCTATTGTAATCAAAGTTTATATATTGGTTTTAGTTAAGGTTTTGTTTAGAGTTTTTAAATTAGATATTTTAAATGAAATGAATATTTCCACAATACTCCTAGTTTTAGCTGGAGTGGCGATGATAATGGGATCGGTTTTTGCGATTGCCCAAAAAGACGTAAAACGAATGTTGGGATATTCTTCTGTTGCTCAAATGGGTTATATTTTATTAGGTATAGGTCTATTAAGTTTTGAAGGATTAAGAGCTGCATTTTTTCATATTTTATCTCATGGATTGATGAAAACGGCTTTATTCCTTTCTGTGGGTGAAATCATATTTTACAAGAAAACCAGAAAGGTAAATGACTTTGACGGCATGGGATTTATTATGCCGGTCGCTATGGGAGTATTCTCAATAGCGGCACTCGGAATGATAGGCATACCTTTGACCAGCGGTTTTATTTCTAAATTAAATCTTGGGGTCGCCGTTTTAGATCAAAATCAGATCATTTTCTTGGTTATCCTAATTTTAAGTAGTTTGCTAAATGTAATTTATTACTTACCAATAATCATTTTGGCTTTCTTAAAGAACGAAAAATATCGTTACCGTTTAAAATCTATCGAACCAACTCCAAGAACAATGATTGCACCATTGGTGTTGCTAGGTGTTTTGATTGTTGTTGTGGGATTGTTTCCAAATCAGATAATGGTTTTTATAGAAGCAGCAGTTAATAGTTTATTATCATAAATAAAGTAGGTTTCTCTATGCTAAAATTCCCGAAGATGAAGATATTCGATTCAATGGTAAAATCAAACTCATACCTAGTAGGTTTGAGTATGTTTTTGTTGCTTTATTTTATTGCCTTTGTTGGTAATTGGTTTGGTATAAATCAAGCAATTGTCGAATCATCAGGATTCTTAAATTTATTAGCATCATCATGGGTAGATTACCTGATTGTAATTATAATATTAATCCCAATAGTCGGAGCTATTATCGAACTTAAATATGGCGAAAAGTCGGTAAAACATCGAGACAAGTCGGTTATTTATATGGGATTTTTAACGTTGGTTATAATTGTTTTGATGTATCCCATTATTCTCAATAAGACTTTATCCATCGAAATACCTCAAGTTTTTAGTATCGGATTGACTTTAAGAATCGACATGCTAGGATATTCGGTTTTATTGTTGTCAGCATTCATTTGGTTTTTTGTAATGATATATGCGCATGAATATATGACTCATGAAAAGAAGACAACCAGGTTTTTGTTTTTCTTGGGATTGACTTATAGCTCTGTTATAGGCGCTATCTGCTCCGGTGATTTGCTGATGATGTTTATTTTCTTTGAAATCATGACGATAACATCTTATATGTTAGTAATTCACGGTCAAAATGAACAATCATATAAAGCTGGCTATAACTACATAATCATGGGGTTAATTGGCGGATTCTTAATTTTAACTGCAATAATTTTGTTGTATTTTAATATTGGTGATTTAAGGTTTGCTTCCGCAATCGCTAAATTAAATACTTTAGGAAATCTGAAATACTGGATTATGGGTCTTTTGGTATTTGGATTTGGAATAAAAGCGGGGATGGCGCCCGTGCATGTTTGGTTACCAAGAGCTCATCCAGTGGCACCAACCCCAGCAAGTGCTTTACTTTCAGGGGTTATGATAAAAATTGGTGCTTTTGGAATTATCCGTGTTGCGACAAGTTACTATTTTCCAAGCCAAGATTCAGTAGCTGGAATAAACGATCCATTATGGCAAGCTGCAACAAATATTGGAGCTATTATAATTTGGGCCGGAATTATCACGATGGCTTTAGGTGTTTTCTTAGCCCTTCAACAAGCGAATATCAAAAAAATGTTGGCTTATCACTCAATTAGTCAAATGGGGTATATCATAACCGGAGTCGGTGTAGCTTTATATTTAGGTTATGAAGGAGCTATGGGCTTTACCGGGGCGATGTATCATATTATAAATCATGCTTTGTTCAAATCTTTACTATTTATGATTGCCGGAGTAATTTATTATCATACCAAGGAATTAGATATGTATAAACTCGGTGGTTTATGGAAAAAATTGCCTTTTACAACAATTACATTTTTAATTGCAGCTTTGGGGATTAGCGGTATTCCATTATTAAACGGTTATATTTCGAAAACCATATTGCATCATGGAATAGTAGAAGCAACTGAGTTAGAGCATCCTATATTTTTCTATGCAGAGATTATTTTCATAGTGGTTAGTGCTGGTACTGTTTGTTCTTTCATAAAAATGTTTTATTATGTATTTTTAAGAAAAACAGATAATGAGTATAAAACTATGGTATTCGATTATTCAAGTCTCGATATAGCTATGTGGAGCATGGCTATAATTATTGTATTAATTGGTTTGTCACCTAATTTCATTCTTAAGAGCCTGATTTTACCGATTTTGAATACAACCACCTATGACCCATATTTTGTTGAGCACCATATAGCACATATGAATGTTTTTGCCGGTAAAGACTTATTGATGACTCTAGGAATTGTAGGGTTAGGTTTCGTCATTTTCATTTTAGGTAAAAAATTCAATCTATTCCATTTACATCTGCCGAAATGGTTAAGTATAGAGTATTTATTTTTCTTGCCGGCTTATATTATCATGCGCAATATTTGTAGATTGATGTATGGAGACAGATGTCCGATGGATAAGGATGATTTTTCAAAGCTTACAGAAAAAGATGTTGAAAAGATTGGTTTTATCGATCGCTTTATTGTTACTACAAATGTTTTTAACCGACGCTATGAACAGAGTATTATTAGAAGCGATGCAATTATTTACACTAGTTTTCTAACTTTTTTAATAATTTTAATGTTGATAACTAAGCTATAAAGGATGTGTAAAAATGAAAGAAAGAAGAACGATTAAGATATTTGATTCAATGGTCAAGTCCAATTCGATTTTGGTCGGATTTTCGATTGTCTTAATATTCTTCTTTGTTATCTTTTCACAAGATGTCTTCAATTTCAGAAGTTGGTTGGAAGGAACTAACTTTTATTTGTCTTATCTAGAGTTTTTATCTTCATATAGTTTCGATATGTTTATAATTATTTCTATACCTCTATTTGGAGCTGTGTTTGAACTTATCTTTGGCGAAAAACTTTCATCCAGCAGGGATAAGTCGATTATCTATATGAGCTTTTTTGAAATTGTATACATTCTAATGATTTATCCAAAAGTTTTATTGGGAATTCTTGATTTTGAAATCCCTGGGGTTTTTGGTATCGGCCTTTTCTTTAGAATCGATATGCTTGCGTATATTGTCTTGTTGATATCTTCGTTTGTTTGGTTCTATGTAATGATTTATGCTCATGAATATATGAAAAAAGAAAGACACGGAACTAGATTTTTCTTCTTTTTGGCTTTGACTTACAGTGCCGTTTTGGGAACGATTGTAGCTGGTGATTTGTTAGTGATGTTTTTATTCTTTGAAATCATGACAATAACCTCTTATATGCTAGTAATACATGGACAAAATGAAGAATCTTATAAGGCAGGTTACAATTATGTAATCATGGGGCTTATAGGAGGTTTTCTAATCTTAACGGCATTAATTCTCATATATTTCAATTTAGGCGATTTAAGATTCACTTCAAAGATTGCTGAACTTGAAAATTTTGGTAATCTAAAATATTGGATAATGGGATTATTAGTATTTGGCTTTGGAATCAAAGCCGGTATGGCTCCAGTGCATGTTTGGCTCCCTAGAGCTCATCCGGTAGCTCCTACGCCAGCCAGTGCACTTTTATCTGGAGTAATGATAAAAATAGGAGCGTATGGCATTCTTAGGGTAGCTGTAAGTTATTATTTCCCAAGTAGAGACTCTATCACGAGCATCAACGATCCGCTTTGGTTATCGGTAAACAATATTGGAGCAATAATTATTTGGACTGGAATAGTGACGATGGCATTAGGGGCTTTTATGGCTTTATTGCAGGATAACATAAAGAAACTACTTGCATATAGTTCCGTAAGTCAAATGGGATACATCGTAGTTAGTATTGGTACAGCGCTATATTTAGGTTATGAAGGCGCTATGGGGTATACCGGAGCGATTTATCATATTGTCAATCACGCTCTATTCAAATCTTTATTATTTATGGTTGCTGGAGTAATTTATTTCCATACAAAAGAGCTTAATATGTATAAACTCGGAGGAATAGCAAAAAAACTACCTTTTACCACAGTCGTATTCTTCATCGCAATGTTGGGTATAATTGGTATGCCACTATTCAACGGCTATGTTTCTAAGACTTTTATTCATCATGGACTTACGGAAGCAGCTTACATTAATTCGACCTTTTATATCGCCGAAATAATGTATATTGTCATATCGTGTATGACAGTAACTTATTTTATGAAGATGTTTTATTATGTCTTCTTAAAAAAGAATGAGAATGAGTATAAAAATTTAGTCTTTGATATTTCTAGTTTGGACTTAGCTTTGGGTAGTATCGCAATTTTAATCATTGGAATTGGATTAAATCCCGGCTTTGTTTTGAACAATTTAATCGCACCGCAACTACTGTCAACTACCTATGATGTGGGATTTATCAATAGTCATATTCTTAATTTGAATGTATTTAATCTTGAAGATATCTTATTGAGTTTATCAATAATCCTAGTTGGAATTTTAGTCTTTTTCTTAGCAAAACGATTTAAACTATTAAACGTTAAGTTACCAAAATGGTTAAGTATCGAATATCTGTTTTTTTACCCTGCTTATTGGGTCATGCGTAATATATGTGTGCTAGTTTATGGAGACAAATGTCCTTACAATAAGGAGGAATTATTGAAACTAACAGACCGAGATACTGAAAAACTTGGTTTTATAGATCGATTTGTAATCACTACAAATGTATTAAATCAAAGGTATGAACAAAGTATCATTAGAAGTGACGTTTTAATTTACACTTTCTTTATAACTTTACTTTTGATATACTTGTTGTTGAAAACTTTACTAATCTAAGGAGAATTATGAAAATTCAAATCATTGGTTATAGTGGCTCAGGAAAGTCTACTTTAGCTAAACTACTAGGTGAAAATTTAAATATCCCACACTTACATCTTGATAGAGTTCACTTTTATGGTGACTGGCAAGAAAGAACTATAGAAGAGCAAAGTTCGATAGTCAGTGAGTTCATCAGAAAAAATGAAGATTGGGTCATAGACGGAAACTATAGCGCTGTTGCAAGAGAAAGGTTTTCAATGGCGGATTTGACTATTTTTCTTGATTTTAATCGTTTTACATGTTACTGGCGATCTTTGAAAAGATACCTTAAACACCGAGGAAAAACTAGAGATAGCTTAGGGTGCATAGAGAAGTTTGATTTTGAATTTCAATGGTGGATATTACATTTGGGTCGAACTAAGAAAAGAAAAATAAAAATGATGGAAAATTTTAATCTTAATAGTGGCCGTAAAATGATTTTTAAGAATCAAAGAGCTTTAAACAAATGGTTAAAAGAATTTCTTAACAAAGGAGAGTAATAATGGAAACTTTTATTGTGCTGGTGATTTTCTCTTTTTTGATTGTCAACTTTGGAGTTAATTTGTTTTTGTCAATTTTAAATTACAAAAACCGTAATGCTAAAATTCCAGAAGAACTTGTCGATATCTATGATATGGAAAAGTATGTCGATTGGAAAAATTATTATATGGAGAATTTTTTCCTTCAACTAATATCATCATCAATCAACTTCATTATTATATTAATGTTTTTAAGTTTAAGTATTTTCAATAAATTATATACTTTCGCTACAGATATTACTATGAATGTCCCGCATCAATCACTAATAGTTATTGGTTTTTACTTTTTAATCAACTACGTTATTGATCTGATATTCTCATATTATTCGGTCTTTACAATCGAGAATAAGTACGGATTTAACAAAATGACCAAAAAAACATTTATAATAGACAAGATAAAATCACTTATTTTAACCATTATATTTGGTGGAGGAGCAGTTTACGGCATAGTTCAACTTTATTTATCTTCAGGTAATCTTTTCTTTTTTATTGCTTGGGGTAGTTCGATTCTTATAATGCTATTCATTAATATTAGTTATACAAAGCTTTTTGTACCGTTATTCAATAAATTAAGACCGCTTGATGATTCACCATTGAAAGACAAGATTTATGCTTTTGCGGAAAAAGTCGGTTATGAAATAAGCAAAATAAGCGTCATTGACGCTTCAAAAAGATCCACTAAATTGAATGCTTACTTTTCCGGTTTTGGAAAAGTTAAAAGAATTGTACTGTATGATACTTTAATTGAAAAGATGTCCGAAGAAGAAATAATAGCTGTGTTAGCTCATGAAATCGGCCACAATAAGCATAAGCATATCATTTTTAATCTAATTCAAATGGTTTTAATGCTATCTATATATATGTTAGGCATAATGATATTCCTAGATAATGAGGTTTTTAGTTTAGCATTTGATTTTTCTGAGATTAGTTATGGTTTCAATTTGATTTTATATATGATTTTCTTATCTGTTGTTACTTTGATAATAAACATTCCATTAAGTTATATTTCAAGAAAATTTGAATATCAAGCCGATGCTTATGCAGCCCAAAACTATTCTGATGAAATGCTTATAAGTGCATTGAAAGTGTTAAGCAGAGAGAATTTTTCCAATTTAACACCTCACCCTCTCTATGTGAAATTCTATTATTCTCATCCACCTCTAAAAGAAAGAATAGCTAACATAAAATCCCTAAAAAAAGACAAATCCTAGTTTGGATTTGTCTTTATAAATTATTGGTTAATTATTTTTTTAGCATTAAGTCAAGGATAACTTTATCAGTATCTCTCATACCTAAGCTAGCCATTTTGCCAACCGCAAGAATCGTTTCATCAACATTATTTTTTAGTATTCCCGATAGCGGATTATATTGATGATTCTCCATTGCAAGGAAGTGACCTAAGATGGCTGCGTCTAATCCGGTGGCAATCTTTGATGCACAAGATGGTTTTGCACCGTCACATACCACTCCCGATACATTGGCAAGAGCATTTGAGATTGTCATTTTGATTTGATCTATATTACCACCGCTTAAATAAGTGAAAGTTGCTCCAGAAGAAACGGCTGCACTTATTGCTCCACAAAAAGCTGATAATCTACCGATGAAACTTTTTTGATAAATTGTTAATAAGTTTGACAAGACTAGTGCTCGATACAATTTTTCTTTTGGCATCTTTAGATTTCTACAGAAAAGAATTACGGGAACACTGGATGTGATACCTTGATTACCGCTTCCTGAGTTTGTGATAACAGGTAAAGAACATCCGCTCATTCTTGCCTCAGATGCAGCGGCGGTATAAGCTTTAATTTTCGAAAAAATGGATTGATCATATTTTAATATCGTTTTACCGATTGTAACTCCAAAACTTTTTTCAATCCCTTTTTTAGCAATTGCCATGTTGTACTTTATCTGTCTATCAAGCATCGGTTTAATTTTTTCTAAATCAACAGTTTCTGTGAACTTAAGAATATTTTCCACCGTTAAATTAGACCTATCGGTCTCAACTCCAAAATACTCTTCGTTGGCATTATTTTTTTCTAGGATGATTTGGTTATTTTTTTCAATTTTAACGATGTTGGTGTGAAGATTTTTTATTTCGATTTTTACGCAATTATTATCATGAAAAGCTGTTAGAATGAAATGCAGGTTAATACTTGTATCTAGCAGTTTTACTTCAACAATATCTTTGAGCAAAAGCTCGTTTACAAGCTTCAAGTGTTTGGGTTTTAAGTTAGAGATTACTTCCAATTCTAAAGCAGATTCTCCACCGACAATGCCGGATAAAACACTAGCTTCAATGCCAACTAGATTATTTGTGTTAGGGACGGTAACGCAACGGATATTCTTAATTAAGTTTCCGCTTACTTCAAGTATCACTTTATCAGGAATTGAACCTAACAACTCTTTTGCTTTAGCTCCAGCAAAAGCAATAGATATCGGTTCGGTACAGCCTTTGGCGGGAACCAATTCTTCAGTTAATATTTCAATATATTCCTCTTCAAAACGACACTTATCCATAATTCACCTTTTAACATAATCCGACTTCTAAAATATCTTAACACAAGCGCTTTCATAAGTCAATTAAAGTCAAGATACATATATGTTTAACTTTAATATTTGTTAAATTATGGTATAATATTAATCGTTATATTAATGATATTTAACACATTACCTTAACAAAGGAGAAAAATATGAACAAGAGAAAAGAAATCGCTGACTTAATATTTCCTAATATTACTGAAACCATCCAAGATTTAGAAGTCAAGTATCCTAAAAGACCTTTGAAAGATGATGCAATTGTAACAAGATTCGCACCATCACCGACAGGTTTTTTGCATACTGGATCTTTGTTTACATCACTTGTCAGTTGGCGTTTTGCAAAACAAACTGATGGTGTATTCTTTTTGCGTCTTGAAGACACAGATCAAAAAAGAGAAATTAAGGGTTCTGGAGATAGACTTATAGAACAACTTCTGATCTTTGGAATAACACCAGACGAGAGCTTTTTACATGAAGGCAAATATGGCCCTTATATTCAATCTCAGAGAAGATTGATTTATCATACAGTAATTAAGGAAATGTTAATCAAAGGAATGGCATATCCTTGTTTTTGTACTCACGATGAGTTAAATGAAATTAGAAAAGAACAAGAAGAAAAAAAGGTGCTTCCAGGTTATTATCATGAATATGCAAAGTGTCGCTACTTATCTGATGATGAAGTCATAGAAAATATCAAAAGCAAAAAAGACTATGTCATAAGATTTAAGTCTTTGGGTCAACTAGATGAAAAAGTAGTTTTAGAAGATGCAATCAGAGGAAATATTGAGTTTCCTAAGAATATTCAAGATATTGTTATAATGAAAAGCGACGGTCTACCTACCTATCATTTCGCTCACGTTGTTGATGATCATTTCATGAGAACAACCCATGTTACAAGAGGTGAAGAATGGGTGCCTTCGGCTCCGATTCATCTAGAAATGTTTGAACAGTTGAATTGGCAAAAGCCAGTCTTTTGTCATTTTCCAGTGATTATGAAATTAGATGATGACAAAAGAAGGAAGTTATCCAAACGTAAAGATGCAGAAGCTAGCGTTGATTATTTCTTAGAAAAAGGATATCCTATTGAAGGTTTCCTTGAATACTTGATGACACTTGCTAACTCAAATTTTGAGGAGTGGCGTCTTGCAAATCCTAGAAGCAATATTTTTGATTTCAACCTAGATTTTGCAAAAATGAGTTTAGATGGGGCTTTGTTTGATTTGGAAAAAGTTAAATCAATCTCAAAAGAAGTTTTAGGAAATATGAATAAAGATGACTTCACTGAAAAAACTATGATGTATGCTAACGAATATGACAAAGAACTAAAAATGGTGATTGAGGAAGATTTAGATTACTTTAAAGAAATAATAAATATCGAGCGTGAACAAGAGAAACCAAGAAAGGATTACGAGAAATTTAGCGATATTCTACCGAAAATCAATTTTATGTATGACAAATATTATTATGATTTAAGTTCTCAAGTAGTCTTTAACGAAAGATTTACCAAAGATTTCATAATAGAAGTTTTAAGTGAGTACAGAGATAATTTTGATTTGAACCTAGATCAAGAGAATTGGTTTAACGGAATGAAAGAGCTAGCTTTGAACAAAGGTTTCGCACAAGGAGCAAAGCAATATAATAAAGAACCAGAAAAATATGTTGGACATATAGGTGAGTACGCTGAAATTCTAAGACTTGCAACATGCGCTAAAACTAGTACTCCGAACTTTTATGATGTTTTAAGAATACTTGGAAAGGATAAAGTCATCGAAAGAATAAATCATACGATTGCAATTTTAAATTCGAAATAGATATAATAAAAGTGAAGAATTTATCTTCGCTTTTTATTTATAAAAATTTACATTTATTTTGGTTTTTTGACTTGTAATTTCATTATGTATTACTATATAATGTTTATAAGAATGATTAATTCATCGGAAGATAATTCCGGTGAGTTATTTTATTTACCAGTTAGCCGATTTTTTCTGAAATCGAAGAATATAAGGGGAGAAATATTATGACAAAGTATGTTATCAAGCGCAACGGAGTAAAAGAGAAATTTGACATTTCAAAAATTGCAAACGCAATGCACAAAGCATATCTAAGTGTTGGTGAAGAAATTACATATGATGAATGTTTGGACCAAGCAAGATTCATAACTAAAGATCTTTTGCAAAACGGCACAGAAATCTCAATTGAAAATATTCAAGACTGTGTTGAACTATATTTGATGGACACAAAAAAATATGAAACGGCTAAAGCTTATATCAAATATCGTGAAAAACAAAGATTAGATCGAGAAAATCCTTGGAGCGACAATGACGAACGCCAAGATTTGATTTTGCAAAAATATCTATTGAATAATGAAAACAAAAAAGACTTCATCAAAAGAGTAGCAATTAAAAGACCTGCTTTAGAAAAGATACTTCGTCATAAGGAAGCAATTTTCGGTGGTAGAAACCTTTACGCAATCGGACGTGAAGGGAACATCACTGGTAGCAACTGCTATGTAACAGAAGATCCAGAAGATAATTTAGAGAGTATTTATAAAGTTGATTATCAAATAGCAAGAACTTATAGCTATGGTGGCGGTCAAGGTATGAATCTATCAAAGATCAGACCGAAAGGAGCTAAAGTAAACAATAGTTCTAATACCACTCCGGGAGTGATAGTTTTTGCGGAAAAATATTCTCATACAACATTAAATACACAACAAGACAACCGTCGTGGAGCTTTGATGCTTGTTCTTAATATTGATCATCCTGATATTATTGATTTCGTGACGACTAAATTAGACTTAAACAAAATCAACGGAGCTAATATATCAATCGCTTTAACAGATGACTTTATGAACGCAGTAGAAAACGATCAAGACTGGATTATGAAGTTTGAAACTCCATATGAGTTTATCGAGAAGAAAGTAAAAGCTAGACAATTACTTGAACTAATCGCCTATTCAGCTCATACAATGGGTGACCCAGGAATTATGTTTATCGACAAAATGAATGATTATCATTTCCTCAGTGAGTATGATGAAGTAAAGTTTACCGCAACTAATCCTTGTGGAGAACAACCTTTAATGGCTCATGGTTCTTGCAATTTAGGAAGTATTAACCTAAATGCGTTTGTAAAAAATCCTTTTTTAGACGACGCTTATTATGATTGGGAAAGATTTGACCATGTTGTAGAAGAAATGATTTATTCATTGGATGACTTGTTAACTCTTTTAGGAAACCGTCATGCTTTAAAAGAACAAAGAGATCATGTCAAGAAATACCGTGAAGTCGGACTTGGAGTTATGGGGTTAGCTGACTTAGCTTTGAGTTTAAAACTGCCTTATGGTTCAGAAGAATTCTTAGATTTCCTTGATAAATTAATGAGCAGAATGATTAATCAAGCTACAAAAGCCACAGCTTTAAACGCTAAAGAAAAAGGAGCCTTCCCTGCTTTTGATTACGAGAAGATTTCTGCATCTAGATTCTATAAAACTGTTATAACCCCTGAAGTTGATGAGTTGGTTAAAAAATATGGTATGAGAAACTCACGTCTATTGAGTATCGCGCCAACTGGATCAATCTCAAATATCCTAGGAGTAAGTGGTGGTGTTGAACCATTCTTCCAAATATCTTATACAAGAAGAATCATATCAATGTTCGATGAAGAGAAAAAAATTACAGTTTGGGAAAAAACCCCATTAGCAATGGCGAAAGCTCTCGATATTTTACCTGAAGACTTACCTGAATGGACAAAAATAACTTCTCAAAACATTAACTTCGAAGATCGCGCAAATGTTCAATCAGTTATTCAAAAATATGTCGATACAGCCATTAGTTCAACTTTTAACATCCCTAACAGCGCAACAATAGAAGATGTTATGGATATTTATACAACAGCTTGGAAGAAGAACTTAAAAGGTGCGACTGTGTTTAGAGACAGATGCGCAAAAATTGGTATTCTATCAGGTATTAATGCTGAAACTAAAGATTTAAATCCTGGGGTTCCTCCAAAAATGCATGTTGAAGAAGTTTGGACAAATAAGGTTCTAAATAAAAAGAAAGAGTATGTAACTCATGTGATTATTGAGAATCAAGAATATAAACCTGAAAAAATGGAAAAGGAATTGTGTCCGATGTGTCACTCTGTCCTAATCAAGAAACAGGGTTGCATTCAATGTAGTAATGATCTTTGTGATTACGAAAAATGCTCTATATAGAATCAAATTCAACCAGCGGATTAATCTGCTGGTTTTATTTTTTGCTTTCGTGTTATAATAACTTTGTGAGTTTTTAAAAGGGTGAAGAAAATGATTGGAAAAAGAATCGCTTCATTGCGCGAGGAAAAAAATTTATCAATTGAAGATTTGTCTGAAATCATTAATATTGATGCTGATATTATCGAAAAATGGGAACAGTGTAAGTTGAGTCCTGAAATTGAAGATTTAGTAATACTTTCTGATTTCTTTGATATATCAACTGATTTTTTGCTTGAAAAGACCAATGAAAGAAATTTTACTTATTATCACCGAGAAACAAAGCACGTCAGAAAACTTGAATTATATCATTTGATTTCCTTAGTATTCATAATGCTTTCCGGTTTGACGATTATAACCTTTGTGATGGTTAGTATCTTAGAACCTAGAATGTACTATGATTTAGCTACAAACACTAACTACGATGGGATTTTGGCGTATTGGAAAGCATATATTGAAGTTAGAGCTGGGCTTATTATAAGTGTTTTAACTTTTATAATTTCTTTAACTATTTTTTTACTACCAAAAAAATTTATAAATAAACTATTTAATTAAAGAAAAAAACTACAAGAGGACTTTTATGGATACATTTATTTTTGCGATTAATGCAGTTTTACCGATAATCTTACTAATAGTATTAGGGTATATTTTAAAAAAGACCGGTTTTATCACTGAAAGTTTTTTAGATGTGGGGAATAAATTGGTATTTAGAGTTGCTTTACCGGCACTATTATTTTATAACATTTACTCAGTCAGCGGACTAGAAGACATTAACTGGTCGGTAATGTTGTATGCTGCTATAGGAATAATTATACTTTTGTTAATTGGAATAGTTTTCGCTAAGATTTTTATCAAAGAACCAACACAAAAAGGTGTATTGATTCAATCGACTTTAAGAGCTAATTTCGCAATCATCGGAATCCCTTTAGCCGAATCAATCGGTGGAAGCATGGCAGTAGCGAATGTCGCTTTAATATCTTTGGTAGCAATACCAATGATGAGCGGTATATCAGTAATTGTTTTAGCTTTGGCAGTCCCGGATAAATCTTTAGGAAATCCTTTTAAAATGGCTATTATTAAAGTGATTAAAAACCCATTAATTATTGGTGTTGGTGTCGGTTTGCTAGCTCTTTGGATAAGAACTTTCATCCCTCTAGACCCATCAACTAATGAGATTGTTTTTTCATTAAGTAGGGACTTGAAATTTTTATTTACTCCGATTAAATGGCTAGGACAGATCACTTCACCTCTGGCATTGATTGTTCTTGGTGCAACATTTAAATTTGAAGTTATTAACGGTTTAAAGAAAGAAATTATTTTAGGCACATTTTTAAGAAGCTTTTTAGTACCTTTTGTAGCTCTAGGACTAGCCGTGATTTTATCAAGAAGAACAAGTTTATTCTCTTTTGACAGCATGGTGTATCCTGCTTTGATTTCACTATTCGCTTCACCAACTGCAATTACAAATGCAGTTATGGCGAAAGAAATGAAATCCGATGAAAACTTAGCGGTTCAATTGGTTGTATGGACAACAATAGCTTCGATTTTTACGATATTCATAGTTGTAGTAATATTTAGAACCATCGGTTTAATTTAAAAAAAAGTCTTATCCAAAAACGGATAAGACTATATTTTTATATGTATTTCAGTATTTTCGGTATCTCTAATTATTAGACCTTCAGATGTCTGTTCATATTTTAGTTGTCTTGATTCCAGTTGATTCACTGTATGGATGTATTTCTCACAACTAGGATAACTTAAAGTGAAAGCTTTTAACTTTGGATGATGACTAGTATCTGATTTTCTTTTTGACCAAGAGTTTATTGCTAAATGATGATGATAGTTTTTATCACTCATGAAAATCGCATTATAAATGTCTTCATTGGTGATTTTAAAGCCAATTACTTCATTGTAAAAGTTTTTGGCGTTTGTTAAATCATTAACCTGTAAGTGCAAGTGACCAATCACAGTATCAACGGGTAGGCTGACAAATATATCTTCTGGATTAGTTTCATAATAAACTCCACGATAATCAAAAGGCATTGTATCCATTTTGATATTGTCCCCGGAAACAATCCAAGAACTATCATCTTTATCGCATGTAACTTCTATGCCAATACCATCTGGATCTTTTAAGTAAATAGCTTCGCTGACTAAATGGTCGGCTGCGCCATCGATTTCAATTTGTTTTCTAATCAAATGATGCAAAAACTTACTTAAATCTTTCCTAGAAGGAAGCAGTAGAGCAAAGTGATATATATTCATTGTATTTTCATTTTTAACCGACTTATCTTCATATAACCTGATTAATTCTGTAGAGTTGTTTGTTGATAAAGATACATATGTTTCATTTTGACTCAAAATATTAAAACCTAGGCTATTAAGGTAGAAATCTAAGCTTTTTTCGAGATTTTTAACAGATAAATCCACCCTTGAAACATGGATTGCATCATGATGATAATAGTAATTCATTTAAATTTCACCCCTTCGATGTTATTATACATAAAAAATGATAAAACACCTTGTAATATGCTTTTAATTTTGTGTTAAGAAAAATAAAAAATTAAGTAAAAAAAAGTTGCATTTTAGTTAAATGTTTGATAATATATATATCGGCCTTTAATTTAGGATATGCGATTAACCCTTTTATCTGCAAAATGCATAATCCAACAACTTATGGCGACTTATGCGCTCATAGCTCAATTGGATAGAGCGTTTGACTACGGATCAAAAGGTTTCGGGTTCGACTCCTGATGAGCGCGCCATTATATACGGGAAGTAGCTTAGCTTGGTAGAGCGCCTGGTTTGGGACCAGGAGGTCGCAGGTTCGAATCCTGTCTTCCCGACCACTCAAAAACAAAAGACTAAGGCAACTTAGTCTTTATCTTTTAAAAGGACCCTTAGCCAAGCGGTAAGGCACGGGACTGCAACTCCCTCACCGCCGGTTCAAATCCGGCAGGGTCCTCCAAACAAATCTTACTTTAGTAATGGCTTTATTAAGCCAACAAAGCGATTATAGCAATTTATAAGCCTTAGAAGAATTTGTGTTTCTAAGGCTTTTTTCATGCAAAAAGTATCAATGTTAATACGAGTACGAACCATACACTATTTTTAATCGTGATAGGAGTACGAACCGAAATAGATGGGTTTATTATCACATTTATAGATTTCAATTTTAATAGCAATCATTTTTTAATATCTGTATTTTTCTAAAAAAAATGAAAAAAAGACAATTAAAGTGATATAATTAACATGAATTGATAAAGGTGATGATCGTTTTGAAAATTGATGAAAAACAAATTTTTAATTTATGGAATACCAATGGTAGAAGAAGTGACGTTTTAAATGCGCTATCGATTTATTTATCCATATTAGAAGATTTAGGAAATGAAAACCCTGGAGATAAATGGAGTTCTTACCCTAAATCATTTATGCAATATGAATTCTATGTTCGAGCAATTGAAGCATCCCCAGAGGTTTTTTCCGAACATGAAAAATACGATGCTTTTAAAGAAAAAATTAAGCCGTTATGGGATTTATTTTTAAATAATGATCCTGCTTTTTTTGAAGATAAAAGATCGGATAAATTAATAAGGATATTAGATAAAGATATAGAACAAAGAGCTAGGCACTACACCTCAAATCTTGTTAGAATTGGATTTGCTACACAAGAAAGGGTAATCACACCATCAGGACAAGCATTTTTGAATAATATCGTTAATAGAGATAGAATTGAAAAAATATTGCCTATAAAAAACACGAACTTATTGCTTTTGAGACAATTGATGAAATTAAGAATATTTACTAAAGATGAAAATGGGATTTGCAAATACTATTCACCTTTCTATATGGCTTTATATTTATTATTAACGAACGAAACAATAGATAAATCGAGTTTTATTAATATTGTACAAGGTGCTTCGCCATATTTGAATGAAGATATTAAAAATAAATTATTAGATGATGATTTAGAATTTTCAACTAAAGAAAATTTAGCGACTTCATTAAACGTCAATATTGTTGATGCCTTTAAAAGTAAGGACATAATCTCTGAGACAGAATTTTCTAGATATATCAAAAACAGAAAAAGTGGGAAGACCGAGAAAATTTATTATGAATTTTATAAAACTTTATATCAATTTATTGATTCGCCTTCAACTGACACATATAAACAATTGAATTCTGTATATATGAATAACAGTGATAAAATTAAAAAAGCTTTTTGTAGAGGTAAATCAATTTTTGATTTTGGAACAAACGGTGTTTATAATTTGAATGAATTTAAGTTAAAAAATAAGGAGAATCCGTTTTTAATTACTGATAAATTCAATGAGTTTTTCTATGAAATGTATGAAAACTCCAAATACTTAGATCAAATAGCTGAATATTCTGATACTACTATTAGAATGTTTGGTGCTACAGGTGTAATAAAAACAAAAGCCCCATTATATGAATTATCATACAAACATATACTAAAAGATTTTTTTGAAATTAAAAGATTAAAAGAAATGATTTTTGGCGAGATTTCATCAGATGAATATATTGACTATGAGTTGAGTGAAAACTTCTTTTTTGGTAGCATAAAATCAATGACTCAAATATTCGAAGTAAGTGATGAAAAAACAACAAATATTATGAAGCATCTATTCTATAGTTATGGTGTTAAGGATTTAAACGATTTAGCTTTAGTTATAGATAGCGAAACTAGTAGAATGTTTGAAAAACACATTGAAGATAATTATCCTCTCGAAAGAGTTGTGAATCTATTAAAATTGTTTTCAGATAGAAGCCAGAATGATAGAATTATTAAAAGAGAAGTAAATGAAGCTGCAGATGTACCGACTATTTATGAGTATTTGATTGGCATTGCTTGGTATTATATATCTAATAAAAATTTCAACTTATATGATAGTTTTAATCTTACATTAAATGCCGATTTTGAACCGATGATGCATGCTGGTGGGGGAGTTGGAGATATCATTGTTGATTACGATGACAAGTCAGTTATGTTAGAAGTAACATTGATGAATAAAGCCGCTCAAAAAAGAGCGGAATGGGAACCAGTTCTTAGACATTCAATTAATAATAGGGTTGAAAAACTTCCAAGAAAATCATATACCTTTTTTATTGCTGATGAGTTAGACTTTAATACTATTAATATTTGGAGGGCTGTTGCAGCAGTTCCACTGCAAGCAACTATTAGCGACAGTATAGTTGATGGTGTAATAATAATGCCTTTTACCAATAATGAAATAATTTCTTTTTTGGAGAAAAATATAAACAGCAAATCAATCATTGAACAAACAGAATTATCATTTAGTAAAATAAATAAAATAACAAATGATGGATGGAGACAGGACATAATAGAAAAATTGTAAAACGATAAATAAAATTGTTGAAAAAAAGAAACTCATTTGCTATAATAGTTGCATAAGATGCCTAAAATGGAAATGAGATGAAAAAATGAAATCATTTAGTATACAAAATAGAAGATATCTTGGAAGCAAAGCGAAACTTATTCCATTTATACAAGAAGTGGTTTTCTCCAAGTGTAAAAATATAAATTCTTTTCTAGATTTGTTTGCTGGAACAGGGAATGTTGCGTGGAGTTTTAATGATATATATAGCACAATGATTGTAAACGACATACTTGAATCGAATTATTTGGCTTATATATCATTTTTTGATGCAACGCCAATTAATATAGAAAAAATAGGAAAAATTATTAGTGAATATAATAATACTGATGCAAAGGAAGATAATTACTTTTCACTGAATTTTTCTAATACATATTTTAGTTCTTATAATTGTAAAAAGATAGGTTACATTAGAGAAGATATTGAAATAAAATATAAAAATAAAGAGTTAAATTTTAGAGAAAGAGCTATTTTAATTACATCTTTAATATATGCAATGGACACCATAGCAAACACTGTAGGACATTATGATGCCTATAGATTAAATGGTGATTTAGATAAGGAATTAGTTTTAGGAATGCTAGATTTACCAGATATTAAAACTAATTTAAATAATAAAATTTTTAAAGAAGATGCAAACACTTTAGTTGATAAAATTTCTGCTGACATAGTTTATATTGATCCACCCTACAACTCTAGACAATATAGTGATGCATATCACTTACTAGAAAATGTGGCTAATTGGGAAAAGCCACAAGTTTTTGGTGTGGCAAAAAAAATGGACAGAAGCAAAATAAAGAGTAAATATTGTACCATTTCTGCTCCGAGACAGTTTAAAGATTTAATTAACAAAATAAATGCTAAATATATTTTGGTATCTTATAACAATACAGGAAATAGAGGCGCAAATAGATCACAAGCTAAAATATCAGATTTAGAAATTATGGAAATATTGTCTGAAAAGGGAAGAGTAGAGGTGTTTGAAACCAGCTATAATCAATTTACGACAGGGAAAACTGAATTAAGTGACCATAAAGAAAGATTATTCTTATGTTTTGTTGGAGAAAAATCTGATGAATATGAATCGATAGAAAAAATCGAAACTTTTGTCAAGTCCCCATTAAATTATACTGGTGGTAAATACAAATTGTTGCCACAACTTATAGAAAAGTTTCCCAAAAAAATTGGAACATTTATAGATTTATTTGGAGGAGGCTTCAATGTTGGTATAAACATCGAAGCTGACAAAATAATATATAATGATAAGCAAAAAGAAGTAACAAGAATCATAAAATTATTTTCTAAATTTACATATAATCAAATAATCAAACGAATTGAGAAAAATATATCTAAATATGAATTGTCAAATACGATAGAAAATGGGTATCACTATTATAATTGTAATAGCGATTCAGGAGTTGGCAGATATAACAAAAATAAATATCTCAAAATGCGAGAAGACTATAATCAAATTAAGACTTTTAATGAAGAAAAGGATTTTTTACTTCTTACTCTTATTACATTTTCTTTTAATAATCAAATAAGATTCAATGGTAATAATTACTATAATATGCCTGTTGGTAAACGGGATTTTAATAATTCTACTAGAAAAAATGTTAAAGAATTTGGAATTATGATGAAAAATAAAAATGTAGAAATAATAAATAAAGATTTTAGAGACATAGATATAGAAAAATATAACAATCCATTTGTATATTGTGATCCCCCATATATACTCGGTAATGCTTCATACAATGAAAATGAAGGCTGGACAGAAAAAGATGAAATAGACTTGTTAGATTATTTAAAATTACTCGACGATAAAGGTGTTTTCTTTGCATTGTCAAATGTGATTGAACATAAAGGTATGTCACATGAGAGATTGAAAAAATGGGCTGAAGATAATTATTTTAATATCATATATTTGAAATCTAATTACTCTAATTCAAATTATCAAAAAAAGGATAAAAATTCAGTAACAAGAGAAGTTTTAATTACAAATTATTGAGGTTAAATAATGAAAACAAAAACTTATTATCATGGGACAAAGGAAAATAATTTGAAAGAAATTATACAAGCTCGAAAGTTAATTCAAGGAAATAAAAACTATTCTCAAAGTGAGGATGGATATGTTTATCTATTTGACGAAGAATACTTTGGTTGGGCAATAGCTTACGCACATGACTGTGGACAGAAATCGTATAATTTTATTAAAATTCAGATATATGAAGATAGTGATTTAGACCAAAAAATAATTTTAGATAAAAAGGAAATAAAGACGTTTTTGGGCAAATATAACATGAAACAATATTTATATAAAGGTGATATAGAATTTTCCAATGAATCTATAAATAGTGTTGAATATATAATTTTAAAAGACAATAATGATTATGAACTTTTTTCTGAACTTGTAGGAGAAGGGAAATATAAAGAGGCTCAAGTATTCATTAATAAATTAAAATGGATAATAATATAATTAAATAGTTTTACAAAAAAACTCAAAATAATAAGTTTAATTTTCCTCTAAAATACCCCAAAAGTACTCCATTTTCCCTTTGGTGGACAAAAATCACCAGTTAAGGTAAAATACCCAATTGTCCGTTGGAATACCCCAAAAGTATATGAAAAAGCCCTATTTTCCTCTTGACGGCCAAATGTTAGCAGTTTCGCACAGTTAGGACATTAACCAGTGGTCCCTTTAAGGTAAAAGATGGCTCCAGAACGGCACTTTAAAGGCACTTTTAGATTAGTGTCTTTTTTTATATATCTTGTACATTTGTGATGTTTGCGTGAAACTTTATCTAATAACCAATAATTTAAGGTAATCAACCGTATAATTGTTCAAGAAAGCGAGGATTTACAATGAAAACAATAATTAGAAAAACATTTTTAGTAGCTTTATTAGTAACTTTAGTAGGATTTGGCTTGGTAATGACCACTGTCAATGCAAGTAGTATTTATGATTCGGAAGTAAGATCTTTTGAGTTGACGAGCGATGTTGAGTATTCTTTGGAAGAAATGCTCAATTATGCGATTCAAGATGAATATCTAGCTCAAGCCGAATATGAACTAATCATAGCAGAGTTTGGAGAGATTAGACCTTTTATAAATATTGTTGAGGCAGAACAAACTCATATTGATTTGTTAGTTCCATTATTTGCAGCATATAATATGGATTTACCAAGTAACAATGCTGATGAGATTGCAGTGTTGCCGGAATCAATTTCAAGTGCTTTGGCAACAGGCATTGAAGCAGAAGAAATGAATATAGCTATGTATAAACAATTCTTAAGTCAAGATAACCTTCCAGATGATGTAAGATCAGTTTTCGAAAATCTAATGAATGCATCTGAAAATCATTTAAGAGCATTTTCAAAAGATCGATATAATTATTTAGGAAATGACTTTGTTCAAGGAATTAAAAATATGTTTAGAAAAGGTGCCAATAATAATGGCAATAGATTGCAGAATAAAGGCAACAGTATAACTGGCAATAGAGACTTAAATGCTGGTTCATGTATTAATGATTAAGTAGTTTATATTAAAAAAAACAAATTAAAAATGGACACTGATATAGTATCCATTTTTTCTTTAGTAATTTTTTTTTAGTAAAAACGAAGTTATAAGGATTGATATAAGACTGATAACTATAATTGGGATAAATAAGAATTCCAAGCTTAAGTTGCTATCGATTATTCTACCTGAGAACAAAACACCAATTATCGCTCCCAATCCGTAACCTGTAAATACCAAACCATAATTTTTAGAAAAGTCATTATCATCAAACAATGAATGTGTTGCTGCTGGGGCGAGCGCTAGCCATCCGCCTAACATCATCCAAAGTGGTGCAAAACCTGTTATAAATGATGCGAATTGATTAAATGGTTGGAAAATAATTATTAATGAAGAGATAACTGTAATTAAATGAATTAGAACTATCGTTTTCTTGGTTCCTAAATGATCATTTAGATATCCAAAAATAGGTCTTCCTATTGCATTCATAACAGCGAAGAACGCAATGGTAAATGCGACTAGATGTATCTCAAGTTGATAATAATTTACTCCGATCACGCTAGAAGTTCCGATAACCATCAAACCTGTGGTTGTTCCGAGAATAAAGTTAAGATATAATAACCAAAAATTCTTTGTTTTGATGATGTGAGTGTTGTTCTTTTTTTCTATACTTACTATGATTTTTACCTTATTACTAGGAGGATTATGGAATATAATCGAAATTAAAGGTAATAAAACCATAAAGACTAGTCCGAATATTAAAAATGTATCTGAAAGACCAAATCTATCTAAAAAAAGTTGTGTAATAGGAGAGGTAAGTAGTGGACTCAGACCGAAACCTCCTAATACTAATCCCATTGCTAATCCCTTATGTTTATCAAACCATTTTGGAATCACCATAACTGGAATTCCATAAACAAGTCCTACTCCAATACCCATTATCACTCCATAAGTTAGTATCAGAACATATATACTTGAAGTGAAACTAGATAGTATCCAGCCTGTTGAAACAAGCAAACTGCCGATAACCATAACTTTAGATGGTTTGAAATCAGAGAAGTATCTACCTGAAACAAACATCGTAACTGCATAAAAAAAGAGGGACGTCAAATAAGGCAACCCGCTTAAGGTTGACCCAATTTGAAACTCTCTTTGTATTTCGACTCTTAATATACTATAAGAATAAACAGTGCCTAAACTTATGAATGCGATAAAACCTAAAACAACTTGAAACCAGCGGTTATTGTAAATTTTAGTCAAGAAATGAAGTGAATTTTTCATCAGATGACTCCTTAATAAATCAAACTTTTATGATATTATGATTAGCAGCTTTTATCAAGCGATTCATAATCGCTTCGCCTAAACCTTCATAACTGATTGCAGGAATATAGATATAATCAATTTCTAATTCATCCATGAGTCTCAATGATTTAAACAAATTTTCTCCAATAGTTTCAAGCTTATCCATTGAGCCTAATTGGATAACCGTTTCAAGCTTAAGATCTTTCTTGAACTCATCAGGGCATAAACAAGCTGTTTTTTTATTTGGATGTTTTAAACCTTGACTATTAATATAATTAATGACTTTCGCTCTTTCTCCTTCAACTAAAGTAACTACCCCTTTTGGGGCGTAATGCTTATACTTCATTCCAGGAGATTTAGGCGATTCATTCAATTCTCTATCACTTTGATTATCTATTTTGATGTTTAATACTGCTTCGATCATCGCTTGTGTAACTTTGCCAGGTCTTAAAATAGTAGGAACACTTACAGACATATCTAATACTGTTGACTCTAAACCGATTTCTACCCCACCACCATCAATGATAGTCGAAACCAAACCATCAAAATCATCTTTTACGTGAGCAAATAGAGTTGATGATGGTTTACCACTGATGTTCGCTGAAGGAGCACAAATAGGTACTTCACTTAAAGATATTATATCTCGAGCAACCAAATTAGAAGGAACTCTAATCCCTACAGTATTTAATCCTCCTGTTACAACACTAGAAAACAAACCATTGCTTTCAAATACTAATGTAAGAGGTCCTGGCCAAAAAGCATCCATTAGCTTTAAAGCATGAGAAGAAACATTCTTAACATACTTAAAGACATCATCTTTATTGCTTAAATGAACAATCAATGGATTATCTGATGGTCTTCCTTTGACAGTAAAAATCTTTTTTACAGCAGTTTCGGATAAAGCGTTAGCACCAATTCCATATACTGTTTCTGTAGGGAAAACCACTAACTCATCATTCTTTATTCTGTTTTTAATCATTCTTCTGATTTCTGGATCTTTTAAATCAGAAGCTTTTAATATATCTGTATTCATACTTGCAAATCCTTCGATAAAAACATTTTTTGATTTTATTTTTTATACTCATATATTATACAATATTAAAGCATTTTAAACAAAAGATTTTATATCGACGGTATAATTTTGATCAAGTCCTTTCTTCTAAAATTTTAAGTGATATAATTATGGGTAATAAAATCAATAAACTAAATGAATGTGATTAAATAAAAAAATGGAGATTTTGTCATGATAGAAATAATTGATAATAAGGGTAAATATTTATATCTTTTTGATGATTACCCTGTATTTGAACTTTACTTAGAACACGCGATTAATAATATGGATTATAAAATATAATATGTTGACAATCTTGAAAACCCACAAGCTGCTCTGTTATTTGCTGCACCTGCGTTTCTTTTAGTCGGCAATCCAAATATGATAAATAAAGATGATTTAAAAAGCATTCTTAAGAGCGGAAGTTGGATTATTTCACCATCCAATAGTTGGGACGTTTTTCTAGTAGAAACATTCGCAAAGGAGATTGACAGTTACCCAAGAGTTTTATTTGATGAATCCGAAATTGATCTATTAAAACTTGAAAGTTTAAGAAAACCACTCCCCGAAGAACTTAAAATTATTCTGGTAGAAAAAAACACTTAGAAAAAGGCATGTTGAAGCATGAAATAATGGATAAGTTTTTCGTTAATATAGATTTTTTAAACGCTGGTTTCGGATTGGTTCTAGAAAACGCTGAAGGTGTTGTACACGGGTTTGCTGTAACTAATTATCCTGTTACTACCAAAGATAAAATTGAAGTTACCTATAGAGTTGGATATGATACTTTTGATAAATATAGAAATAAAGGCATTGGAACAACTCTTGTTAGTCTCTATATCGAAGACTCAATTAAAAGAGGATTCAAACCTTTGTGGGACGCAGCTAATCAAACCTCAGCGCATATTGCTCTAAAGTTAGGTTATATCGAGAAGAAGCATTGGTTAATGCACCATATTAAATAAAGAAAAAAAAGATGCTGCCAGCATCTTTTTTTTATGTTTCGAATATGATTAATCGATTATATATTTCAACATTCAAAAAATCATAATTTTCTTTGATATACTGAAAGGTTTGTTTTGTATAAAAAAATACATGTGTTTCGTCATTTTTATAATACCATTTAGAAAAATCAGTAGTGCTTTTAAATGGATCTGTCATCAATATCAACTTTGAGTTAGGATTCAACAAACTTCTAAGCAACTTAAACTCTTTCTCTGGGTTATGAAAGTGCTCTATTACCTCGCAAGAAATAATGAAATCATACTTGCTATCAAGTAAACTTAAATCATTATGAAAGAAAGGGTCATATATTTTTATCTTATAGCCTTTGCTTTTTAAAATTTCAGATATAACCGGTCCATGGCCAGCTCCAAAGTCCAGTCCCAACGAATCTGTCGATATATTATCTGTAACAAAAGATGTTATTGGTTTAACAAAGTTTTGATAACCTAAATCGCTAATATCATTGTTGTGAAGTTCATAACGCTTCTTTTCATTTTCCAAGGATATATAAAAACTAGGGTCCATCTGAACTGAATTACAGTATGGACAAAATAAATAGTTTTTCTTTCTAGTTTTTGCATATTCTATTGTTTCATTATTGCATAATGAGCACAGGTGTTTTTTCATAAGTTCTTCCTTTGTTCAAATTGATGTAATATTTATTATAACATTTATTTAAGTATTATTGTTTGATATAATTAACTAGGACTTTAAATTACGTTGTTTTGGAGGATTTTACTTTGAAGATAAGAAAAAAAGATGTTAAAGAGCTTTATCAATCAATCAAAGCCAAGATTAAATCACTTGATTTTGATAAGATTTATAAAGGATTCAAGCCTTTTGATTTTGCACTTTATACTGACGATTTTGTGGTATTGAAAGATCAGATTATTAAGTATGATAATCGCTTTATTGGGAACACTGCAATTATGTATGAGGGAGATTATCTGGCGATTTGGAAGATAGAATCAATATTTGTTCACTTTAATATAATTACTAGCAAAATAGTCCATGAAATGTTTCATGCTTATCAATATAAATGTGGAGAAAAGAGATTCCCAAATGAGTCTTTTGGCTTAGGATATAAGTATGAAAAATATAATATAGCAACTAAATATGATGAAACAAAGTTTCTGTTGCAATCTATTGAGGAAGAAGATATGACAAGTTTGCTTAAATTCATAACTTTGAGAGAAAAAAGAAGAAGCGAATATGAGTTTGATTTGTTATACGAAGAAGGAATTGAAACAGTTGAGGGAACTGCTAAATATGTTGAGTTGCAAGTGTTAAGTCAATTAAGCTTAAATGATTATCAAAAAGTATATGATGAAATTAAAAACAATATTAAAAATATCAAAAATTATATACCAATCAGATGGGTTTCGTATGATATTGGATGTTTGATATTGATGGCGAAGGATAGATTTAATATCGAATTTAAAGCGGAAATCGGGACTGAAACAAACAATATCTACAACTTAATATTTTCTGATTATCAAGCGATTGATTTTTATCATGAAAACACTATTCTTGACTTGAGTTTCCTGGACCAATATTATCAAACAATAGTAGAAAGTATTAACAAGGTCTTGATATCTAATCCAAAAATCCATCAATGTGATCAAGTTATTGGTTTCGATCCTTTAAATAGTTTCAGAATCGACAAATATATTTACTATCGTCATTTTGTTATGATTAAGCAACAAGGGAAGGACGTCTTTATTCATAACGAATCTGTTGGCGAAGTAAATGAATTAAATCAAGTATTTGCAGTTTATGAAAGAGTTGCATAATACATTTTCATAATTATAAAGGAGTTGAAAATTCAACTCCTTTATTTTTTCATCTATAAATTAAAATGCCAATTACTAAAGCTACTACACCGAAACCGAGTATCAGTAAGATTGTTCCTAGTTTTCCAAGATATTTTTCAAATATTTGTATTTTCTTGGAGTTCATGATGAATGGTGGTCTTAGTCCAGCGGTTAGGATGCAGATGGCTCCGTAAACAATTAAGATAATACTTAAAACTCTCATAAAATCCTCCTTATAAATTACTTCTTTTTGAATATATTTTCATAAATAATAATGTAAACAATAAATTGTATACTACTCCAAGCATAAAGTAAACAATTAAAGAAAAGTTAGCTTCCACAGCTGTTATTAGTTCCATTTGAATCATTCTTGCAGACCAGAAACCTGGAGCAAATACTAGAAAAACTTCTTGCCATGATTGTACAAAAAAGGCAATTACTGGAAAAGCTAGTATAAGTGCGCTCATCTTCATAATAACAAAACCTTCTGCTTTATTATCAGAAAAAGAGTTAACTATTAGAGCTACTCCTGGTGCTTGTAAAGCCCCAACAACAGAAATCATTAGAACAACCCAAAAAGATGAATTTGGCAAAAAGTTAGTTGAATAGATTAGAATAATTGTCGCAATGAATCCAAAAAGAAATGATATAAACAGCTTCACTGCAACATATA
>Ga0265295_1001625_pt1 | contig 38824 bp, 35 predicted proteins | sample Munlansysbiofilm_FD_192503 | JGI IMG/M metagenome (GOLD analysis project Ga0265295, IMG submission 192503) | Leachate microbial communities from a municipal landfill in Southern Ontario, Canada - Methane capture system biofilm | ecosystem: Engineered > Solid waste > Landfill > Unclassified ... | reverse complement strand
TCTTCACTCCAAACGTTGGCCATAATTTGTCTTTGATATCTAGCAATCATGTCTTACCTCATATAATTCTAATAGATTGTGTAATAATGCATTAATGGTCATTGGACCGACACCACCTGGGACTGGCGTGAAGTAGCTAGCAATGCTTGAGACTTCGCTTGATACGTCACCATATAGCTTACCACCCATTCGGTTGATGCCAACGTCAATCACGATTGCCCCTGGTTTAACCATGTCTTTGGTGATCATATCTTTTTTACCCACCGCAACCACAAGTAGATCCGCAGACTTTGTAAAGGTACTTAGATGTCTGGTTTGCCTGTGACATAAAGTAACTGTCGCATCTGCGTCATTTAACAGTTTTGCGATCGGAAGTCCAACGAGGTTAGATCTACCGACAACCACCGCGTGCATCCCGCAGACGTTGATGTTGTATTTTTCAAGCAACATCATAATTCCTTTTGGTGTGGCCGGTGCAACCCCACCCGTTTTTGTAAATACTTTACCCGCATTAAGAATCGTAAGTCCATCCACGTCTTTTAAAGGATCTACGGTGTTTACAACCAAAGATTCATTGATGTGTTTGGGCAGTGGTAATTGAACCAAAATCCCATCGATTTCATCGTTACGATTAAGTGACTCAATTAGACTAATTAGGTCTTCTTCTTTCGTATCTTCTTCTAGATACCGAATATCAGCGGTCATACCCACACGAAGGCACGCCTTTTTCTTACTTGATACATAGGTTTTTGAGGCTTCGTTATTGCCCACTAGTATGACCGTTAAATGTGGTGTTCTACCACTTCTTTCTTTGATTTGATCTATTTTAAGACGCAAACTATCTTCGTATTCTTTTGCGCTATTTTTTCCATCTAATAACATGCTTAGCCTCCTTAAATCTTGCCGCTGATGTTCCCAAAATCATCCATAAACATCTTCTTCGCGTTTGGTTCTTCTGGTAAGCCTGGCATCGTAATGATCCCTTTGGTTAATAAAACGACAAACCCTGCACCCCTAGAGACTCTAACGTCCTCAATCATTAACTCAAACTCATGAACTAGGCCTCTTCTTTTTGGATCATTTGAAAATGACAATGGGGTTTTAGCTACGACCACATCAAAATCTTTATAGGTTCCGTTAAGTTCGCTTAGTTTTCTTTGTGCTTTTTTACTGTATACGACATCATTTGCCCCATACATACGAGAAGCAATCTTTTTCGCTTTTTGAAATAGGTCATCTTTTTTCTCGTACGTGTGATTGATCTGACTTGTTTGTTTTGAAAGCTCAACCACGGTGTTTGCCAGTTGTTCTGCACCAATTGAACCATCCTTAAAACTTGTCACACGAACCACCGGATAACCGAGTTCTTTTAGGTGATTCATCATAAAGTCAATTTCTTCTTTTGTGTCGTTATAAAACTCATTTAGGGCTACCACCAAAGGTAGTTCATAACAACTTAAGTGGGCCAGATGTGCCTCTAAGTTTGACACCCCTAATCGTAACTGATTCATAGGGTCTGTTTCTTTTAAGCTACCATGGTACTTTAATGCTCTAATGGTTGAAACAACCACAATCACATCGGGTGTTTTATCAATCAATTTGGTTTTGATATCTAAGAATTTTTGAGCCCCTAAATCCGCACCAAATCCTGCTTCGGTCACCACGTAATCTGAAAGTTTTAGTGCCTTTTTTGTCGCAAACACGCTATTACATCCATGTGCGATATTCGCAAAAGGCCCCCCATGAATTAAGACCGGGTTATTTTCTAAGGTTTGGACTAAGTTTGGATCGATGGCTTCTTTTAAAATAATCAGTAAGCTATCTGTGATTCCAAGTGATTTTAGGTATACCTCGCTACCAGATAGGTCATAGCCAATTAAGATCTCATCCAGTCTTCTTCTTAAATCCTTGATTGAATTTGCCAAGCTAAAAATCGCCATGATTTCAGAGGCAGCCGTAATTAAAAAACTGTCTTTTCGATAGATGGTTTCAATACTTCTTAAGGCACGATCATTCATGTCCATAGCTCTTGGCCATGTAATACGGGTTTTATCAAGGTTTAAGGGGTTATTAAAATGAAAGTGATTATCGATGGCCGCACTAATAAAATTATGTGCCGCTGTAATCGCGTGCAAGTCCCCGGTGAAATGTAGGTTGATCTTTTCTTTTGGAACGACTTGCGCATAGCCACCACCGGTTGCGCCGCCTTTCATACCTAAGACCGGTCCAAGTGAGGGCTCTCTTAAAGCAGCCATCGCTTTTTTACCAATCCGGTTTAAGCCATCGTTTAAGGCAATTGACATGGTGGTCTTTCCCTCTCCAAAGGGGGTTGGTGTGATGGCCGTTACTAAAATTAATTTAGCATCGGTTTGTTTTTCTTCTTCGGGCGTTAATTTATGATCAATCTTAGCGATTGATTTCCCATAGTAAGATACATGTTCTTCGTTAATCCCGAGTTTACCAATAATCTCTTTAATTGGAACTAATTTGGCTTCATTTGAAATCGTTACGTCATCTTTCATCAAAATACCTTCTTTCTTAGGTGTTTTATCTATACTCTATTTTATCATAGACACTGCCCTCTTAGAAAAAAAAGCGGTTATTCGCCTTATTCTTTTGAACTCATTTTAGCTTTTTTATTTTGTCTTTCATCACCTGTTTTTTTATTAAACACATAACTACTGAAAAAAACGATCGATACGATGGCCATTGAAGGTATCACAAAGTAGGTTATCCGGTTCATAAAAGAAATCTCAATGACCTGATTAATGTAGGTAAATAAGATTAACCCTAATAACCCAATGACGATGCCAAACGTTTCCATCACTTTCCAAAATATTGACTTTGTATTCAAAATTTGGATTGTTTTTTTATCTTGTTTAATCTCATCAATTGTTTTCGAATCGCTATGTACAATCGGGTGCCACTGTACGTTTTTAAATAAACTAACCACCATTAAGTAAATACTAATCAATTGAAACCAAGGGGACACGATTAAGAAAAATACCGTTTTGTAAAACGGGCAACTAATGTTTTTTTTCTCTCTGATTACCGCGAGTGTATTATAAAATAAATTCGAAACGTATTTTGCCAAATAGTATAACAGCACCGCGATAAAAAATCCACCAATGTTTAATGACCCACCCAAAAGGAGTGCAGTGATGACACCACCAACCATCAAACAAATTTGAAATCCAAGTTCGACTAAACTGTAAGGAAATAAATAAAAGAATAGATCATAGTTGGTAAATCCATTCGATTTGAATATCCCTTTGATTGTATTACGCCAGGTCTTCTTAAAGACATTTAATCGGCCTTTTGTCCATCTTAACCGTTGGGTCAATGCTACTTTTAATGAGGTGGGTTGTTCATCGTAATGGATTGCACTTTCACAATAAGCAATCTTCATGCCATTTGCCGAAGCGACCATTGTCATTTCAGTGTCTTCCGTAAGCTCGTGAAAGTGAAACCCTTCAGAAATGACTGAGGTTGGCATAAGAAAACCCGTTCCACTTAAATGTGTACCAATACCTAAGATACTTCTTGGTCTGTGATACGCCATTGACCGACGATAAAAGTGAATCCCATACGAAGCAGATATCCAGTTTGTATCAAAGTTTTTAGTATTTCTATAACTCGTTACAATGCTGTTTGTCTGTACAAATGCCTTATTCATTTCCTCGATAAAATCGAGCTCTAATACATTATCAGCATCAAAGACAAAAAATCCATCAAATGCATTGATGTCATAATCTTTTTTTATTCTATTGACCAGATAATCAAGGGCGTACCCCTTACGCTTTTTCTGATCATCAAATCGTTCATAACAGATCGCCCCATGCGTTTTTGCAACAATGGCTGTTTGGTCAGTACAGTTATCTGCAACCACAAAAATCGTAATCTTAGATTGATCGTAATTTTGAAGTTTGATGCTGTCAATCAAATTACCAATGACTTTTTCTTCGTTTCTAGCCGGAATTAACACCGCATATTCTCTTTTAATTGTCGTTGTGGGGTAGGTTCTTGATTTCATAAAAAACCCAATCCATTTGTATATTTCACGGTAAAACGTTAGTACACCAAAAATCGATCCAACGATGATTAGTGACTCTTTGATTATATCCATTATTTCGCCTACCTTACACGTATCATATCCATTGTTTCAAATTAACTCACTCTTGTCAATCTATTTTAGAAGAAACGTAAATTATGAAAAAAACACCAAAACTGGTGTTTATCCTTTTTTGATGTGATCCCTATAAACTGAGTGTGGGTTTGTTTCAGCAACCAAATAGGTAAAGAAGAAAATAATACCCATTAAAGGAATAAGTAATATAAGGTAGTCTTTTGCGTTTCGGTTAGAATCGTGTAGACGTCTGGTGGTTGCGTTAATGATTGGAATGATTGAAAGATAAAACACAGGCAGTAAAACGTTTAGATAAATTGCACATAACGTAAAGATTACTGCTAAATAAAAGAGTCCCATAAAATACTCAAACCTTGAACTTACGCCTTTATAGGTAAGTCCTTTTTGAAATAAGAATGGTAGGGCATAAACGTATAAATTTTTATCATTTTGATATGCACTACGATCTATTAGTTTTGCTTCGTATTCAAATGTACGCTTTAATTTTTCTTTACAATAGGGACAAACCGCATCGGTCGGTTTGACTTCATTCCAACAATTTGGACATTTTTTCATTTTATCACCAGCATTAATTATAGTAGAAAACGAGTAAAAAGACAACCTCGAATGGGTTGTCTATCTGGTTTTACTTGATGTTTTTTTCAAAATGCCACGCGTCTCTTACCATTTCTTTAATGCCTAGTTTGGCTTCCCAACCTAAGACTTCCTTGGCTTTTTTAACGTCGGCGTATGAAGTTGCGATATCCCCTGCACGGCGATCAACGATTTGATAATTCAATTTAATGTTGTTTTCGCTTTCAAAGGCTTTGATAATTTCTAGTACCGATGTCCCTTTTCCAGTCCCTAAGTTAAAGACATTGGCACCGTTTAGGTCTGCTTCGACTGCCGCAACGTGACCTTTAGCTAAATCCACGACGTGAATGTAATCTCTAACACCAGTGCCATCGATGGTGTCGTAGTCGTTACCATACACACTCAGTTTTTCTCTAATACCTTTGGCAACTTGCGTGACGTATGGCATTAAGTTATTTGGTACACCATTAGGCAGTTCACCAAGTAGGCCGGATTCGTGTGCCCCAATTGGATTAAAATATCTAAGTAAGACAGGATTAAATCCTTTATTGGCAAACGCAGTATCCATTAAGATGCGTTCACTCATCGCTTTGGTTTCCCCATAAGGATTGGTTGTTCTTAAGAGTGGTGAGGTTTCACTAAATGGTGCTACCCCATCGCCATAGACCGTTGCAGACGAACTAAAAATGAATTTAGCCACGTGGTGTTTTATACATAACTTTGCCAAAATCATCGTAGATACGACGTTATTATAATAGTATTCTAATGGTTTATAAACTGATTCACCTACAGCTTTAAACCCTGCAAAATGGATCAAAGCGTCAAATGATTCTTGGATGAAAAGAGCTTCCATTCGTTTTTCATCGGTTACATTCATTTCATAAAAAGGTAAGCGTTTATTTGTGATTGACTCAAGTTTATCAAGTGTCTCTAATTGAGCGTTAGATAAATCATCAACAATCACAACATCATGGCCTTTTTTAACTAATTCAACAATTGTGTGTGAGCCAATATACCCTAGCCCACCGGTTACTAATATTTTCAAACTAATCACCTCTATTATTATTCTATCATAGAACAATCCTAAATTCCCTCAAATATCATCTAATTTTAATATAAAATCCGGTTTCACGCTTCACAATTATTTCAGTTTGTTCGTTAGGCAAACAAAAAAACGGATTTCTCCGTTTTCTCGTTTTTTTAAGTAAGTAGTCCCCAATTACCACTAGGCTTGTGATTTATAAGAAGAACAACATTGAAAGTACAAACATGAATACCACACCAGCAACCATCGGAACCGCCGTACGTTTGACGATGTTAAATGGTGTTTGTTTGGTTGTTCCTGAAACGATAACAACCACGGCCGATACTGGTGATACGGCTCTTAGTAAGTTTCCTGCAAGTCCCATAGGAACTGTAACTGCATAAGCACTAATGCCCGCAGCAAGTGCTAGTGGTGCCATTAATGGAACCATTGCATAGAATAATGCGGTACCTGAACCTGATAAGATGACAATCACAGCCGATAAGAGCACGAGGATTAGTGGTAAGGTAAACCCTGGTACGTTTGCAGTCGTCATCACGTCTTGTAAGTGCGTGATAATACCAATCGATTTAAGACCTTGAACAAACACGCCAGCAGCAACCAATAGTGCCACGATGCCCATTGCATTACCCATACCTTTAAAGAATGATTCTGTGTCTTCTAAGACCGCTTTTGAATTACGTTTTCTAATCAATTCACAAACAATCGCTATGACAAATGAAATTAATGAAACCAGTTCAACTGACATGCCAATATCGGTGCCTTTTGCTAGTAGATTAAAGACATAGACAAGTAATAAAATCACGATTGGTAAGAGTGGTAATAGTGTATAAACCGTCTTATACAAGAATCCACCATTGATTGTCTTTAACGCTTCGATTTCTAAATCTTCTTGTCTAACAATCCCTTTTTTAAGATCTTTCTTATCTAGATACATTTGCCAGAAATAATGGACAAATGCCATAAAGAATAAGGTTGGTACAGATACAATCGCATGGTATCTAAACACATAAGTTGATACATCCATACCTAAGGCTTGAGCGATGGCAACGTTATCCCCACCAAGTGGTGTTGGCATAACGGTTGCCGTGGTTGCGATAACCGCAGCGGCTGTTAGTGTGCTCATCCCTGATTTTCTTAAAACAGGGTATAAGGTCGCTAATAGAATGATAGCTAAATTTGATGCACTTGGAATGACTAAAGATAAGACGTTTCCAAGTAAGAACACAATTGGCACTAACACATAAGCTGAACGAATGCCTCTAAGTGGCTTAGTTAAAGTATTAACCGTAACATCGTTTGCCCCAATCTTACTCATGTAAGCCGTATAACCACCTAAGATTAGGATGATTAGCCCGGCTTTTGGCAGGGTGGCTTTAAATTGATCAATGATCGCATTAAATGGTGCCATGAAATCATTAAATTCTTTGGTTGGCAGTTTGCCCATTGCCATTGCAATCACAATTAATGCCATCCCGACACCAAGCAAAGTAATCTTGATGTCTAATTTCTTTAATAACATAAATACAACCGCAGCAATCGCTAGTACCGATGCCACATACATTAAAACTAGTTCCATAATGTCTCCCCCCGACTAGACGCACTTAGCTAGTGCTTGTTTTAACCATACACTAAATTCTTCTTGTTTGATATCTAGGCAAACCGTGACGTTCGGTTCTTTCTTTAGATACCCTTTTAAATCGACTAAGGTTGCTCCTTTGGTATAGGTGCCCTCTGTTTCAATTGAAACGTGCGTGTAAACCGTTTCAAATAAATCTTTATTTAATAAATAGGCAATTGCCGTTGAATCATACATTTTTAACCCTGTTTTCAAACTACCCCCACGATATTTTTGAAACAGGGCGTAAATCATCTCACCTGTTTTGTTTTGTGCCTTGATTTCTAAGGAATCCTCGTGATAAACGAGCGCTTTTAATCCCACATCAAGGCCAGCCATTGTGATTTTTAAGCCCGATTCAAACACAATCTTGGCAGCTTCTGGATCAAATCCTATGTTAAATTCAGATAATACCCCATAATTACCCCTACCGGCAGAACCACCCATCAATATGATTTCTTCAATCTTCTCTTTTACTTCAGGGTAGGTACTTAACAACAACGCAATATTGGTTAACGGTCCTATTGGAACCAATGTGATTTTTTCTTTTGACTCTAATAGTTCATTTCTAAGTGCAACTACGGCGTGTTCTTCGATTAAGTTTTCATAGGTCACGGCAGGAAATTCATAGCCATCCATTCCACTTGACCCGTGGACACTCGAGGCGTCTTCTCTGATTTGTATCAGCGGTTTTTGAGCCCCTTTGGCAACTCTTACGGATTTGCCCCAAAACTTGAGTAATCTCAGTAGATTGTCTGTGACTTTGTCTACACTGACGTTACCAGAGACGGTTGTTAACAAACGGACGTCTAAGGTCTCATCAAACAACGCGATTGCAATTGCAACTGCGTCATCAATGCCTGGATCGGTATCGATGATAATTGGTCTTTTTTTCATTTTCTCTCCTCCATAAATTTCATGATTTGTTGATGATTACCAATGGCTTCATAAACCCCTTCTTTTTGTGTGGCGTAAGCCCCACAAGCAGAAGCTATCTCTAAGGTCTCTTTCATTGTTAGCTCATTTAATAGACCATAAGCGATGCCTCCTACATAAGAATCACCTGCACCAGTCGTATCGACTGGTTTGATAAAGAATGCTTTTTGTTCAATGATCTGATCGCTTGATACATAGATGGATCCTTTTGATCCCAAGGTTACAATCAGTTTTTTGACACCTTTTTTAATGAAATAGTCTTTGGCGACTAACACATCCTCTAACGAATTCGGGTAAATCCCAGATAGTATTTCGCATTCGGTTTGATTGACGATTAAGTAATCCACACACGCGTAAATTTCACTACCTATTTTAGTCGCGGGTGCTGGATTTAATACCGTTGTCATACCAAGAGATTTGGCTTTTTTCAACCCATGATAAACAATCTCGTAAGGTATTTCAAATTGCGTTACTAACAAGTCACCTTTGGTGCCATTTAGTGCATCCATCGCTCTTTTTTCATCCATCTCATGGTTTGCCCCTGGGTATAGGATGATTCTGTTTTCCGCCTCATGTCTTGTGATAAAGGCCATGCCGGTATCCGAGTTTGATAACTCTATTTTGGTTGTGTTAATTAGACTGTCGTTTAGTTTAGTTAATGCTTCTTTACCAAAAGGATCATTACCAACACTCGCAATTAAGGTCGTATCACAACCAAGTCTTCTGGCTGATATGGCTTGGTTTGCGCCCTTGCCACCTAAGTTTCTAAGAAACTGTTTACCTTTGAGTGTTTCACCAGGTTTTGGTAGATAGTCAACTTCAACGACTAGGTCAATATTGATGCTACCTAGTACGTAGACTTTATTTTTTCTTTTCATAGTATAATACCATTCCACTTCCTAAATTCTCTGTTGGTCGTTTGATAAAACCATATTTTTCATAGAACGCTTCTTTGCCTGGCGTAGACATTAAGCCTACATAGGCCCCTTCACAAGCGTGTTCTTCAATGTATTCAAATAAGGCAAGCATGAGTTGGTGACCAACCCCGTTACTTTGGTATTCTGGTATAATCACTACGTCTTTGATAAAGAACGTTACTCGATCATCACCAACCAAACGAGCAATACCTACTGGTCGATCTTCTTTATAAGCAACCACTGAAAAAAGTGTATGCTTTAGTGCGACTTCAACGTCCTCGTCTTTGTATTCTTTAAACGAAACAGTTTTTCTGATGTCTTGATAAAGTTGTACGGTTAAGGCGTTCTTCTTGATTGTTGTCGTCATATTCTCACCTGGTAAAACGTTTTACCTAACTACGACATTATCTTATCACAGGATGTAAACGCTGTCAACACATATTATAATAAAAAAAAGAAGGCATGGTTTTACCTTCTCTTGTTTATCGCTTAAAGACGGGCTCTAAGACAATTTTAATTTTTGTTTGTTTTTGCTTGATTAATTGCATCAAGAGTTTGACTGCACTACTTCCGAGATCCGAAATGTTCTGTTCGACCGATGGTAAATCAATGCCAAGCATTGAAGAAAATGCCAGATTGTCATAGCCCACGATCTTAATGTCTTTTGGTACATCGATCCCCAACTCTTTTAAGCGTTTGATCAACCCATACGCCATCAAATCATTGGATGCGAAGATTGCATCGACGTTTTTGTCTTTGTAGAAATTACCTGCTTCATACCCACTTTGGTAACGAAAATCTCCTTCGTAGACCAGAGAATCATCAAATGGAATCTTAAAGGTTTCTAATGCCTTTAAATAACCTTTGTATCGAAACTGCCCATTCATTGAACTAGGTGCGCTCAAACAGCCGATTCTTTGATAGCCTTCATTAATTAAATACTCGGTGGCGAAATACCCACCCAATTGGTTATCAAAATAGACTTGTGGGTCATTTTCGTTTAAGAATGTTCTATCGACAAACACGTAAGGAATGGTTAGTCTTGATAAAAGTTTACGATATTCTCTTTCATGTGCTTCTGATTCATTCGAAATGGTTAAAAGTAACCCGTCGACCCCACGACTCTCTAAATTCTTAATAAGTTCTAAATCATTTTTATACGAATCATCGCTATTAACCAAAATCAAAGAGTAGCCATTTTTTCTTAATTCGTCTTCTACTTTTTTAGCAAGTGCACTAAAAAACAAGTTCTCAATATCGGGAATCAAAAGACCAATCGTTTTTGATTTTTTGGTTACTAGATTTCTTGCTGTTAGGTTCGGTTCGTAATTATATTCTTTGGCTAAACGTTTAATTTCTTCTTTTTTTAATTCTGAAATTCGTGAAGGCTTATCATTTAATACCAGTGATACGGTAGTCACAGACACACTCGCAAGCCTTGCTAATTCTTTAATAGTCATTTTCATAGCGAACACCTCTTTTCTATTGTAGCATACTATTACATACAAAAAAGTGTTATTATTATGAGAAAAATACCACGAACGTTACGTTCGTGGCTGTAATCTAGACTTCTTGTGTCAATAATTGTGCGCTATAGTAATCTTCTTCATCGTGTAGTCTTCTTGTCAGTTTAGTAAATAAATAGAATCCAATCGCAAAGGTCAAGAGGTCTGCCAGTAGTTGTGTCCAAATGATCCCATAAAGACCAAACCAATAATCCATTAAGTATAACAGCGGAATATTGATTAAACCTTGTCTTGAAATTGAAAGGAGTAAGGATTGTCTACCTTTACCCATTGCTTGAAATGCGGTATTAATAACAAAGTTTACCCCCATGACTGGCATGGCTAAAACAGCAATTCTTAAGAAACGTTCACCTAAGTGCACCGTGGTTGAATCTTTAATAAAGATACGTACCAATAATGGTGCCTCAACAACAAAGAGGACCACACAAAGCATTGAAAAAATCATCACAAGCTTCATGCCATATTTTGAAATATCCCTCATACGTTTGTAGTTCTTAGCCGCATAATTATACGCAATCAAAGGCAAGATCCCTTGAGAGATACCTAAGGTTACGTGAAGTGGAATCATATCAATCTTTTTAACAATCCCCATTGCCGCTAGCTCATAATCGCCATAAGCGGAGGTTAAATTATTAATGATTGTCGTTGCGAAAACGTTAAATAATGAGGCAGAAGCCGCAGGAAGACCGATTGCTAAAATCGGAATCCAGATGTATTTTCTAAAACTAATCAATCGAAAATCAAAGCTCATGTGGGTTTGATCACCTAGTTTAATAATGAGTATGACATAATAGATCATCGCAAGCGTATTAGCAATCATAGTTGCTAATGCAGCGCCTTCAACACCCATATCAAAACCGAAGATAAAGATTGGGTCCAGGATGACGTTTAATACTCCACCAATCGCAATCCCAACGGAGGCTTGTTTAGAGAATCCTTCGCTTCTTAATAAGTGTCCAAACACCATACCTAAGGTCGAAGGCACTGCCCCAATGACGACAGTCCAAAATAAGTAATCTCTAGTATGACCAATGGTATTAACTGATGTACCAAGTAGTCCTAAGAGTTGATCAAAATACACAAAAACAAAGATACTATAAACAAGAGACATCAAGAATGCCCCAAATAAACTTGAGATAGTTACTTTTTTAATGTTGTCGTAGTCTTTCTTCCCTAATAATCTTGAGACTAATGAGCCCCCACCAATACCAAATAGGTTGGCAAAAACGATTAAAACAAAGAATATGGGAAATGCCACGTTGACTGCCGCTACTTGATAGGGATCATTGACTTGTCCAATGAAGTAGGTGTCTGTTAAATTGTAAATCATTGAGACTAATTGAGATAAGATGGTAGGCAGCGCGAGTGTAAATACTGCCTTCTTTATACTCATTTTCTCAAATATTTCGGATCTGTTTTTCATAATTATTTCTTCTTTCTAATCGTGCTTTTACTTAGCTCATTATATTGTAACTAAAAAGCCTTAGGATTTCAAACAAAAGTTACCATAAAAGAAAAACAATCCTATCCAAAGGGATAGAATCGCTTTACTTAAATTCACTTCTTGTATACATAACAGGTCTTTAGAATATCGTGTGCTTTCATAATTAAATCCTTGCAAGGTTCTTCTAATTCTTTAAGCGGATAGTCAAAATGATTGATTTCCCACTTGACGATGCCTTTTTTGTGATAAGGCAGGATATCGATTCGTTTGACGTTTGTTAGTGTATCTAAGAAACTCCTTAATCTAGTAAGTTGGTCGTCGGTACCTGTAATGCCAGGGAGTAAGACGTGTCTGATATAGACGTCTTTATCAATGTCACTTAGGTATTTAGCAAACGCTAGTATGTGTTTGTTCGTTGTCCCAACAAGGACTTTATGTCCTTCATCATCAATGTGCTTGATGTCTAATAAAACTAAATCCGTTACCTTCATCAATGATGCAAACTTCTCTGTATTGTGTGGGGTAAAGGTCGCACCGGATGTGTCGATGCATGTATGTATATTGTGCGCTTTAAATAATGTAAAGAGCTCAATTAAAAAGTCGATTTGTAAGAGTGGTTCACCGCCTGAAACAGTGATTCCCCCATTCTTATAAAATGTTTTGTATTTCTGATAATCCGCAAGTATTTCCTCAGGTGTTTGAAGTTTGTTTTCTTGCGTATCCCAAGTGTCTCTGTTGTGGCAGAATTGACACCTTAAAGGACATCCTTGTAGAAACAGGATATAACGAATCCCTGGCCCATCAAATGCGCCCATGGTTTCTACTGAATGTGTGTTGCCTTTAGAATGTTTCATGGAACGTACGTGCAATAACGTCACGCTTTTGTTCGTTAGTTAGTAAGGCAAAGTTGACGGCATACCCACTCACACGAATGGTAAGGTTTGGGTATAGGTGTGGGTTATTCATTGCCTCAATCAGTTTTTCTCTAACTAAGACGTTGACGTTTAAGTGGTAACCACCACCTGTAAAATAACCATCTAAGATATTGACTAAGTTTTCTACCTTAATGTCACTTGCCATGACGTTTTCAAACATCATTGTTTCTTCTTTTCCAAGTGCTTGAGGCACAATGGTAAAGGTATTTGAAATACCATCGGCACAAGACTCACATGGAATTTTAGCCACACTCATCAAGGATTTTAGTGCCCCTGAATTGTCTCTACCGTGCATTGGGTTTGCCCCAGGTGCAAACGGTGCGCCTTTTCTTCTTCCATCTGGCGTGTTACCTGTTTTTTTACCGTATACCACGTTTGAAGTAATGGTTAAGACTGACATCGTTGGAATTGAATCGCGGTAAGTCTCGTGTTTACGAATCATGTTCATGAATTTAGTAACAAGATCCACTGCGATTTGGTCCACACGGTCGTCATTATTCCCGTAACAAGGGAATTCACCTTCGGTTTTAAAATCAACGACTAAGCCGGATTCTTCATCATAGATTGGTGTGACTGTGGCGTATTTGATTGCTGATAAGCTATCTGCAACTACTGATAAGCCTGCAACACCGGTTGCGAAAAATCTAGTTACATCTCTATCGTGTAAAGCCATTTCGAATGACTCGTAAGCGTATTTGTCATGCATGTAGTGAATGATATTTAATGCGCCAACGTATAGTTCTGCTAACCACTCTAACGTTTTTTCATAATTAACCATAACTTCATCGTAGTTTAAGACGCCTGGTTTGATGATTTCACCTTTTGGTGCAACTTGTTTGCCGCTCATTTCATCTCTACCACCGTTTAAGGAGTAAAGTAGTGCTTTAGCGAGGTTTGCACGTGCACCAAAGAATTGCATTTCTTTACCAACTGCCATTGGTGAAACACAGCATGCGATGGCATAGTCATCACCATGTTCAGGTCTCATTAATTCATCGTTTTCGTATTGAATCGATGATGTATCAATCGATACTTTAGCAGCGAAGTTTTTAAAGTTTTGTGGCAATGATTCACTCCATAATACGGTAAGGTTCGGTTCAGCCGATGTCCCTAAGTTATACAGTGTTTGAAGGTATCTAAAGCTTGTACGAGTAACAAAGCTTCTTCCATCTAAGTTCATCCCAGCAATTGACTCAGTGACCCAAGTCGGATCGCCTGTGAATAGTTCATTGTATTCAGGTGTTCTAGCAAAACGAACCATACGCAATTTCATGATGAAATGATCGATGATTTCTTGAGCGTCTGTTTCATTAATAATGCCAGCTTTTAAATCTCTTTCTATGTAGATGTCTAAGAATGTTGAGGTTCTACCTAAACTCATCGCAGCCCCGTTTTGTTCTTTAACGGCACCAAGATAACCTAAGTATAGCCATTGGACAGCTTCCATCGCATTATCGGCTGGTCTTGACAAATCAAACCCATAATATTCCCCTAAGGTTTTTAAGCGACCGAGTGCGTTGATTTGTTCTTGAATTTCTTCTCTTAAACGGATTTTTCTTTCCGTCATTGGAAACGATAAACTCTTTTGTTCTGCTTTCTTTTGTTTGATTAGGTAATCTAATCCATAAAGAGCCACACGGCGGTAGTCACCAATAATACGCCCTCTACCATACGCATCAGGAAGACCAGTGATAATGCCCGCGCTTCTTGCTGCTCTGATTTCTGAGTTGTAAGCGTCAAATACCCCTTGATTATGCGTCTTACGATACTCAGTAAAGATGTGTTGAAGCTCAGGGTTAATTTCATAACCATACGCTTCTGCTGCTTTTACAGCAACGTTAATCCCCCCATATGGGTGAAAACCTCTAACTAGAGGTGCGTCCGTTTGAAGACCTACTATTTTTTCAAGCGACTTATCTAAGTAACCTGCTTTGTGTGACGTAATCGATGACACCACGTCTGTGTCAACACTGATGACACCACCAAGTTCGATTTCTTTTGCTAATAAATCAATGAATTGTTGATTTAATTTTGTAGATGCTTCTGTTGGACCAACTAAGAATGAGTCATCCCCTAGATACTCTTCATAGTTGTTAACGATAAAGTCCCTGACATCGACAGTTTCTTGCCAAAGACCTTTTTTGAATCCTTCCCATTGTTTCATGGACGATTTCCTCCTATTAAATTAATCGTTTTTTTACAACCTCATTATATCGTTAAATCAAGTAATTCGCACGCATAGTTATAATGAAAACGTTTTAATCATCAAAACCTGTTTTAAACGCTTAGTTATCTAGATTTATTCCTATTTTTATCTCGAATAATTATAAATAATTAGACGCATTTGATTGTTATTTTGAATGTCAAATCATCAAATGTCGTGTTATACTATATAAGAAACTTTTTAAAATAGAAATGAGGCAAGTTTATGCAAGACGTCATCATCATTGGTAGTGGCCCTGTGGGTCTATACGCCGCCACGCTTTGTGCGATGCACAACCTAGATGCCATCGTAGTAGAATCTAGCCATCTTTACGGTGGTACACTAAACCTATATAAAGAAAAGAATATTTATGACATGCCTGGTTTTCCAAAAACAACGGCAGGTGAACTCATTTTGTCTTTATACCAACAATATTTAACTCAACAACAAACCGATCGTATCCTGTTAAACATCCAAATTCTTGATTTTGTTCACGAAGAAGACCACTACAAAGTGATCACAAACAAAGGGGTCTATCTTTCAAAGACCATCTTGTTTTGTAATGGTGGTGGGATGTTTCGACCACGACCGCTTGGACTACCTAATGAAAAAGCGTTTGATAACATCCACTATTTCGTTGAGCGTTTAAGCGACTTTAAAGATAAAGACATCACCATCTTAGGTGGCGGCGATTCGGCCATTGATTTTGCCTTAAGCCTACAACCCTACGCAAAATCCATTAACTTGGTTCACCGAAGAGCTGATTTTCGTGCCCACGAAAACAACGTCATTCAAGTGAAGTCCTTTGCTGATGTCTATACGCCTTATGAACCAATCCGAATTGAAGGTACAAATCAAGTAGCGTCCCTTGTGATCAAACACCTAGAGACAAAAGAAACGACAACCCTTAAAACCGATGCGCTTCTGGTCTTTTATGGTAACGTCCCAATTAAACCTGATTACGAAGCGTATGGCATAAAAACCGATAACGGCTTAATCACAGTAAAAACCAACATGGAAACCAGTCATAAAGGCATTTATGCTGCAGGCAACTCAGTTACCTATCCTGGTAAGATCAAAATGATTTCATCTGGCATGGGTGAAGCAGCCACCGCGGTTTCATCGATCTCAAAGTACTTAAATCCCAAGAAAACCATGACTTATAAACATTAAGAAAAAAACACAAAATTTGTGTTTTTTTTCTAAAAATAACCCTCATATAAAGACAAAAGACCTAGCCAAATAGACCAACTCGTGGGGGGGAGTTTAGGGTATATTCATTCTAAGTCTTGACGTCTCTAAACTTCTAAACAAATCACTCGGTTTTTACACGCTTATGGTTGTCTATGTTTATGCGTTTAATCTATCATAAGTCAACGATATTTTAAAGACCAATCACTTAAAAGGGGCGCTTCATCACTTAATTGTCTTATTGGTCTCTTTGTGATAAAATTATATTGCTCTAATTAAGTAAACAATGAGTTCGTAATACACACTTAATCAAAAAAGATTAAAAAGAAGGCATACCTAGAGGTGACTTATGATAAAACTGGTGGTTTGTGAAGACAATCAAAACGAAATGACGCATTTAAAAACACTGTTAAAAAAAGACGTTATCACCCGTTTTGATCTTGATGTGACCTACTTTTTAAACCCTAAAGTAGTCATTGATGATCAAACGATTTTAACTCACACGGATGTCTTTATTTTAGACGTTTTAATGCCCGAGTTCAGTGGGATTGAACTTGCTAAGGTCATACGAAAACACAACAAAGATGCGGTCATTATTTTTCTAACCGCCTCTAAAGAATACGCACTTGATGCGTATGAGATGTTGGCCATTCGGTATTTAATCAAACCATTAAAAGCTAGTGAGCTAAATGACGCTTTAGCAATGGCCAGCCATTTAGTCAAAAAGAAAACAGTCAAATACCAAATAGAAACCAGAACGGAACGCATCACGCTTAACCTACTTGACATCAAATGGATTGAATACCGTGATCACGTGCTTTACTTTACGACCACAGAATCGGTCATCAAAAGTAAGTTCTACCGTACGACTTTTTCAAAGACGATTCCATCGTTATTTGAACATCAATCATTCATCCTTTCGCACCGATCTTATTTAGTCAATCTAAATCACGTCTTAAAAATGGTGCCTGATGGTTTTATTATGGACAACCAAGCCTTTATTCCAATATCAAAAAACAGACGAACACTCGTTAGAAAACAATACCTTGATTATACGCTTAGAGGGGGTTATTGATGTGATGAACCCAACGATTGTCAGACTCTTTATTTCACAAGCCTTTGCCTGTTATTTTCTATTAATTCTAGTGCCTTTAAAACCACCAGTTAAGAAACACCGTTTGATCATTATTTCTGGTATGTTTTTAATCACAGTAGCCAACGCATTTATGATTGATTCCCTTGGTTTATCTGACTTTTATATCCGTTTTTTCTTTTTAACGCTTTTACTACCGAATTTCTTACTGTATTCCTATTACGCGATATACAAAGGGGCAAAGCTTCTATTTGCTATGTTATCCATCCAAGTGTTTGGTAACGTCGCAATTGTCAATGGTTTATTAGCTTCCTATTTAACCACTCAAAAAGATAACCCTTTACTTGATACCACCATTAGAGTCCTCACTTATTTGTTCTTCTTTCCATTTGTTCATCGGTTTATACAGCCTCAGTATTTAAAAATGGTAAAAACACTCAATAAAGGCTGGTGGATATTGAACTTGGTTTTGGTCATCTCCTATGTACTTTCTTATTACATCGGTTTCGTCCCAAATCCGATTTTATACCGACCACAGTATTTTATTCATCTCTACGTTGGTCTATTTTTGGGTTTATCCATCTACGTTGTTCTCTTTTTCTTATTCCAAGAAATTGAATCGAAGATTTCCTTTGAGCGTGACAAAAAACTGTTGAGTATTCAAGTGAGCTCGCTTGAGGCACAGTCAGCGGCTATTTTTCTTGCCGAAGAAAAGATTGCGATCATCAAACACGACCTAAGACATCACCTATCCATTCTTAACGAACTGATTTTGACCAAAGATTTTAAACAAGCATCACATTATTTAGAAGACCTTGATCAAACCTTATCTGAGGTCAGCCCTAAATCGTATTGTAAAAATAAAGTCATCAACGCCGCCCTTTCACATTACCTCAATTACGCTTCTTTAGAACAAATCGAGGTGATCTCCAATCTAGACATCCCAGAGGTCTTACCAATTAACCCTAGTGAGCTTGCGATTGTCTTTTCAAATGCCATTGAAAATGCGATCCACGCGTGTTTAAAAATACCTGAGGCGGCCAATCGTGTGATCACCTTAACTTCTAGGTTCAAAAACGATAGTCTGTTTTTAGAAATATCAAACCCTTATTTTGACGACATTGTCTTTTCTAAGGATGGTCTACCCATATCGAATGAACACGGCCATGGTACCGGGGTCTTAAGCATGGTTGCCTTTGCTAAAAAGAATCAAGCCATGCTTGATTTTTCAGTCGAAAATCATGTCTTTTATTTAAGACTCATCCTAAATTTTTAGTCTTTTAACGCGATAAGAAAAACACAGCCATTTTGACTGTGTTTTTCTTTAGGGTTATCCTACCCACGTTTCTATTTATTTGAGGAGAAGAAATAGAACGATTGTGCACTGTATACCTAATAATCCGAGTTCGATGTAATGATATCTTTTCTTTTCATGTCGAAATCCAAACATGAAATAGGCAAAGACATAACCAAGGCTGCCCATGATCATTGAGGTGATCAAGATTTGATATTCCTCAATTTTAGGTCCAGTTTGGTTTTTTTGATATAACATAGACTTATTAATTAAGTAGATGGTCATAAACGATGACATCGTAATTAATAATATGATAAGCTCCATAAGCATTTATCCCCTAACGACTAAATAAATCATTAATGCCACAAAGACTAAGGACAACACCAAAATGGTGATTGTCAGGCCTTTTTTTGATACATCAATGTTTTCATACATGCCACCTTTTTTAATGGCTTGTTTGGTTTCTTTTTCTTTTTCTTCCATTACTTACGTACTAAATATTTTCTCATGTCAATTGAGGTAGCAAGTAAGATAACAAGCCCTTTAATTGCGTATTGAAGGTTCGCATCAACGCCTAAGAAGATGAAAGATGCGGTAATTAATTGAAGTAAGAATACCCCAATCACAACGCCTTTAATTTTACCAACCCCACCGGAGAATGATACACCACCGATCACACAGGCTGCAATCGCATCTAACTCAAAGTTTACCCCTGTCGCGGCGTTATTAGAGCCTACATAAGCACTTGTGAAAAAGCCGTTAACCCCATATAACATCCCTGCCATGATGAAAACCGTCATGATTGTTTTAAACACGCTGATCCCTGAAACGTTTGCGGCTTCTGGGTTACAACCAACGGCGTACATGTTCTTACCAATCACGGTTTTATTCCAGATAAACCACATTAAGGCAACCAAAATAATGGCATAGAATACTAAATACTGAATGTTAATACCAAAGATACTGACACTACCAATAATCTTATCTGAGAAGTCTTGTCTTAATCCACCCACTGGTTGACCGTTATTTTTACCAAGTTGAATGTATTGTAAGCTAATTGCATAAACGATTAATTGTGTCGATAAGGTAACAATGAATGGGTGTAGTTTAAACTTAGCAACAAAGAAGCCATTAAATGCCCCGAAGATCCCACCAACAATCACAACAATCAATAACACGAGTAAAATTGGCATTGGGTTATCTGCTAAGCCTTCATACATGATGTTAGGGTAATCGCCTCTTTGAAGCAGTGAGGCTGTAATGATGGCGGTTAAGCCAATGATACGCCCGGCACTCAGGTCGGTACCCGTTAAGACGATGATCCCACCAACCCCTAGGGCAATCGGTAAACGAAACGCCGTTTGAGTGATGATGTTGACAATTGAGTTTATCGAGATAAATCTCGGTCTCATGATGGTAACAAAAATGATGAATCCGACTAATAAAATATAGAGGGAGTAATTAATGATAAATTCACTAATGTCTCTCTTACGTTGTTCTTTAAGTTCTTTTTTCGCTAAGATTTCTTGTTCGCTTAGCGGTGCTTTAATTGTTTCATTTGGTTTATTCATAGCTTACCTCACATGTATTTCGCTGATAAACTCATCAGCTCTTCTTGAGTCGTTGTCTTAGCATCAACGATGCCAGCCACACGACCATTACTCATCACTAAAATTCGATCACAAATACCAAGTAACTCTGGCATTTCTGATGATGCCATGATGATGGATTTGCCCGTTGATGCCAGATTAATCATTAATTGATAAATCTCATATTTCGCACCAACATCGATCCCTCTGGTTGGTTCATCGAGTAGTAGCACTTCTGGTTTGGTTAATAACCAGCGGCCGATAATCACTTTTTGTTGGTTCCCACCAGAAAGGCTACCAATCTTAGTGTGTTGACCTGGTGTTTTAACACGCATTGAGTCAATCACCCATTTGGTATCTTCTTTCATTGGATCGTGCTTCAAGTAGACCTTGTTTTGATAGGATTTTAAATTGGATACGGTGGTATTTTCTAAAATGTTTAGTACCCCAAAAATCCCTGTGGCACGTCGTTCTTCAGTTAATAAGGCAAAGCCGTTTTTAATGGCTTGTCGTGAATTCTTGTTGTCGATTTTTTTGCCATTTAAAATCAAATCACCTGATTTTTTCGACGTGATCCCAAAAATCATTTCAAGGACTTCGGTGCGCCCCGCACCCACAAGTCCAGCAAGACCTAAAATCTCACCTTTCTTTAAGTCAAAGCTCACATCTTCAATGTGATTTTTGTATAAAGCACTAAAGTTCTTTACTTCTAGGATTTTGCCTTCTGGTTTATTTGTTTTATCCGGAAAACGGTTATCAAGACTACGACCGACCATTTGCTTAATGATCGAATTAATCGTTAAGTCTTTGGCTGGTGTTGTTGAGATCCATTTACCATCTCTCATGATGGTCACATCGTCAGAGATACGCAAGATTTCATCCATTTTGTGTGAGATATAAATAATCCCACAGCCTTTTTTCTTTAACTTATCGATGATTGAAAATAAGTGTTCGATTTCTTTATCGGTTAAAGAGGAGGTTGGTTCATCAAATGCGATTACTTTTGCGTCATAACTCACCGCTTTTGCGATCTCAACCATTTGTCTTTGAGAAACACTCAAATTCGACATGGTTTCTTTTGGATCAACGGTAATTTCTAAGGTCTTAAAAATCTCTAAGGTGTCATGATACATTTTCTTATGATCGACCATTGGCCCAATCTTTGGGTATCTGCCAAGCCAAACGTTATCCATGACGTTTCGTTTGACCGCTTGGTTTAACTCTTGTTGAACCATCGCAACACCACTGGTTAAGGCTTGTCTAGAACTTGAGAATTTGACTTTTTTTCCTTCTAGAAAAATCTCGCCTTCATCTTCAAAATAAATGCCGAATAAGCATTTCATCAATGTTGATTTACCGGCCCCGTTTTCACCCATTAAGGAGTGTACGCTACCCGGTCTTACAAATAAATTTACTTTGTCTAACGCTTTTACACCTGGAAATGATTTTGAGATCCCTTCCATTTTTAAGATGTATTCCATAGTTAACCCACCAATCCTGTCATATTCATTAATCCAAAAATCTATATTCCTATCAAACTTTTGGATTAATAACATCATAAGCGGCCAAACGGCCGCTTATTTGTTATTAAATGTTACTGTTATTCGCCAGTGTATTTAGCGTAAGGAATTCTTACTTTATCTGCACCAGTTTCAAATGTATAATCTGTGCCTTCATTGAAATCTTTGTCTAATGAGACGTTTTCAATGAACTTAACGATTGCTTTAGCCATAGCAACACCGTCTTGTTTGATTGAACCAGCCATTTTACCGCCTTGAATTGCATCAACAGCAGTTGCAGTTGCATCTACACCAACAACTAATACATATTTAGTAGCGTCTGAGCCTGTGTTATAACCAACACCATTAAGTGATTGGATTGCACCAAGTGCCATGTCGTCGTTATTAGCGATGACAAGTTCAATTGGTTGATTGCCAGTGTATGGGTTTGAAGTTAATAATGCATCGGTCATTGTCTTAGCAGTTGCTAGATCCCAACCAGCCATTTGGTCAGTACCGATTTGTACTAATTCAGGTTTTGAAGCAGCAACTAATAAGCGGTTAGCTTCTTGAGTTGAATACTTAGTTCTACCGTTTGCTTCTGGATTATCTAAGTCAGCTCTTAACATGATGTAGTTGATCTTTCCATCGTTGTTTAAGTCATATTTATCCCATGCGCCATCAGCAAGTAATAAGTCAGCGATCATTTCGCCTTGCATATAACCTGCTTCATCTGGGTCAGTACCGATAAATGCTGCGTCATCGTATGAATTAACAACGGCATCACTTACTTCACGGTTGAAGAAAATCACAGGAATCTTAGCGTTTTTCGCTTTTTGAATTACCACGTTACCACTTTCAGTTTCAACGATGTTAACAACGATTAGGTCAGTCCCATTCGCGATTGCACCATCGATTTGAGTGTTTTGTGTTTCTTGTGAGCCATCCGCATCGTGGAATGTGTAATTCACGTCGATACCTTTAAGTTCAGCATCCATTGCGTTTCTAACACTTGTAATGTAAGTGTCTGAGTACTTGTAAATAAAAATGTCTACTTTGAATTCGCCATCTTCTTCACATGCAAACATTGTTACGGCTAGTAAAAGCGTAACCATTAAAGCAAAAATTCGTTTCATTTTTTTGTTTCCTCCCTTTTGGTTTCGCTTTCATTATAGTTGTAATCGCTTACAAGAAAAATGTAATATTCTATTTTTTAGTTGTGAAATTCTCTAACTTTGATTTTTTACTCCAAATGTTCTTTTAAGATGACTTGACCATCAACGAACACATAGCGCTCTTTGACGAGTTCAAATGGTAAGTCATCGAGTGGTTTATTCTTCATTAAATAATTGATTAAGGTAGCGACCGCCTGCCCTTGAGCCTTTGAATCATTTAAGACACTCGCAAAAAGCAGTCCATCTTTGATTGCTTGTTTTCCAACACTTGTGGCATCGACTCCAATAATTAGGATGTCTTGCTCGTAGGTCTCGCCTTTTTCAAAGCGATTCGTCTCCACTAAGTAATCAATTGCCCCTAAGGCCATGTCATCGTTATTTGATAAGATCAATTCAACCTCAGGAAACATTTCCATGATTTCTTTGGTTTGAATGTAGGCGAGGTCTCGTCGCCAATTGGCCACCGAGGTCGTTAAAAGTTCGACCTCATAGCCAAGCGCTCGTAAGTGTTCAATCGACATACGAGTTCTTTTTTCAGCGTCTTGGTGAGACTGTTCGCCTTTTAAGATGACCGTTTGTATGACGTTATCGGCATTACGATCATAGATTTTATTTAAGTTTTTGGGGTCTTTAAACGCCAAATCTGCCGCTTCTGCTTGTCTGATGCCTAATAGATCCGCATCCGCACCGACGTAATAAATGTTTTCATAACGAGCGATGTCTTCTTCTAGTGGTTCACGGTTGATAAAAATAATAGGAATGTTTTTATCATTTGCGAGTTCTGCAAGGCTACTAGCAGCCAAGCGGTCAACCGCATTAATGACAAGCAAGTCATAGTTTTGATCGATTAAATTAACCATTTGTTTGTTTTGGATGCTTTGAGAGTTTGAGGCATAAAATACCTCATACTCGTAATCACTCAAATTTTTAATGATCGCGTTTTTAAACTCTTGCATAAACGTATCGGACTCATCATAGATCATGATGCCTACTTTGATTTCTTTTTTCTCACAGGAGACAAGAAAAAGAACAATGAACACCAATAAAATGAGATTAATCTTCTTCATAACTTGCCTCCTTCGAAATGTGGATTTCAATTGTGGTGCCCTCGTCGAGTTCACTCTTAATGATCATTTTTGCTTTTGACCCAAAATAGATTAATAAGCGTTGATAAATGTTTTTAAGACCAACCCCATCGTGCAGGTTTTGATCTTTAAACCGTCGGTAGAGTTCATCGATACGCTCTTGTCTCATCCCATAACCGTTATCAGAAACAGAGAAGATGATGTCTTCTTCGTCTTGATAAACCTTAACCTCAATGTGTCCTTGATCAATTCGGTTTTTTAAGCCGTGATAAATGCTATTTTCAATGAGTGGTTGTAGTAAGAACTTCATCGTCTTATGATCCTTGATGTCATCCTCACAAGAAAACGAATAAGTAAATGCGTTTTGGTATCTGATGTTTTGAATTAAGATGTAGTTTCTTGCGTGGTCGATTTCATCTTTGATTGGGATGATATTTCTGCCCTTTGAAATGGAGAGCCTGAAAAATTTAGCTAAGGCAATCACCAGCTCAGCAGCTTGTTCGTTTTGTTCTTTTTCAATCATCCACACGATGGAATCCAGTGTATTATACAAGAAATGGGGGTTAATTTGATTTTGAAGAGCCTTTAATTCGGATTTACGTTGTTCTTTTTGTTCAACCACGACCCGAGTCATCAGTTCGTCGATTTTTTTCATCATCGTATTAAAACTATGTGATAACGCGCTAACCTCTTGATAAGAATCGATGTTGACTTCTTGAATTTGAAAGAACTCCTCTTTTTCAATGTCTGACATTTTCGCTTCTAATGCTTGAATTGGTTTTGCGATACGTCTTGAAATGGTTAAAAAGAGTAGGACGGCAAAAAATAAAAACAACGTTGAGATGGAAAACGTGTTCCAAAAGAACTCGTTTTCAATGACTTTGATCCCCTCTGCGTTGATAAATACCCCAATGCGCCATCTGGTGTTTGCAAGCGTATCGACGTTCACCATCATGTTTAAGTCATTGATTTTTGTTTTTGAGGTCCCAATCACCGTGTTTAAAAACACTTCTTTTTCTTTGGCATCTGAAACTCCAGATGCGTCGGTTTTAGAGGTGTAGATGGTGTTATAATACTGATCAATAATTGAAATGTGTCCACCAAACCCGAGATTACTTTTTTTGACGAGTTCGACGAACTGGTCAAATGAAATGACGATTTTTAAGACACCACTTTGGTCGTTCTTATTAAATAACACAAATTTTGATATCGTGATTTGATAGACCCCTTGTGTCTCAAACGGGGTTTGAAAGTTATGAATGGTTTGTTCATTAATCGAGCTTAAAAACCAAGACGCTTGACTTGCATTTCTTGCGGTTTGGTTTTTGATGTTTGACACGATTAAATCCCCTTGTAAATCATAGAGTTCAATCGTGATGATTTCTTTTTTTAAGCGGATCACGTCGTTTAAGTAGGATGAGGTTTCATCAATTGAAGCGTAGACGTCTTTGTTAGTAATGTCTGCTTGAATGAGGTTTGATGTGTCAATGATGGTGTTAATGTAAGACTCATAGTTATACACAATCTGTCTTGAGATTTCTTCTGATTGAATGTTCGATACCTCTGTGATATTTCTCTTGAAATTCACATAAGTGACACTAAAGAGTAATATCAAGTAAATCATCGAAATACTAAAAAATGAGATTAGAATGATTGAGGCAATGGAATGTTTTTGTCTCATGATTCGTCCTTTTTAAACTCTTTGGGTGATTTGCCTTCGTATTTCTTAAAATAGTGAGAAAAATAATAAGGTTCATAGTAACCAACCATCTCAGCCACTTCAATGATTTTTAAGGATTGTTTTTTTAAGAGTTCTTTGGCTTTTTCCATTCTGAGCTGTGTGACGTATTTCACAAAGGTGGTGTTTTTTTCATTTTTTAGTAAGGCGGAAATGTAAGAAGGGCTTAGCCCAATTTGGTCTGAGGCCATTTCTAGGTTGAGGTTTTGATCACTAAAATTGGTTTCGATGTACTTTAAAATCTTGTCTAAGTTCTTACCAACCACGTCGGTTTGAAGCGATTGGTTGACGCCTTTAACGGCTAAAATCAATTCAATAAAATAATTATAAACCGATTCTTTGGTTTTATGTTCTAATAAATTCAGGTGGATTTGATTTAAATTGATGCCATCTTTGATGAGTTTTTCTGGTTCTTCACAATTGCTGATGATGGTATTTAATACCTCGGTTAGGGTGTAGTGATAAACCCCATCTTTAGCAATCTCAAATAAATAATCCAGTTCTTTTTTAATTTCTTTAAGCCCTTCGTAACGAATCACGTACGATAGGTTTTTAAAGGCATCTCGGTCTAAGATCATCAAATTTTCTTTTTGCGCTAAGTCGCTACAAAAAAACACTTGATTCGAACCTAAAAAGCGGCGCTGTTCAAGTGAAGCACGCGCGTCTCTGAAGTGTTTTTTAAATGAACCTTCAATTGTAAATGGATTTGAGATACCCACGCTCATGCTTAGGTTTAAATACCGTTTGATCCGTTTAATCTCGGTATCTAAAAACTTTAATATTTCAACGTTCGAAAACGGTTGAAGTGATTTAAGAATTAAGACGAACAGTTGACTTCGTTTAAATAACTCAAAATCATACTTCTTGAAGGCTTGTTCCAGTTGATTTTTTAACGTTAAAAACGCCAAATCCAATTTATCAAAGTCCGTTTTGTCATCTCTAACGTCAAAATCAAAGACACCAATGCACAAGTGATCAAACCGAAGGTTGACGCCTTCTTTTTTTAATTTATCAATGAAAGAGGCCTCTGGTTTGTCCATTTGTAATAAAAGACAAAGGTCATTTTCCACAAGCACGGGCAGGTTCTCTTTACGAAACTCGCTTAACTCTTGAATGACACTTGAGACGTTATAATCAGTTGAAATCCTTGCGTGTGCTTTTTGTAGGGCTTTATCGAGCTCTTTTTGTAAAATTGGTTTGGAGATAAACCCGATCACTTCAAGTTCAATGGCCTGTTTGGCGTAATCAAACTGGTCATAACCTGTGATGATAATAATTTTGATGAATGGGTCACTACTTTTAAGTTTTTTTGAGAGCTCAATGCCATCAATATAAGGGATTCTAATGTCGGTGATCAATAAGTCGATGTCTTTGCCTGTGATGCCTTCATAGGCATCAATGCCATTATCAAAAACACCAACCAGTTCAAACGCCGTTGGGCTTTTTAGGATCATCGATTCTAGTCGCTCTCTGACGTCTTGTTCGTCATCAACGATCGCTATTTTATATTTACTCAAACGTAACACTCCTTTTTGGTAAAAACGCTTTCTTTTCACATTAATTATACCATTTTACTTTTTAATACAAGAAAAAAGAGGAAAATTTTCCTCTTTTGCTTTTTAGATGATTGGTAAGTACTTGTTCAATTCCCATTCGGAAATAATCGTTTTGTACTCGTCCCATTCTTTTTGTTTAGCTTCAATAAATTTCTCGAAAAGCTCTTCACCAAGGGTTTCTTTCATTAACTCACTCTTTTGGAAAAACTCAATGGCTTCTTTTAGATTCTCAGGTAAATTCTTTATCCCTAAACGTCTTCTTTCTTGTTCACTCATGCGAAATAAATTTTTCTTTAGTGGGTTTAGGGCCGTTAGATCATTTTTAATCCCATCAAGCCCTGAGTTTAGCAAGACCGCCATTGCTAAGTAAGGGTTCGCTGAGGTATCAACACTTCTTACCTCAATTCGTGTGGCATTGCCTCTTGAGGCCGGAATACGAATCATTGTTGAGCGGTTTGAATCACTCCAAGCGATGTAGACCGGGGCTTCATAACCAGGCACTAAACGTTTATAAGAATTAATGATTGGGTTACAAACAAGCGTAAAGGCTTGCGCGTTTTTCATGATACCTGCAATGAATTTAAGCGCCGTTTCCGATAATTGATTGTCTGTTTTTTCATCAAAAAATACGTTGCGTCCGTCTTTGGATAAGCTTAGATTTGAATGCATCCCAGAACCATTAATGCCTTTGATTGGTTTTGGCATAAAGGTTGCGTGATACCCATGACGTCTTGCGACATTTTTCACAAGTACTTTAAACGTTTGGATATTATCGCACGCCTCTAATGCGTTATCAAAATGGAAATTGATTTCATGTTGACCAAAAGCTACTTCATGGTGGGATACTTCCATTTCAAAGCCTAATTTTTGCATCTCAAGAACGATATCACGTCTGATGTCTTCAGAGCCGTCCATTGGGGCTAAATCAAAGTATCCACCTTGATCGGATAACTCTCTGGTAATTTTTCCTTTTTCATCGAGTTTAAATAAGAAAAACTCCGGTTCTACACCAACATTGAACTTATCAAAGCCGAGACTCTTCATTTCATTTAACGCTTTTTTTAACACGTATCTTGGGTCACCCTCGTAAGGTTTTTTATTTGAGGTATACACATCACAAATCAGTCTTGCGACCTTACCGACTGGGGCATTTTCCCAATTAAGGATTAACCAAGTGGATAAATCTGGATATAAATACATATCTGCCTCATCAATACGTACGAATCCCTGGATCGAAGAACCATCAAACATAATGTCGTTGTTTAAGGCACGTTCCAAATTTGTAATCGGAATTTCAACGTTCTTGACGGTACCTAACATGTCACTAAATTGTAAGCGAACATAGCGTACGTCAAATTCTTTTGCACTCTTTAAAATACTTTCTTTTGTGTAGTTCTTCATCTAACTATCCTCCATATGGGAATATTATACGCCAGATGTTATAATTTTCAACATTTTTTTTACACTTTTTAAAAAATTTAACTCTAGAAATGAAAAAGTGTCGATAAAATACATAATAATCCTGCATTTTATCAACACTTTAATGTTTTTAGTTGTTTTCTTCAATGATTTCTTTGATTACATGTACGATACGATTGACTTCTTCTTTCGTATTGTCTTTACCAAATGTAAAACGAACGACGCCAAAGTCTTCTAAGCAATCACGATTGACTACTTGAATGACATGAGACTCTTCAATCACATCCGAATTACAGGCACTACCACTTGAGGCATAAATGCCATGTCTTGCAAGCTCAAAACCCAAGGCGATCGATTGAAAACCCTTGATGCGAACAGAGACTAGCCCTGGTAGTTGGTTAGATAACGCTTTAGGTCCGTTAAAATAAACGCCATCAATCTGACTCAATTCTTCTCTAAAAGCGGTCGTAAGTTCATTTAAGTGATTGATTACTTCTTTTCTTTTTTCACTCATGATGCTAAAGGCTTTTGATAATGCCACAATCCCAAACACGTTTTCCGTGCCTGCTCTTAAATGATTTTCATGTGAACCACCAAAGATCAAAGGACAAATTGGTGCGTTATCTCTGACAAAGAGTAGACCAATCCCTTTAGGTCCATAAAACTTATGAGCCGATATCGATAAATAATCGATGGGTATTTTGGATAAGTCCATGTCGATTTTGGTTGCGACACAAACCGCATCGACGTGAAGTAGTACGTTTTTCTTTTGACAAATTGAAGCGATTTTTTCCATATCATAAAGCGTGCCTATTTCATTATTCGCCCACATCAAAGAAACTAGTCCTACCTTAGGTGTTAACATTTCTTCAAATATATCAAAGTCAAAAAGCCCTTCAGCATCCACTGGTATATAACGAACCACGACGTCTTCTTTTTCTAACGTATGAAGGGTATTAAGTGTCGCTTTATGTTCGATTTTAGTGGTCAAAATTTCTTTATCATGACCTACACACTTTGATACTCCTTGTAAAACTAAGTTAATGGCTTCGGTTGCCCCACTGGTAAAGTAGAGTTCTTTTGGACTTACTTTGAGACTTTTTGCTAAGTTTTCTCGCTCAATATTGATTCGTTTTCTAACCTCAATCCCAAACGGATGCAAGGATGATGGGTTTGCAAAGTTTGTTTCTAAATAAGGCATGCCTTCTTCGAGTGCTTCTTTTAAGAGTGGGGTTGTTGCTCCATGATCGACGTAGATTGGCTTCATTTGACTACCTCGATGTAAAGATCGTCTAAATTAACTAGTTCAAGGTAACTCAGATCGAGCTCAAGCGAGGTAAGTTTTACTCTTGTCTTTAACTTCTTTTGTTGTTCGCTTAAGCCCTCGGTTAACTTACTCACCGAATAGGATTCATGTATCACGCAAGGCTCAGGGTCATTAAAAAGCGTGATCGACATCTTTTTGATGCTTTCTTTTTTGATTGGCAAATCAATGACTTTACCAATGAAAACCGATTGTTCGTCTTTGGTGCTTAATCTAATTTTTTTAGCCATAAATACCCTCCTCTAACCGATGATCACAAAAATATAATAAATCCCAATCGCTAAAAAGACGATGGCGTTAATCAACTTAACGATGTGTAGTTTTTCTCTCATAAAGACCGTCACGCCCATCACCGATTTGGTTTTGACTGCGATAACGGTAATGATGATTAGTGGTAAGATGAATAGAATGTTGTACATAAATAATAATAAAATCCCACGCATCAAGTGATCACTAAAATGAATGAGATGAAGAATCGCTGTTAAGTAAGCTTGTCCCGTACATAAGAATTCCGTCACTGAGATAATTAAGCCTAAAACAAAGGTAATCACGTACATGTAAATGGAATCATTTTCCATGGCGTCTGTGAATTTCTTCATCAAATTACGGTTGAATCGTTGAATCCCTTTTGGTAACTGATTTTTAACTTTATCGTATTGTTGTTTACGGGTCACTAAATAATCATAAAAGTTTAAAAGAAATAAAACGACGGATATCCCTAATATGACGTAGGGCACCACCGTGACTAAAAACCCTAAATGCGCAAAGACCGATAAAAACCGAAATAAGATGGTCCCAAACAAGAAATAACTAATGAATATCGCAGACATAAAGGTGATACTGACCTTTAACAACACTTTCTTTTCTTTGGAAAACCCTAAAAGCGAGATAAAGATGATTAACATCGCAATCGCACAAGGATTAATCCCATCGAGTAAACCGAGTAACATCAAATACACAATTTGAATCCCACCCGCAGGTGCCTCTTCAATCGGTAACATCGGGGTTTGTGCGAGGGTTTTAATTTCTTCATTAAACGTCATTTTTTTGATGTTTTCTACCCCATTAACGAAGGTATCTCCAACAAACAAAATAGGGACTGCTTTTTCACTGTCTTTAACCCCATACGTATACTGATAATTTCTGAAGATGCCTGTATAACTCGAGTCATCCTCCAAGATGTATTTTTTCACGTTTAAGCCTTGGGCTTCTAATTCATCAAAGACACCAGAAGCTTCAACTTCTTGACACCCACTACAAAGCTTTGATCCAAAGTAAACCACGTCATAGTCATCGGCTTTGACGACTGGTTGAAACTGACTAAACACAAATGCCAGCATAAAAAGTAATAACGAAAATCGTTTCATTCACTAAATCCTCTATTCTTATAGTTTATATAGTCTTATTATAACGCATGACATCTAAAAGATAAAACAATAGCCATCGTTATTTAGAAACTTCTTTTTTATCTAAATAATCTCTGATAAATAGCCCTGGTGAGGTCTTAAAATCCTTTTTAAATAAATAATCAAACGTCTCGATAATTTGTTTGTCTTCTGAGGCGATGTATAAGCAGTAACAATAAAACATGTGATCATAGAACAACGCTTCATTACCAAGCGCTTGATAACAATACCCCAAAAAATAGTGAAAGTATTCAAGTAAATACGAATTCTTATTTTTCTTTGAGGCCTCAATTGCGTGCGTTAAAACCAAAAGCTCCCGTTCATAGAGTTTTTCTTTTTCGAGGTATTTAACCACGTGTAAGGCAACCAAATTAATCACGTGACTGTGATTACCAAAAATCACCTTATTCGGTGTTAAAATCAAACTTTCAAGTTTTTTTGCGATCGCTTCTTTTTCTTCCTTAACAACGTTATCTAGTAACAACCCAAGCCCATAGGCCTCAGCAAGTGACACGGTGCTTTTTTTTAAGATGTGCTCAAAGTCGATCAATGATTTCATCGCTTTGGAAAAATAAAACGAATTGATGTCTTTTTCAAACAAACGTTTAATCAACACTGACGTCTCAAAAAACAACTGATTTTCTTTTTGAATGATTGGTTTTTTTATAATAACTTGATAAACGGCCATAGCCTCTTTAAAGTTTCTACCAATGGTTAAATTAAAAAACTGAGTCACTAGTTCATTTTCTTGATAGGTTTGATTTGAAAATTCACGCATAAAAAAATCAAAACGAAACCCGAGTCGGTTTGATAAGGCTTCAATCACCTCAAGTGGCGCTTTAACGCTGCCTTTTAAGTACTTTCTGTAAAGTGATTCGGTAATGATTGGAAAACACAAGTCTTCTTGTGAGATGTTTTGATCTTTTCTAATGCTATCTAGGTACACAAATAATTCGTTATCAATCTTTCTTATCACATTACCACCTACTTTTCAAGCTCAAATTTGAGCTGTTTTACACCAATCTTATTCTTTATAATAGCCTCGATTGGTGGGATTCGCATGAAAAAGTTCCATGTTCTTAAACGACTGTTCTTAATCGTAACACTAATACAATTATACCTCGTTTCAATGGATTTTAATCCGTTGATTGAACATGCAAATGAAAAACAGGCCATTTCTCTTGATTCTGATCCAGGTGATATTTATTATCCCCCGCTACCCCCAGGTAAGGTCACGTCTTAATTGATCCTAACTTTTATAGACAATCAAGCAGAAACGAATCAATTCGATCCCACTTCGTTTTGATTCGATACCCCCAACAAAAAACGACAAGCAATTGATGCTTGTCGCCTTTTTTTATGCCTTGTCGTTAAAATAATCAAGTAACGCGTTTGCGGCAATCTTCGGGCCTTCTTCTTCAAAGCCAGCCACACCTAATTTGGTATTAAGCACACCTAAATAAACGCCTTGTTTGTCTAATGCCTCAAAGTACTGATCGACTAAAAAACGAGTCGTCATTTCTTTTTGAACCGGACCAAACGGGTTTGAAAAGAAACTTTCAACCAAGCCTTTTTCATCGGTCGTTCCTTTGGCCATGCGTTTGCCACTTAAGAACACGTCTTTGGCTTCGATCAGCGAGGAAAAACGAGATAGAATCTGATCATCCATGCTATAGTTATTAATGTATAAGACCATGTCGATAGGATGTGCTCTTTTGATAAACCCATAGCGTGACACTGGGATGATGAGTCTTGCGTTGTGTCGTTCTGGGTTTAAGAAGATGGACCGGTCAAATTCTCGGTAGATGTAGCCATCATCTAAGTCATCAATACGGACAAACGCCCCAATTTCAGTTCCGCTTGCTCGTATGATATTATCTTCTTCTAGGAGGTAGCCCATGTCATCAAAAATAATGTCAAACGACTTGATTTTCCCCTCACCTAAATTACCCAGTGCCTCAAGTGTCTCAGACTTACCTGCCCCAGAGTCACCAACCATCATAATGTATTTCTGTTGGTGGTTATTGAAGGTAATTTTTGCCATTGCCCCATGGATTGGCAAACAGCCTTCATTAATCTTTTTTAGATTGTGTAAGGTAAGTAACATCTTTTTCATGTAGCCAAAGTAATCGTTCTTCTCTAAGTCTGAGACGATACCAACGTAGTAGCCCTTTTTCTCATCAATGTAGTAGTGATTGTCATAGGTGCTATCGCTAACACCAAAGAAAATCATTAAGCTTGGTTTTAATGTGTAGAGTTCTTTGGTATCTGCCATTTCAAATAGACTTGATAAGCTGATGCCGTGGTGCAAATATTTATCTTTCACATAGACCAAAGCGAGCTCTCTACCCACCTTGATTGGCATCATAAAAAAGCCTTTAAGGTCTTTAACTTCCTTAAATAGATTGACGCTCGTCTCTTTAAACAAGCCTTTTCTTGTGTTCGATTTGGTTCGGATCACGAACGGTGGTCTAATCACCATTTGATTTAGGCAAATGACGTCATTTAGATGACTCAATTCGCCTTCAAAAAGCGACGTAGACACATGGTTTAATACCACATTAAATCCCGCACTCAATTGACGATAGACGTTATTTTTCTTACCCGATAAGCCCTCAGTAATTAACCGGTAGGTTTTAATTATGACGTCATTAAACGTATTTGATGCCTCAAGTAACGGCCCGTCTTTAAAGATTAAATACTTTTCTTTCTTACGCCAATAATCATAGAAGCCCTCCGTTAGATTAAATACTTCTTCTTTGATGTGGTTTGGTAGTTCTTTTAAGTAAGCGTCGTTTAATACGATTTGTTCGTAAATACTAAAAAGTGTTTCTTCTTTTACAAACGTGATGGTCGTTTGATAATACTCACTCAATACCTCTTTAAACATCGCCGTTTCTAAAAGTTCTTTTGGTGAAAGAAAAAACTCTTCACTCTGATGAATAATGATCTTTTTACTGTCTTGATATAACTTCATAAAATCCCCCCATTTCAATTAGTTCTATCATACACTAATTTTTCCTAATTTGAAAGCTTGAAATTGAAAAAAAACACCTCAAAAAGGTGTTTTAGTGAACTGATTATACCTTAGCCTAAGGACTGAAGTCTCACAAATTTGTTTTTTGAAAATGCTAAGAACTTATCTAGAACCTTGGTTTTATTTTTTGCCTTGTTAATAATTAGGTCAAAGGATAAAACCAGACCGCCATTTTCATTTAACTGAATGTCTAAATCTGCCTTCTCTAATCGCTTAATGGATTTATAATAATCACACGAATTGATTTGTTGAAGTATCCGATTTAAGAAATCTTCATTATCAGCTCTGTCAAGTGTTAATCTTGACTCAAGTCTAATATGATATTTGATCACGAACTAAATCCTCCCCCACAAAACTTGACTTTAGTCGCCAAGCTATATTTAAACATAAAAATGCGTGTAATACAACAAAATTAGTCAAATATGGTCATAATTTTACAAGATGGAAAAAATCTAAAAAAAGACGAAAATATATAAACAAACAATATTAAACAAATCGCATTCTTTCTTATTTACTTCAAATCGGTAATGTGTTATCATGATATCGGTCATGGTGTTCTGAAATCCGCCAAGGTCCAAATTAATAGAAGTAGGGATGGCTTTAATACGCCATCCCTACCCTAAAATTTGATTTATTACACCAGTTCACTGGTGTTTTTTTTATCGATTAAAGACGATCATTTATCGTATGTTATCCATCATACAACACAGGTTTACTTCATTTTTTACTAAGCAGTTGTCTCGTATTTATCCCCTTAAAAAGCAGTCGAATGATTAAAGAAAATAGTAATCCAAAGAGAACACCACTAAAATCAATTAACGCGTCTCTTACCTCACCACTTCTGCCATCCACAAATAATTGAATGGTTTCATCGGTGATTGCTTGTAGTAAGCCTAAACCTATAACATGTTTGATTGTCTTTTTACTTGAAAATGAACACATGAAATAGATGAACCAAAGAATTGAAAAAACAAAGAACACAAAAAAATGTGCAAGCTTTCTAATGATGAATTCTAAATCTGGCAGTTCAATTGGAATACCAACCTTCGTTATTATTGGGTAAATCAAATCCCGAATCAGACCGCTTTGTGACGAAGAGACGCTCGCTGGCATTAACGAATTATAAAATATAAACCCTGACCAAAAAAGGGCAATGATTAACCAAGTACGTCTTTTCTTCATTAGATGACGCCTTGAGATAACATGGCTTCACACAAACGATAAAACGCTCGTATGTTAGCCCCTTTAACCAGGTTTTTAGGTTCGTTAATTAATATGGCTTGTTCATAAGCCTGATTAAAGATGTTTTTCATGATCGATTCGAGCTTTTCATCCACGTCATCAAAGGTTTGCATGTAGTGTTGTTTGTTTTGTGACATCTCAAGTAAGCTCACCGAAACCCCACCAGCGTTTGCGGCTTTACCAGGTCCAAAAAGAATCCCTTTTTTCAGTAAGTACGCCTTCGCTTCTCTGGTTGTGGGCATGTTTGCCCCCTCAGCGACTAAGAAACACCCATTGTCTACTAAGATTTTCGCCTCATTTAAATCAAGTTCATTTTGAATCGCACAAGGCAGTGCAATGTCACATTTGATGTGATAAAGCGCTTTGGGGTCATTTGAGTAACTTGAGCCTTCGTGTGCTTTTACGTAGGCTTCTCTAAAATCACCTTTTGGTTGATGTTCTTTGATGTAGTCTAAGTCAATCCCATTTGGATCGTAAATATGGCCTTTTGAATTAGACATCGCAATGACGTTTGCACCAAGTTCATTTGCTTTATAGCCCGCGTATAAAGCGACGTTACCTGAGCCTGAAATAATCACGTCTTTGTGTGGGATGTCCGTATCCAAATACGTCTTTAACATCTCTTTAACAAAATAAACAAGCCCATAACCAGTGGCCTCTGTTCGAACTAAAGAGCCCCCATATGCTGGATGTTTACCTGTTAACACACCCACCGATTCGTTTCTAATCTTTTTATACATACCATACAAATAACCAATTTCTCTTCTTCCAACCCCGATATCACCAGCAGGCACATCGGTGTTTTCGCCTATATGTCTGTAAAGTTCTAACATAAAGTTTTGAGAAAAGCGCATAATCTCAGCGTCACTTTTTCCCTTTGGGTCAAAATCAGAACCACCTTTTGCCCCACCAAGAAGCAAGCCCGTTAAGGCGTTTTTAAACGTTTGTTCAAACGCCAAAAACTTCAAAGTCGAGAGATTTACCGTCTTGTGGTATCTAAGCCCACCTTTGTATGGACCAATCGAGCTTGAGTGTTGGATACGGTAGCCCGTATTCACTCTCACTTGATTTTGATCGTCTAACCATGACACACGAAATGAAATCACCCGTTCTGGTATAATCAGCCGTTCAAGAACCGCCATTTTTTCGAGTTGTTCTAAATCCAGATTCAAACCTTCAATCGATTCTAAAAAAGACAAAACGGCTTGAACGTACTCTGGCTCATTTGGATAGTTGTTTTTGACTTCTTCTTCGATTCGTTTAATGTAATTCACAAAAATCACTCCCTTTGGTTATTTAGATAATTATATCTTATAATCAAATCAGATTCAACAGCCGCTAAGGACAAATAAAAAAAGCAGTACGAATACTACTTTAATTGTAAGATATCTTTGATTAAATTCTTTCTTGTTTCATTATCTGTGATAAAGAGATGCTTATCACCTAATTGATAGTCTTTACCATGTTCATTAAATAGTTGTGTGCCTGATTCTCTACATAGTAGTATCCCAGGCGCAATGTCCCAAAGATTCGTTACACCCGAATAAAAGACATTTAAGATGCCTTGGCTTGCAAGCGATAATTCAAGACCGATGGAGCCTAAGATTCTGAGTTTGGTTTGATTAGACATGCCATAGTCGATTAATTGCTTATAGTAATCTTTTTCTTTGTCTTTGGTTGTTATACCAACTAAAGACATCAAGACGTGACGATTATTTTTTTTGTCTTTTAAATGATAACGTTCGTCATTTAAATAGGCGCCATTATTTCTTACTGCCACGTAGGTGTCTTTATTTCTTGGGTGATAAATGTAGCTTAACACGAAATCACCTTGGTCATAAAGTGCGATTTGAATCACAAATAAATCCAATTCCACAGAGAAGTTAGACGTCCCATCGATTGGGTCAATCAACCAAGTACGGTTTTGTAAAAGACCGTCTTTATGAAATTCCTCACTTAAGAACGTATCGTTTGGAAACGCCTTTAATACGGCATCAATCACTTTTTGTTCGATGTATAAATCGATGGTTGTAACAACTTCATTACCTTCTTTATAGGCAATCTCTTTTTTGATTTTTGTTGCGTCTTCGTAAATACGAGGGACGACTTCTTTTAGTAAATTGAGTTCTTTTTGATACACAGTTCTACCCCACTTTGTCTTCTATAATAAAGATAACATAAAATGGCCTAAATAGATAGGCCATTTGATTAGATACTGTATTCGATGTAGGAAATGATTTCTTGGTAACTGAGCGGCATATCATACCTTGTTTGGGTATATATCTTTAATAAATAACTTGTTTCATCCCCATCTTTTGAAAGAAAAATGAGCGGCTTTACAACGATCACATCGTAATTAATGTCTTTAAAATCCAGTTCGAAAGAGAGTTCTGTTTTCTTTCCAGGAACGACCAAAAGGGGTAAAAATTCTTTGTTAAAAAGAATCTTTTCATGGTTGATGATGACGTCTTTAATCAAATAGCTTTCACTTAGATGACTATCTAAGCTCATGTTGTATTCGGCTTGATCAAAGAACTGTTGATTGACTTGGTGCGAAACCATTAGTGGTTTTGCTTGAATGTTTTCAATCACAATACTACCAATCTCATAACTCTTGATTGGTTTATTGTTTATATTTTTTTGTCTAAGGCGTTCAATCGTTGTCACGCCATAATCACTCATGTAAAGAGTTACCCTTAGTTCGATCACATCAATGTCTTTTGCTCTTTGAATACTTCTTACCTCGATGTCTTTAAGAAACACAAGGTCGTTATCAACATCGAAGAAGGTCGGTTCATCAAAGTAGGTCAAATTTTCAGTCCCTAAACTATA